>Ga0190347_1000557_pt1 | contig 11494 bp, 10 predicted proteins | sample 48721356_MG_FD_161652 | JGI IMG/M metagenome (GOLD analysis project Ga0190347, IMG submission 161652) | Hydrothermal vent microbial mat bacterial communities from Southern Trench, Guaymas Basin, Mexico - 4872-13-5-6_MG | ecosystem: Environmental > Aquatic > Marine > Hydrothermal vents >...
GCAGCCATAGGTGCTCTACCACCTTTAGTCTCTTATGAATTGAAATGACGACAAAACGCGCACATTTTTCAGGCCGTCGCCGGCAACACCCCTCGCAGCAAGGGGATTACGGCCATCTCGCGAAGCTTCAAACCGGTGGCGGTGGCCCGGCGTCCGAGGGCCGTCAGGTAGTATTTGAACGTACCTCCGATTTTCTTCACCAACCCGTGTTCGCGAAGACGCCTCAACACGGCCGATACCTGCCGGCCGTTCATCGAAAGGCGATGCTGAAGGTCGCGGTTGCGAAATCCCGATACAGTGGCGCCACCATCGATGATCGCCCGGAATACATCCAGGTCGGCCTCCGAAAAGAGGTTGAAGCCGCGAAAGCTGCGATCATTTTTCCGCACCGGGCGCGAGAGCTTGTCCAAATCGCGTATCGCGTTGGTCGGATCGTCGACCGCCGCTATGAAATCCAGATACCGGCGGTTGGCCGCCAAAAGCAGTCCGCGCAGGTCCACCAGGCTGTAGATCGATTTCTTCACGGACGCCACCTTGCGCGTTACAGTGCCGTCCCGGTGTTCCACCTTCCGGTGGTGCTTGAAAAAGGAGACATCGTTGGCCGTCGTTTCCACCCGAAGCACCAACCCGTGTTTGTCGTACATCTTGATGGCCACCTGCCCCATGTGATGCTTGATGCAGGTGCCCTCGATGCGGGTGGAAAAGTTGTTGCCCAGTTCGTCCCGGTATCCGCCATGGGGCTTTCGCCCCAGAAAAGTCGACACCCTGTCGGGCTTGATGCTGTGAATGGCGGTTCGCGACAATTCGGCGTACAGGTTCGCCAGCTCCGCTTGCCGGTGAAAAACGATATCCGTGGCGTATTCGACCTGCATCAGGCTCCAATGGTAGGGGTTGAGCGTTTCGACGACCGGGCAGTAGCGCGTAGCGACCGAATCGAGGAGGCGATGGAGATTTTCCGGCTTGAGCCCGTCGCTGAGAGCTTGCGCCGCATCCCAATCGTCGCACTGCACAAAGGTGTTGTCCAACAAGGTGAATCCAATGCCTTCGTCGCGCAGCATGGCCGCCAGGGCGTTGTGCCCGTTAAAGTAGAACTGAAGCCGAAACGGTGCCCAAGTCGGCACGCGCAGATAGCACAACCCGAGCTGGGGCAAGACAAAGTAGAAGTAATAATGCAAGCATTTGGCGGTGGCGGGCTTCAGAAAGGTGCGCCCGGTCTTTTTGTCGTGCCAGGGCGTGTAGCTGGCGCACGGCTCCATCGCCGAAAACACGTGAACCAATCCGGGATGCTCACCACGGGTCTGCAGGATTTGACGGACCCGTTGCTCCTTGCGGAAATTGTTCTTCCGGATGAACTCGATCGTAAAACCGGCCTCGGCAGCCAGCCTCTCGGCGTTTTCCCGGATCTGGTTGCGAAGCGGTTCGGCCCATTTGGGGTAGTCGAAGATCCGGATGCGGTTGGTATTCAGAAAGCCGGTCATGCCTTGGGCATAGCAAATGCCGGGAATCGTGCCGGTGATCACAACCCGATCCCAGCAGGAGAGCACTCCTGCAATTTTGTCCGCGTGCCGCTGGAGAAACAGATCCATGGGGGGTATCCTCCTTGCCGAGTCTGTTTCCATCTTACACCAGGTGCGCTTGCATCATAAACCCTGTTTGGTTGCGGCTCGTCCGCGTTGGGATATTGGTTTATTAAAAAGGCAATGTGGGCCAACAAGACGACGATTAAGGAAAATGCCGCAAGCCTGAAAAAATTTTATCAGTATTTATATGAAGCCGGCAAGGTGTCTGAAGAGGCTTTTTCAGCCTTGAAAGAGACGATAAAAGAAGATATGCCGGAATGGCTTGCAACTATTGACAGATATGATGATCCAGAAATTGAAGACATGGAAGAAGTTTGGGGATTTTGACATAACAAATCGCTTCACCTGACCGTTTTTACTTGACCACAACAACCCGTTTCAACTGGATTCAAGAATCGACATGAAGAAAAGGTGCTTTCCTGGCAGCGCCCGGCCCAAGGAAGGCCGCGGCGACGAGAGAGCCGCGTGGCACTGGATCGCCTTTCTGATCGCAAGCATGCTCCTGCTCCCGGTCGCCGCTTCGGCGAAGACTCAATGGGGCGCGACCCTGTTCGGTGCCCGGTTGACCATCAACTCCTTCGGCGACACGCTGTTCGGGGAAGCGCGCTACGAGGATTCCCACCTTGTCGGGCTGGGCCTCTCCCGCAAAATAGGCACCTACAAAGACCTCATCGGCTTCGAAGTGGAAGGCCAGGCGGTAAAACATTTCGGTGACCAGGACAACGAGGAGCTCAACGCCCTCATCGTGGCCCGCTGGCTGCCTTTTCCCTGGGACCGCTTCCTGGACACCAGTTTCGCCGTGGGCGAGGGGGTTTCCTACGCCACCACCGACCCGTCCCTGGAAAACAAGGGGCAGCAGTGGTTGAACTACATCCTGCTGGAGCTGGCCTTCGCCGCCCCCTCCCGCCCCCAATGGGAGGCCGTCATTCGAGTCCACCATCGGTCCGGCGTCTTCGGTCTCTACAACGGGGTCCGCGATGCGTCCAACGCCCTGGGCGTCGGCATCCGTTACCGCTTCTGAAAGGGCGGCTTTTGAAATTCCCTGATCGGCTCCCGGACCTATCCGGGGCGAGCCCCGCTTTCGGCCGCGGCAACCTTCATCCAGCGGGTTGATCGATGTTGGGCAAAGCCCCATTCCCGTGTCATTCCAAACACCAGGGATCTGCAAGGGAACCCGGGCGTTTTTTCTCGGGGGCTATAGCTTGCCACGCTCGATGGCGATGTTGAGGTAAGTCTCCATGCCGCTTTTGGGCGGCACGTAAAGCTCCTCCTCCGGCTTGCGCTCCAGGCGCATGGCCTCGGTGGGGCAGGTGGTCACGCACAGGCCGCAGCCGATACAGCGGTCCAGGTCGATGACCGCCACGTCCTCGGCAACGGCCACCGCCTCCATCTGGCAGCGTTCCACGCAGGTCTCGCAGCCGGCGCACAGCTCTTCATCCACCACGGCGAAGTAGTTGCTCTGCACCGCCTCGGCCGGTTTCGGCTGGAGCTTGAGCGAGCGCAGCACCCCGCAGCAGTCCCCGCAGCAGGAGCACATCCCGCCCACCTTCTGGGAGTTGAACGGCTGCATCACCAGCCCGGCCTCCTCGCTGCGCCGGGCCACGGCCTTGGCCTCCTCCACCGTGATGTAGCGCCCCATGCCGTTTTCCACGTAGTAGTCGGCATGGGAGCCGAAGACCAGGCAGGTCTCCAACGGCTTGTCGCAGCCGCGGCCGGCAAGGCGCGCCGTCTTGCGGCAGATGCAATCGGCCAGGGCTATGGTCTTCTGGTCCTCGAGGATCTTGAGCACGTCTTCGTAGGGGGCCACGGGCCACTTGGACACCAGTTCGCGGTTGACCGGTACGGTGCGCATCACCGGGGTCTTGTGGGCCTGGATGGTGCGGCCGAAGGCGAGCTGGTAGTAGGTCTCCATGTCCCGGGCAAGCTCGGCGTCGATGCGCGGCAGCTGGAACTCGAAAATGCCCACCACATAAGGAATGGCGGCGTACTTGACCGTATCGGGGCGACGCAGCCGAAACAAGAGCCCCTTCTTGGCCATGGCTTCCATCCGCTCGGCCACCTCGTCCTCGGGCCGCTCGAGCCGCCCGGCCACCTGGGCCGGGGTTTCCAGCATGGGGCTCATCTGAAGGAAAAACTCGGCTTCGTCTTGGGTGAACAGGCGGCGCAGCAGCCGCAGCTCGACCTTCTGCTCGGTCCCGGGAAATCCGGTGGCCAGGTCGTCCAGGCGCTGGCGCAGTTGCTCATACACGTCACTCATGGGGTTCCTCCTCGTCTGTTGCTGCTTTGATTTTCCTGGAAACCTTCCAGAAACCTTAAGCCCTGTGACCAACGTGTTCCGCTGTCATTCCGAACATCAGCAAGGAGTCTTGACGCCTCCAAGAGATCCCTCAGCGCCGCGCTCCACGGGTTGACCGGGGCTTGGGTGGGTGTCCGGACTCGAATGTGGGCCGACTTTGGCAAAACCCGCAATGGCATCATCAGATCAGGCCGCTGGCAATCACCTCGGCAGCCCGGCGCTCCAAGGCCGCCACGGCGAAGATCAGCATGGCGAAGCGCTGGTCGCGGGTCTGGCCGTGAAAGTAGCGATAATAGATCTGTTGGGCGATGACCGCCAGTCGAAACAATCCAAAAGCGTAATAGAAGGCGATATCGTCCACGGCCAGGCCGCTCTTTGCGCTGTAGGCGGTAACCAGCTCGTCCCGGGTCAAAGCCCCGGGGATGTGGGTGGGCATGAGGCGCAGGGCCTGCATCTCCTCGCTGTCGCCGGCCTCGACCCAGTAGGCCAGGCTGTTGCCCAGGTCCATGAGCGGATCGCCGATGGTGGCCATCTCCCAGTCGAGTACCCCGATGATGCGAACCGGGTCGGCCGGGTCGAGCACCACGTTGTCCAGGCGGAAATCGTTGTGCACCAATCCCGGCCGGGGGCTGTCCGGAGGCCGGTGATCGGAGAGCCAGGTCATTACGGCCTCGAAATCCGGAGCGTCCTCGGTGCGTGCGGCCCGGTAGCGCCGGGACCAGCCGTCCACCTGGCGTTGGACGTAGCCTTCCGGATGTCCCAGATCGGCCAGCCCGGCGGCGGCGTAGTCGATCCGGTGCAGCTCGAGCTGAGCCTCCAGCAGCCGCAGGCACAGGTCGCGGGCCTGGCCGGGGGAGTACGCCAGGCCCGACGGCAGATCCTTGCGCAAAATGATGCCCCGGATGCGCTCCATCACGTAAAACGGTGCGCCGATGACCGCCGGATCGTCGCAGTAGAACAGGGCATCGGGTACGTAGGGGTAGACCGGTTTGAGCGACTTGAGAATCCGGTACTCGCGGCCCATGTCATGGGCCTTGGCGGCCTTGGTGCCGAAGGGGGGGCGGCGCAGCACCAGCTCGCGGTCGCCGGCGGTGATGAGATAGGTCAGGTTGGAGTAGCCGCCGGGAAACTGGCGGATGGCCAGCGGCCCCTTAACGCCAAGGTTTCGCTCCAGGCAGGCGCCGATGCGGGCGGCATCCAGGTCCTCGCCCGCGCGAACCTCACGGGCCGGGTCGATCAAGTCCATATCGCAAATCTCCGCTTCCTGAATCCGCCTCGGTTCCGCCGGCGTTCTGGCCGTTGGCGTCAGTGCCCGGTCGCCTTGCCATAGCTTTCCACCGCGTCCAAGACGGCATCGGCGTACTGGTCCACCGTGATGCGGCGGCCGGCGTGCTTCCAGCGCTTCAGGTACCAGTCCTGGACCATGGCCTTGGTCAGGCTGGCGGCCATGCGGCAGTCCCGCGGCGCCAGGGCCCCGGCAGCGACCGCCTCGGTCATCAAATCCTCGAACAGCTTCTCGGTAGCCAGCTCGCTTTCCATGCTCTTTTTCCGCTCGGCGGCAGGCAAGTGGCGCGCCTCCATGTAGGCGAAAAAAAACCAGGGCTGCATCGCTTCGCTCAGATACAGATGGATACGCACGGCGGCGCGCAGGCGTTCCATGGGGTCCCGGCGCCGGTCGAGCGCCTGCTCCAGGATGCGGCGCGTCACCGAGCGGTGCTGCTCCTGGAGCATGGCCAGCAACTCCTCCTTGCTGCTGAAATAGGCGTACAGGGCACCCATGCTCATCCCGGTGGCGGCGCTCAAATCGCGCAGGGTCATGGCGGCAAACCCCTTCTCGTTGGCCACCTTCAGGGCAGCGGCGAAGATCCGCTCCAGGTTGCGCACCGCCGTGGCCTCCTTCTTGACGCGGACGGCCTCGGGGTGGCGGGCCAGCGTCTCGCGGTAGAGGTCGCTCTTGGCCTGGTCGACCGATTTCTTGAAGTCGCGATAAGTCATCGAAACAATCGCACCCATAGGCCTTCAGGAAAGGCTGCGGCAAAAGGGTTAACGCACCCGCCGGCCTTCGTAACCCTTGAGAATCTGCCGCGCCGCCGACACCTTGTGCACCTCGTCGGCCCCGTCGTAGATCCGGGCGGCCCGCTCGTGGCGATAGAAGAAGGCCAGCACCGTGTCGTCGGTCATCCCCAGCCCGCCGTGGACCTGCAGCGCCCGGTCCACCACCCGCTGCATGGTGTTGGCCACCACGAACTTGATCAGCGAAATCTCGCGCCGCGCCGCCTTGGCCCCTTCCCGGTCCATCTTCCAGGCCGCGTTGAGCACCATGAGCCGCGCCGCCTCGATCTCGGCGGCCGACTCGGCGATCCAGGCCTGGATGAGCTGCTTGTGGGCCAGGGTCTTGCCCGGTCCGATCTGCCGGTGCAGCGCCCGGTGGCACATGAGGTCGAAGGCCCGCCGGCAGATCCCCAGCCAGCGCATGCAGTGGTGGATGCGGCCGGGGCCGAGCCGCTCCTGGGCAATGACGAACCCGTGGCCCCGGGGGCCGAGGAGGTTTTCCTCCGGCACCCGGCAGTCCTGGTAGAGGATCTCGGCGTGGCTGAAGTAGTCCTCGCCGCTGTGGCCCATCACCGGGATGTTGCGCACCAGGTTGAAGCCGGGGGTATCGGTGGGCACGATGATCATGCTGGCCTGCAGATAAGGGCTTGCCTCGGGGTCGGTCTTGGCCATGACGATGGCAAAGGCCGATCCGTCAGCGGCGGTGGTGTACCACTTCTGACCGTTGATCACCCACTGGCCGTTCTCCAGTACGGCGGTGGTGTCCATGAGCACCGGGTTGGAGCCGGCCAGGTCGACTTCCGTCATGGAAAAGCAGGAGCGGATCTCGCCGGCCACCAGGGGCTTCAGATACTTCTCCTTCTGGGCCGCCGTGCCGTGGAGGTGGAGGATCTCGATGTTGCCGGCGTCCGGCGCATGGCAGCCGAAGACGAAGTGGCCCAGAGGGCTGCGGCCCAGGGCCTCGGAGACCAGCCCGTGCTCCACCAGGCTCAGCCCCATGCCGCCGTATGCCACCGGGTGGTTGGGGGCCCAGAGCTCCATCTGCTTGACCATGCGCCGTTTTTCTTCGATCACCGGCAACAGCTCGGTAAAGGGCCGGCGCAAAAATTCGGGCTCCAGGGGAATCAGTTCGTTTTCGACGAACTCGTCGATAAGCGGCAGGACGACCTGCATCTTTTCCGAAAGGCCGAAATCCATGGTCTCTCCTAGAACAGGGTTTTGAGGTTCGGATCGGCTTCTATTTCCAGGTGGCCGATGGCGTTGAAGGTTTTCAAGGAAAACCCGTTGCCGTCGGTTTCGATCACCGATACCGACGTGTTGTAGACCTGCCAGCCGAGCTCAATCGCCACCGCCGGCGACAGGGAAAGGGCCGCCTGGACACTGACGGCAATGGGACCTCCGGAGGTGAAAACCGCCACTCGCCGGCAACCGGCGGAGCGGGTCGCCACCTGCCGCAGCCCGTCGCGCACCTGCTGGCTGAACCCCGCCACCGTGTGTACAGATGCCTCGTTTTCACCGATGCTGATCTGCATGGCCCGGCTCACGACCCGGTGATAAGCGCGCGGATCGCTGTAGCGCTGGGCGTAGGCTGCGGCCAGGTCCGGCTCGGCCGCCAGCAAGACGGGAAGACGGGCCGTCAGAACCGCTTCGACGTCGATCTCGGCGAAGGCATCGACAATTTCCAACGGCTCGTCGCTTCCCGCGGCCTTCAGCACGCCTTCGGCCGTTTGGACATGGCGTCGCAGCGGACCGGCGAAGACCACGTCGAAGCAGGCAGCGGCGCGCCGCAAATAGCTTCCCAGCAACGCGGCCTGGCGATGGCCGAGATCCGAGAGCCGATCATAGTCGGCCTCGCCGAAGGACGCCTGGGCGTGGCGAATTAGAAAAATGTCGGTCATCATGCGATCCGTGGCAAGTTGTAATCCCGGTAAGATTCAGCCGGCCGAAACCAACTGAGCCTGTAGCTTTGCGGGGAGGGATTTGTCAACAAAAAAGCGAGCGAACGCTCGCTTTTTATTGACAGCCCCCTTCCCCTTGGCCTATGGTGCCGGCATCTGGCGCCTGTTTTGAAGGGCTGCTTTTTTTTGAGTTTCCGGCCGGGCTTCCGCTGCCTCGCCCCGATGAACATGGATTTTTGCTTCCGCAGGAATGACGGATCGTCCATGAAAATTCTCGTCTGCATCAAACAAATCTTGGCGCCTGAATCCGAGCTGGCCCCGAGGGCCGACGGCACCGGGCCGGCCCCTGTGGGGCCGGCCGAGCGGCGTATCAGCCGCTACGACGCTTGCGCCCTGGAAGCGGCCCTGCAACTGCGTGAAAGCGTCGGCGGGCGGATCCGGGTGGCCACCGTGGGCCCGCCCTGGGCAGCCGAGGCGTTGCGCCGGGCTCTGGGCATGGGTGCCGACGATGCGTTGCATATCATTGCGGCTGACGACGTCGACGACCCGTTCATCGTGGCCGGGGCCCTGGCGCCGGCGGCCAGGGACTGCGACCTGGTCCTGACCGGCGTGATGAGCGAAGACCTGATGCAGGGGACCGTGGGGCCGATCCTGGCAGCGCTGTTGGACCGCCCCTGCGCCACGACGGCAATGGCTTTTGAACGGGCGGCCGGCGGTTCGGCCCTGACGGTGGAAGAAGAGCTGGAACACGGGGAACGGAGCATCGTCGAACTCACCCTGCCGGCGGTGGTCACCATCCAGAGCGGCCCTTGGACACCCCGCTACCCCTCGGTCTCCGGCCTGCTGAAGGCCCGCCGCCAAGCCATCCAAACCCTGAAGCTGGCCGCAATGCCCATCGACTTCCCGCGCCAGAGGATCGTCGCGATGACGACACCACCGCCCACCCGGCAGGGGCGGATGTTGCCGGGAACCGCTGCCGACAAGGCCGCCCAACTGGTTCATCTTTTTAGACAACGGGGCTTTTTGCCCCCTTGCGCCCCATGAACGCCGCGCCGATTTACCTCGTCTTGATCAGCCGGGACCGCCGCTTGCCGGCAGCCGCCGAAAACCTCGCCGCCTGCGCCCGGGCCATCGCCGCTCTTGCCCCGGCGCCAATCCGCGCCTTGGTGGCGGGTAAGAATCCGGCGGCCGCGGCCGGGGAAACGGCCCGGCATTTGGGGATGCCGGTTTTAGCCCTGGAAATCGTGGGCCTCACCGATCCCGGCGATGGCGCCACCGGCATCTCCTTGGCGGATTTTTTGAATTCGGAGATTCCGGCCTGGATCTTGATGGAAGATACCACCCTGGGCCGCCGTCTGGCCGCCGAGTTGGCCGTCCGGCTGTCGGCAGCCTGCATCACCGGTGTGGAGGCCGTGGAACAAGACGACCACGGGGTCGTCTTGACACGGGCCGTCTGGGGCGGCAAGTTCAGAGCCGCCGTGCGTACGGCGGCTGAAACGATAACGGTCACCGTGGCCGACGGCGCCTTCGCCGGCCGTTTTGAAAAAGCCGGCGGCCAGGCAAAAGTCCAACATCGACGCAGCGAGGCCGCCCGTGGGGGCCGCCGCCACCTCAAGCGGATCCAGGCGCCCGAAGCGGATACGGGGTTGAGTGAGGCCCGGGCGATCGTGGCCGCCGGGAGTGGCATCGGCGAACCTGACCGGCTGGTGCTGGTCCGCAAACTGGCCGAGCGGATTGCCGGCGCCCAGGTGGCCGGGTCACGCCCGGTCTGCGACCGTGGCTGGCTGCCCTACAGCCGCCAAGTGGGCATCACCGGCGCCACCGTGGCCCCGGCCTTGTATATCGCCTGCGGCATCTCCGGTGCCGCCCAGCACATTGCGGGCATGTCCGGCGCCGGCCTGGTGGTGGCCATCAACAAGGACCCCAGGGCCGCCATCTTCCAACATGCCGACATCGGCGTGGTGGAAGACCTGGGGACGTTTCTGCCCCTGCTGGTCGAGGCCTGCGGACAAGAAGAGGATTCAACGCCATGACAACGGCACGCCCTGGTCGATGACTCCGCTTTCAGCGTTTCTACCGGTCCGCAGTCGTGGCCGGATCGCCCCCCGCTGTTTCGATGAACAGGGGGTGCTGATGTCTTCCGTCTTACGACCTCGATTCCTGTCTCGCGAAAGCAGCGGCTACGTCTTCAACGCCATGCTCACCCGCCTCTTCGAGGCGGCTCTCACCCTGGCCGCCAACGGGGTGGCATCGGTGGCCGACATCGACCGCTCCTGGATGGGAATTACCCACATGCCCGTCGGTCCCTTCGGGATCATGGACAGCATTGGGCTGAAAACGGTCCACCAGGTCTGCGCTTACTGGGCCGAACGTCGCAACGATCCCCAGGCCCGGGCCAACGCGGCCTTCGTGGAACGCCTGGTGGCCGCCGGCCATCTGGGGGTCAACAACGGCAAGGGCTTTTACAGCTATCCGGACCCGACCTTCCGGCGCCCCGATTTTCTGGCCGCCGCAGGGCATCCCCGCAAAGGAGAAATCCCATGACCATCCATCGCGTATCCATCGTGCGTTACCAAGCGCCGGGCGAATCGGTGCGCCAGGCCGTAGAACTGGCCGGCGGCCTGCCCTCCCTCAAGCCGGGGGCCCGCGTCTTCATCAAGCCCAACATTGTCTTTTGGACCCGGGCGGTGCCCTTTCCCAAGTGGGGGGTGATCACCACCAGCCGGGTGGTCGAAGACATGGTGGTGCTGCTCAAGGACAATGGCGTGGGCGACATCACCATCGGCGAGGGGGTCATCACCGCCGACCCCAAGGATGCCCAGACTCCGGCCCACGCCTTTGCCACCCTCGGCTACGCCACCCTGGCCAAGCGCTACGGGGTCAAGACCCTCAACGTCATGGAGGGACGTTTTGCACCGGTGGACATCGGCGGCGGCGTCACCCTGAAATATTGCGCCGACGCTCTGGAAAGCGACTTGATCGTGGATCTGCCGGTGCTAAAGACCCACAACCAGACCGTGGTGAGCCTTGGCACCAAGAACCTCAAGGGGCTCATCGACATCCCTTCACGCAAGAAATGCCACCGGATGGATGCCGAGGCCGACCTGCACGCCATGGTGGCCCGCCTGGCCGATCACCTGCCGCCTGTGTTCACCGTCATCGACGGCATATACACCGCCGAACGCGGCCCGGCCTTCGACGGCAAGATGCACCGCAGCGACCTGCTCATCGCCTCCGCCGACCTGCTCTCCGCCGATTTGGTGGGAGCCCGGACGCTGGGCCACGATCCGGCCGCCGTCCCGCACTTGGCCCACGCGGCCCGCAACCACGGCCGGCCGACGGATCTTTCCGACATCGAGGTGGTGGGCGAACCCATCGCCTCGGTGGCCCGCTTTCACGCCTACGACTTCGACTACGCCCAGGACCCGGACGGCAACTGGCTGCCGGTGCCGCTGATCAAGCAGGGGATCCGCGGACTCTCCTACCCCAAGTACGACTTGACCATGTGCACCTACTGCTCCGGAATCAACGGGGTGGTGCTCTCGGCGATCCGCTACGCCTGGAAGGGGGAGCCCTTCGATGATGTCGAGGTGCTCACCGGGAAGGTGATGAAGCCGACGCCGGGCAAGAAAAAGACCATCCTGCTGGGGAAATGCATGTATCAGGCC
>Ga0190347_1000560_pt1 | contig 11469 bp, 9 predicted proteins | sample 48721356_MG_FD_161652 | JGI IMG/M metagenome (GOLD analysis project Ga0190347, IMG submission 161652) | Hydrothermal vent microbial mat bacterial communities from Southern Trench, Guaymas Basin, Mexico - 4872-13-5-6_MG | ecosystem: Environmental > Aquatic > Marine > Hydrothermal vents > Microbial...
TGAAATTTGATCCGATAAACCCAGCTCCGCCGGTGATAAGCAGTTTCATAAATTTAAATCATTGTTTTTTGATTGTCTCCATTCTATCAGAAAAGTGTATTTTTGGCAAAAAATTAGGATTAAAAAAGAACTGATTACAGGTCAGTTCTTGTGGTAAATTAAGCTTTAATGCTTTTCTGCGAGAACGGATTTATAATCCGTTTTTTGTTTTGAAGTATCATCTTACTTTGTCTGTTTAAGAGATATTAAAAACTGGTTATAAATCAGTTTTTGTGTGAGAGATTAAAAATCTATTCCCAGAGACCGAAGGAATAATTTATCTTTGTTAGGATAGAGAAATATCATATTTGCCGTAATCATTTACTTTATCAGCAACAGATATGAGATCTTTTTTATTTTAAGGTAAGAATTGTATTGTTTAACCAACGAATTATCCAATACCTTTTCAGGCAAAGATCACCTGTGTAATACTAATCAGAAGACCATTTTTATAGGTTAGCCATGCCTCGTAAAAAAGCAAAGTTTAGGCTATTCAATTTTCTGATCCCACGTTACCATATCATATAAACAAGTCAATGCCACAAAACAAAAAAAGCGCTCGTCTAAACATAGAAAAGCGCGCCAGTTTCGTTTAACAAATTAATAAAACCCGTCATTTTGCGAGGAGCCCGAGCAAACGCAGTTCGCGAGAAGGCGATGCGGCAATCTCCTTGCGATAGTTTTTAGATTTATGACACGGGATTGCCGCGCTCCGCTGCTGCTCCGCTCGCAATGACGGTGAAGGTTGGGGCTAGGTTTAGTAAAAAAACCTAGAAAACAAAATTATTCTCAACCTCTCCCAACAAACCATTTTCCGCATCCTTTTCAGAGACAATTGGATTTTTGATTGGCCAAGCGATATTTATCGTTGGGTCGTTCCAGGCGATCGCGCTTTCGTTTTCAGGAGAATATTCATTGGAACTTTTGTAAATAATTTCTGCCTCGTCGCTCAAAACGCAAAATCCGTGGGCGAAGCCGATGGGAATAAAAAGCTCTTTTTTATTTTCCTCCGATAAAATTTCTCCGATCCATTTGCTGTAAGTAGGCGACTCTTTCCTGATATCCACCGCCACATCAAAAATCTCCCCTTTAACGCATCTGACCAGTTTTGCCTGAGCTTTGGGAAGCGTTTGAAAATGAAGTCCCCGCAAAACATTTTTTACAGACTTGGAATGATTGTCCTGAACAAATTTATCTTTTATCCCGAAATCCGCGAACTCCGAATATTTATAACTCTCCATAAAAAATCCTCTCTCGTCTTTGAATGTTTTAGGTTCTATTAAGACAACTTCGGGGATTGACAGTTTTTTGAATGTGAATGGCATAAGAGGGTTGAAAGTCTATAAAGTCTATAAAATTGAAAGTTTATAAAATATTTGTCATTCTGCGCTTGGTACAGAATTTGGGGGTAGGCACTTTGAATATTAAGTTGTAGAAAACAATATAGCAAAGCTGCCAAATGTTTTAAGTTTCTTATTGTTAGTTTAATACTCAAACTGATGCCAGCAAATGCGAAATTTTCTGGAACGATAACTTTAAGCATCCTAGCATTATTATCATAATAATAGCATATTTTAATGATGAAACAAAATTTAATGATTGATACTTGATACGCGGTCATTTATATATTATGATGTTAAAAGGCAAGAATAAATAAATTTATATGCGAGAATTTCCAATAGTTACCATCAGTTTGATAAATTACAACGGAAAAAAGTTTGTTTTTCAGGCGATTGAATCGGCGGTTAATCAGGATTATCCCAACTTGGAAATAATTGTTATAGACAATAACTCAACTGACGGAACGAGAGAAGAAATTGAGAAAAAGATTCCGGAGTGGAAAGAGAGGAGAGAGGAAATTGTCAGGAGTTATAAATTGAAACCTGAACTCCAGAAACCCGAGTTCCAAAACCAAAAATCTAAACTTCAGAAACCTGAATTTCAAAATTTGAGAGCAGAACCTCATTCCGAAGCTCAGACTTTAACCTGTGAGGAAAGCGTTAAATACATCAAAAATACAGAAAATGCGGGGTTTGGGCGGCCGCATAATATGGCAATAAGAGTAATGAAAGGCGATTTTATTTTGCTTTTGAATTACGACGCGATATTAACTTCTGGCTATATTAAAAATGTTCTTAAGCCATTTGAAGATAAAAAAATTGGCGTTGTTCAGGGAAAATTATTGAGATACGATTTTGACAAAAATGAACTTCGCAAAGGCGAGGGAAATTCTAAATTAAACATCATTGATACTGTCGGGCTGATGATGTTTAAAAATCGGCGGATAGTTTGTATCGGGCAGGGAGAAACCGACAAAGGACAGTATGAAGAAGAAAAAGAAATATTTGGCGCCGATGGGGCAGTGCCAGTTTATAGAAAAGAAATGCTGGAAGATATAAAATTGCCGATAATTAATCAGAAGTCCATAAAATCGAAAACCCATAAAGTTAAAATACGAATTAGTAATTTGCAATCTACGGACTACAATCCAAATTACGAATATTTTGACGAGGATTTTTTTATGTATAAAGAAGATGTCGATTTAGCGTGGCGGGCGCGGCTAGCGGGCTGGAAAGCGGTTTATACTCCCAAAGCGGTAGCGTATCATGGGCGAGGATCGGGGGATAGTATGGCGAAAAATTATTTTAATATAATTAAAGAAAGAAGAAAAATAAATAATCAAGCGAAATTTTTGTCTTTCAAACACCAACGCCTGATGCAAATAAAAAACGATTTTCCGTCCTTGCTGTTTATAAAACACTTCTCGCAGTTCATAATAAAAGAAGTTGGCGCTTGGGGCTATATGATGATTTTTGAAAGATTCACTTGGCGAGTTTTAAGAGATTTACACAAAGATATCCCATTGTTCTTGAAGAAACGTAAATTGGTAATGAGTAAAAAAAGAGTAGATGTAAAAGAAATGGAGAGATGGTTTAATTAAAAAATAAAATCGCTCTACTTTTAAAAAGTTGGATAGCGTGGTACAATAAAAATACATAAAGCGGTTAAAATGACAAAAAAAATAATTTTATCAATAGCCATTCTGTTTTTTTTGCTTGCCGTCGTCGTCGCGACCAGCCTTCTTTATATTGAAAACAAAATTAATCAGCCATTTAGCGGCAGTAATACTCAAAAAGAGTTTGTTATTAAAAACGGACAGGGAGTGAAAGAAATCGCTGCCAACTTAAAAAATGAGGGGTTGATTATTGGAAGTGATTATTTTAAAATTTATGTCTGGCGGGAAAAAATCGCCAGCCGATTGCAAGCGGGAAAATATAATTTAAATAGCGCAATGACTATTCCGGAAATTGCCGATATTTTTGTAAAAGGACACACAAAACCAAATGAAATTCAAGTGACTATTCCGGAGGGATTTACTGTTAAAGAAATAAAAGAACGGTTAGTGGAGAAAGGATTAATTAAAGAGGACGAATTTTTAGAGGGTGGATCAATAAATTTTTCCCGGTATAATTTTTGGGAAAAAGAAATGGATAAAGATAATTTAGAAGGATTTTTATTTCCAGACACTTATAAGTTTTATCAAGAAACCACCGTCCGAAAAATTATTGGAAAAATGTTAGATAATTTTGATAAAAAATTATCTCCAGAAATAAAAGAAGAAATAAAAAAGCAGAATAGAACCATTTTTGAAACAATAATTTTGGCGAGTATAGTGGAAAAAGAAGCGGGGAGGGAAGAGGATATGAAAAAAATTGCCGGTGTTTTTCTTAATCGCTTGGCGGCTAATTATCCGTTGCAATCAGACGCGACGATAAATTATGTTGTAGGTAAAGGGAGAAGAAAAGCCAGCTATGAGGATTTGCAGATTGATTCTCCTTATAACACTTACAAATACAATGGCTTGCCGCCAACGCCGATTTGCAATCCCGGACTAAACGCTATCAAGGCGGTCGTTTATCCCGCCAACACGGATTATTTTTATTTCTTGACTGACCCCAAGGGAAAAGCGTATTTTGCCAGGACTTTTAAGGAACACCAAAAAAATATAGCGGAGCATTTGGATTAGGTTGTCCCCAGCGTGATTTGTGAAATTCATTTTAAAATGAATTTACGCGAACAGAAAACGAATAAACGCGACAAATCGTGAATTAATAACAAATGTAAAATTATTTTATGGAAATAAAAGCGGTTAAACCGAAAATTTGGAACTTTGAAGTTGTGAAAGGGGAAGACGCGTGGAAAGAGGTTGTTTATTCAGCTAGAATGAGCGGAGTTCCTTCTTGGATTGATGGAAAAAATGTTTTGGGAATGATTATCAAAAATGATTATAGCTCGGCTTTAGAGCATATCATTATAAAATTTGATATTAAAATGACCAAGGGGAATGCCCCGGAACTTCTAGAACATAGGATGGCAAGCCACTCTGGTTTTTCAACGAGATATGTTCAAGCAAATAATAAAGAAGCTTTACATCTAAAATATGTCAAACAGGATAATTCTTATGATATTATTATTCCATGGCATTTGCTAATTAAAAATGAAAGAAATACAGAATTTACAGAATCAGCCCTTGAAGATAAAAAAATAAAATTTAGAAAAATCTTTATAAAGGAAGTTAAAGGAAGTTTGGAGGCGTATAAATCACTGATAAATGCCGGTTTGCCGCGGGAATCGGCGCGATATGTTTTGCCCTTTTGTCAAGCGGTGGGAATTTATCATTTTACGATCAATTTAAGATCCCTTCTTAATCTTCTTTCTCTACGGCTTTGCGTGAGAACTTCTCCTGAATTCAGGTGTCTTGCCGCGCAGTTGTATTTTAATCTAGCGGAGAAGTTGCCACTTATTAGAGGAATGGTTGGTTGCCGCGGGTTTATGAGAGGAACTTGTCCGGAAAGCGATGTTACCGGAGTAAGAACGGGGAAACCGCATTCTTCTTATCCAGTCTGTCTTTTTAAAAATCCTAATTCCGATGTTTTTATTCCCACCACTAAAGAATTAAGAAGAGGAATAAGCGTTGGAAAGTTTAACAAAGAAAAAGCGGTTAAAGCGCAAGAAAAAGTCTTTGAAAAATGGGCAAAGTGGGAAGGGGAATGATTATTTTTTAAATTCGACACAGAGGAACACGGACTAAAGACACAAACAAACACAGATAAAAAAATATGGGCTATCGTGGATTATGCTTGGCATACTGAAAACAAAGAGATAATAGATAAAATTAAATCTTGTCTTAATTAAAAAAAGTTTCTTTAAGGATATTATTAACAGTAACTTAAAGCAATTAATATTTATCAGTGTGCTATTAAAAAATGTTATATTATGAAAAAAATATTATCACTTCTAGAAAACCATAACAACTGGCGTCAGAATTGCGTCAATCTTATCGCCTCTGAGAATGTAATGTCGCCGTTTTGTGAGAAATATTATGTTTCTGATTTAATGCATCGCTACGCGGAGGGGTTACCGTTTGGGAGATATTATCAAGGATTGAAATATGTTGATGAAATAGAAAATTTAACGCAGGAAAAATTTAAAAAACATTTTGGCGCAAGCTTTGTTGACATTCGTCCGATTTCCGGGACATTGGCAAACATGGCGGTTTTTTCCGCGCTGGCGGAAAGAGGGGATGCAATTCTAACTTTGGGAATTCAAGGCGGTTCTCATGTTTCGCATGAAAAAGCGGGCGCGGCGGGAATTTTAGGACTAAAAAGTTTTCATCTCGGATTTGACAGTGAAACGATGATGATTGATTTGGAAAAAAGTAGAAAGAAAATTATAGAAATAAAACCAAAATTTATTGTTATTGGCGGGTCGGTGATTTTATTTCCCCAGCCGATTAGAGAATTAAGAGAAATTTGCGATCAAGTCGGAGCGAAGATTGTTTACGACGCGGCGCATGTTTTTGGCTTAATCACCGCTGGATTTTTCCAGAATCCATTAGGGGAAGGAGTGGACATTATTACTTCTTCCACTCACAAAACTTTTCCCGGTCCGCAGGGAGGAATAATTATCGGAAATATAGATAAGGAATTGCAAAGAAAAATTCAGGACAAAGTTTTTCCGGGAGTTTTATCTAATCATCACCTGCACAGAATACCTCCGCTTTATTTCGCGCTGAAAGAAATGGAAGAGTTTGGCAAAGATTATGTTTCGCAAATAATGAAAAATTCTGAAGCTTTGGCGAAACAGCTTGATAACTTTGGCTTTGATGTTTTGGGAAAAGAAAGGGGCTTTACGATGAGCCATCAGGTTGTTGTTAATGTTAAAAAACAAGGCGGTGGAAGCGCAGTTGCTAAAAAATTAGAAGAGGCGAATATTATCTTAAATAAAAATATTATTCCTGACGACAAATCTAATCCGGAAAATCCGGAAGGAATTAGAATCGGCGTTCAGGAGATGACGAGATTTGGAATGAAAGAAAAAGAGATGGCGGTAATTGCGGAGTTTATAAAAAGAATTATTTTAGATGGAGGGGATATTGAAATAATAAAAGAAAAAGTGATTGGGTTTAGAAAAAAATTTCAGGAAGTTAAATATTGCTTTAAGTAAACTAGGTGGAAAATGTCTAGGATTGACAAAATGGTTTAAGTTGGCTATTCTGTAGGAGCGGTTAGCAGTGCGGGATTTGTTGTATATTTCCCTTCTTATAAAACGGGAGTAGTTTAATACAAGGTTTGGTTGAATCAAAAACTTAAAGTATTGAAGTATTTTTAACTTTATAAATTTTATACTTTTAACTGATCTAACCATATCTAACCCCTTTTTCAAGGAAAGAAAAAAATAGATCCAGATACATAAGTTCCGCAATAATTTAATGGAAAAAATATGAAAAGATCAAAACGTTATAAAGAGGCACAAAAGAATATTGATCACTTAAAAACTTACAATTTAGACGAGGCATTGGAAACTGTTGTCAAGAACGCCACCGCTAAATTTGATGAGGGCGTGGAAGTTCATTTGGCGCTAGGAATCAATCCTAGGCAGTCCGATCAACTGGTCAGAGGATCAATCATTTTCCCTCACGGTATCGGGAAGAGTAAAAAGGTTGCTGTTTTCGCGGAAGGCGACAAAGCTAAAGAGGCAAAAGAAGCGGGAGCGGATCTGGTCGGTGGACAAGAACTAATAGATAAAATTAAACAGAAAAAAGTTTGTGATTTTGAAGTGGCGGTGGCAACATCGGAAATGATGAAAAATTTGGCGCCGATCGCTAAGATTCTAGGTCCGAAAGGACTGATGCCTTCGCCTAAAACGGAAACGGTAACAACGGAAATTGCTAAAACAGTGGGGGAGTTAAAAAAAGGAAAAATAAGTTTTAAGAATGATGATGGGGGAAATCTACATCAATTAATAGGTAAAGTTTCTCTCGGCAAGGATAAATTAAAAGAAAACCTGTCGGCGTTTTTGAATAAAGTTCAGGGAATGAAACCAGAAAATTCAAAAGGTGTTTTTATAAAAAACATTGTGATCTGCTCGTCAATGGGACCGGGGATAGGAGTGAAAAGTTCGCAAAGTTAAAAGTTTATAAAGTGTTTAAGATAGAAAGTTTAGAGTTTTAGAATGTTCTTGATCTTGTAAACTTTACACTTTTGACTAATTATTTAACTAATCAACTGTCAATCTTTTCTTTAGAAAATAAATAATTGGTGAAAATTGGTAGATTCTGTTTTTATTTCTATCTTGTTGCATTTTGTTGTTATTAGGGCTTGCGCGTTTTCCTTTCTGGCGAAAAAGAGGAGGTAAGGGGAAGTTGTGTCGGATTCTAATTTCCAGTTTTTAATTTCTAGTTTTCAATCAATTTCCAATAACTAAATTTTCAAATGATTTACTAAAAGATTGAGGGTTAAAATTGAAAATTTTAACCACACCTGACCTCTCCTTGCTAATAAAGAAGGAAAGTAGGTTTAAATATATAAGTCTCAATTATAAAAAGAGAGACTAGAAATGTGTTTATATGATTTTGTCGGATAAAGATATTTTAAAAGCTATTGAGAAAGGGCAGATAAAAATAGACCCTTTTGAAAAAAAATTTATCCAGCCGGCTTCCGTTGATTTGCGGCTGGACAACCAGTTTTTGATTTTTAAAAACGCTATTCATTCTTGCATTGATGTCAAAAAACCAGTGGATGATTTAATGGAAAAAGTTGTTATTAACGACGGCGATTTTTTTGTCATTCATCCAGGGGAATTTGCCTTGGGATTGACTTATGAAATGGTGGGAGTGGGGGATAATATGGTTGGGCGGTTAGAAGGGAAGTCGTCGCTGGGACGGCTAGGAGTTATTATTCACGCTACGGCTGGTTATCTTGATCCCGGCAATCATCTCAAACTCACTTTAGAATTATCAAATCTTGGCAAATTGCCGGTGAAACTCTATCCTAAAATGCCGGTTGCCCAAATGTCGTTTTCTCCTCTTTCTTCGGCGGCGGAAAATCCTTATGGATCTAATAAATTAAAAAGCAAATATTACGGCGCGACTGAACCGCAAGCTAGCAAGATATATCGGAATTTTGAGAAAGAGAAAGAAAATGAGAAGTAAAAAAATCGTTGTGATAAAAAGCAAAAATCTTCGCTTTTTATTACTTTTGTTGCTGGAAGAAATTAGGAAATTAAGAAATTAATTAATGCTGTATATTAGTAGTTTAGCAATATTTGATTTTAATTTCCAACTTCTAATTTCCCTATAATATAACATTGACATTTTTAATTCTCAATGTTATTTTGTTTTTAAGATGAGGCTCAATGAAAAATTCTGGAGTAGCTCAATGGTAGAGCAACTGGCTGTTAACCAGTGGGTTCCCGGTTCGAGTCCGGGCTCCAGAGCCAAGTTGTATGTTCGGCGCTTATTACTCTTTCCGCCACGGCGGAATAAGAACTAATTTTGAAAAAATTTGCTATATTCCGCGCGGTTTAAAATCCAATTTCTTTGGAAAATCTTTTTTCGCGAAGCAATAATTTTGACCTGTTTACCATCTAAAATAAATTTAGCTGGTTCAAACTAATAATTACCGTTTTACTCAAAATCCTTTAATTTTTCAGAAATCTCAATCTTTTGGTTGAGATTTTTTGTTTTTTGGCAAGGTATTTCTGTTTGAAAATCACTCCCTCCGATCTACGGATGTATGATTGTGAACTCTTGCCTTGTTTTTTTTCGCGCAACGACAATAAGTATGCCTCTTTCTGTATTTCGGAAGTTATAGCGCAATTGCATTCTTCGCAAGTGAGCAATTCGCGAAAAGCAAACTTTTTCCCTTTTTTTATTAGTTTCAACAATTAACTCAGTATTTTACTCTATCACAAATTTCGGTGTCATTTTAGATGATGTATCAATAGTTCTCTTGTGTCGTTTAGATGATTTGATATGTTTTTCACCTTCCCGCTTTTCTATGCTATAATAAAAGCAATCAGAAACCGAAACTTATTTTTATCTTCTCGCAAAAATAAAATGAGCAAACCGAGAGGTTTCTAAATTCAGTTGAGAGGGTTTGCTAATAACGAGTGTTGTTAAAATAAATGCGAAACAAACAAAGAACAATAAAACACTATGATAATATGTATTATCATAGTGTTTTTATTTCTTTAGTTAATTAAAATAAATTAAAATAAAAACTTATTCACAGCTCTGTCGTTTGACAGATCCGCTTTTTTTTTGCTAATATAAGTTTATCAATCAAAAAGGAGGGATGAAAAAAATAACGAGAACGCTCGCTGAAAACAAAATGGGCAAACCTGAAATGGTTTGCGGTATCGGACGAATGAATACAACCCGGCTTTAGATGATTCTAAAAGCCAAACAAGGAGTGATTTAGATGGATCAGAAGAGAATTGGAATATTGTTGGTCATAGCGATAACGATCGCCATGGCTGTAACCGCTGTCTCGGCAGAGGCAAGGATGGCGCCGCAAGGTGTTCAATACGATCGCCAAGCGATTGTCAACGAAGCATACTATGCTGTCACCGGCTCGCAATACTATTGCCCGTGGGTCGGTTCGGGATATAGCAACAATATGATCGGACGGTATAACTATTTGCTCAGTGATGTCGGAGCATATTGGCACACGAGAAATTACTGGACACACAGATACAAACCTGACGGACATATGACGCATAACAACGACAATGATCTCAGCCAGTTATTTTTAGCTGGCAATTTCCCCGCTTATGGTCTCGCGGGAGGTTACGGTAGAGGTGGGCAATGTAAATATTTTGCCAACCTAGTGTTGTACAGAGCAGAAGTGGCGGGGGCAGATCCTATGCCGTCTTATGCCAATTTACAGAGACAGAGCCGATCGTCCAGATATGCTAAACCAGGTGATGTGTTGTTCAGGCAGAATTTCCACACAGCTATAGTAGTTCGTGTTTTGGAGGGTGATCCGAACAAAGGAACTGTAAGCGCTGTCCAGGTTGTGGATTCCAACTGGGTCGTCAGAGAAGATGATGAAATCATAGGAATACACAACTACCATAATTCCAACCCATCATGGAAGAAAAGATTGTCTTTCTACAGGGTTTGGACAGGAGCGCCGTACTACAACTACTAAAAAGTGGCCATATCGAGATCAAGGAGTTGAGAAAGTCAACTCCTTATTTTTTTTTATTCTCAATAAAATTTAAAACTGTAAACTATTTTTTCAAATAGCAATCTTTTATTTAATTCTTTTTTGGTATGTTCAAATGAGAAACGATTTAAAAAATTCTCATAATCGGGATATTTTTCTAAAAATTCAGAATGACTCTTATAGTAAATAGGGTTTTCTGTGTCATAAAGTTCTTTTTGGTATTGGGGGTTAATTTTTGAAAACTCAAAATATGGATCATCCGATTTAAGTGTTTCGTCAAGAAGCATTATGTATGTGCCGATACTGATTACCGTTTTATTATCCGGAAATGGCAGATAGTAAATAATGTCGATTTCTCCTTGCTTAAAACAAGCAAATCGATATCCTTCAACTCCGTTGATTTTTACGACTCTTTGTTCTTTTATTATTTCGTTTCCCTTGTAAAAACTAAGGATTTCTTGAGATACAAAATCTTCAAACGGTAAATTAGATTTATTGGGGTGAATGGCTATAGCAAATAAAGAAGATTTCATTTTAAACACTTGACGCTCAATCATTTTATTTTCGGTGATGTTAAAATCAATCAGGTGTCTGGCTGTTTTGAAACTTCCAAAAGTGGGGACAACACCCGAAGAAACTTCTTCATTCTTTTGCGACGAATAAAAATCTTCTCTGCTATCAAAACTAACTTTCTTTATTTCAATTTCCTTACTTTCAAATTCTTCAGGATATTTTATTTCAAATCCATACTCTTCATTGCGGTAAGTTTTCCATCCTTCTTGAAGAACACCTAGATTTTTAGTATATTCATTCTCAATCAACTCCAATCCCCGAGTTTGATTCCCTGTTTTTAATTTTTCTATAGAGCCGTCAAGATTCTGAATTTCCCGCCAGGCCAATAAATTAGCGCTGACGG
>Ga0190347_1000565_pt1 | contig 11431 bp, 11 predicted proteins | sample 48721356_MG_FD_161652 | JGI IMG/M metagenome (GOLD analysis project Ga0190347, IMG submission 161652) | Hydrothermal vent microbial mat bacterial communities from Southern Trench, Guaymas Basin, Mexico - 4872-13-5-6_MG | ecosystem: Environmental > Aquatic > Marine > Hydrothermal vents >...
CCGCCCTGGAACTATAATCGGGATTATTTTTTTCCCGCCATAAAATCGTCCGCTCAACTTCGCTGCCGACATTCGCCATCTGTTCAGCAAATGTCAGCTCAAACCATCTCCCCGCCGCCAGTTGTTTATGTTGAAAACTCACCCCGTTAGAAATTCCTTTCCTTTTTATTTCCATAAATCTTTTTTTATTCCCCGCCTAAATTCGTAATTTCTAACGGGGCTCATTCTTCAATTAAATTATTAACGACTTCAATAATTACTTTTCGCGTGTCTGAATTCTCCACGCCGCGACTGCGATTGCCGCTTGAGGGTCGCAGATTTATCATTGAATCAAATTCAATCCGTTCTTCATTCTCATTCCCGGGATAAATATTAATCCCCCATAAATTGCTTTGTTTAGATCCGTTTTTAATAAGCAGCGCTTCTTCGTCAGCATGCAATTCCCCGCCAACAGCCATTATTTTTTTCTCAACATCCACTACCGCTTTGACAAAATCGCCAAACATACCTTCAGCAAGTTTTTTTAATTCTTCAATTGAAATTTTATCTCTGACAATTTTCATTTTTGGTTCGGTTATTTTAAAATAAATTTACTGATCCGTGTTTGTCAGCGCCTTTAATCAGTGTTTGTCATTGTCCGATTTATAAATAGAATCTGTTGATCTTCATCTAATTTTTATAAAAAGAGATAAATTCAGAAAATATTAAAAAAATAATTTAGCTTGTTTTAGCCAATCCTGCCCGGAAATCCCCCTAACCCCCTTTTACAAAGGGGGAATAATTGGAGAAAATCAGCAGATCCTAAATAGCGCGCAGACGAACACAAACCTTCGAACGCAGACAAACACTGACTTAAAAAAATTTCTAATCTCAACTTTGAACTTTACACTTTGAACTTTGAACTAACATCCATCCCTCTCAACGCCGCGATTCTTTCTTCAACCGGCGGATGGGTCATAAACAGTTTGCTGACTTTTTTTCCTTTAAAAGGATTAGCAAAATAGAGATGCGCGGTGGCGCGGTTGGCAACTTCAAGTTTTTCCGGATCGGCGGAGATTTTTTCCAAAGCGCTTGCCAGACCCTCGGGATAGCGAGTTAATAAAGCTCCGTCGGCATCAGCTAAAAATTCTCTTTTGCGGGAAATCGCCAGCTGGATTAGCATCGCGAAAAGCGGCGCCAAAATAGACAGAAGAATAGCGATGATCATCAAATATCCGCTTCCTCCCCTGTTTCTGTCTCTCCCGCCTGCGCCAAACCAAACCCAATGCCTGAAAAAATCGGCTAAAAGCGCCACTACACCGACGAGAACAACAACAACGGTCGCCAGTAAAATATCGCGGTTGCCGATATGCGAAAGCTCGTGCGCGATCACTCCTTCCAATTCGCTTCTGTTTAATTTCTGCAAAATCCCGCTTGTTACGGCTATAACGGCATGCTCCGGGTCACGGCCTGTGGCAAAAGCGTTTGGGGCGGTGTCGTCTATAATATATATTTTAGGAAGAGGAAGTCCGGCGGTAATGCAAAGATTTTCCACCAACCGATATAATTCTTTATTGTCTTCAAATTCAACAAGTTTGGCTTTGCTCATCGCTAAAACAATTTTATCCGAATACCAATAGCTTCCCACGCTCATTAAAATGCTGAAAATCACCGCGAACCAAAGAATGAAACTTGAACCCATCACTTCCGAAAAAACCCAGCCGACCGCGATAACAAAAATCAAAAACACCGACATTAAGATGTAGGTATTGCGCGTATTTTTATCTGATTGAGTATAGAGTGTTGGCATATGATTAGAAGTTAAAAAGTTTATAAAAAATAAGCGGGAATAAATAAAATCTCTTTTTTATTGATCATTTTTTCTTGATACAAATCTTTGGTAACCACTATCGCTTGTTTAACTCTATTTTTAGTATTCGCCGTTGAAATAAAACTTGCCAGTCCCGACAAATCGCTTTCCTTAATCTCATTTTTAAATTTCACCTCCACTGGAATTAGTTTATTTTTTTCTTGAATAACAAAATCAATTTCGTTTTTATTTTTATCTTCAGAATAAAACAAACTGCCGTTTTTCATAAATCTTTTCGCAATAAAATTTTCAACCAAAAATCCCATTTCCGTTTCAGAAGGATCAAATCCAAACTCGCCTATTAAAAAATTGCGAGCGCCAGTATCGGAAAAATAAAATTTATAAGGACGCTTCGTTTTTTTGAGAGTTGTTTTGTAACGCTCGGCATGAAAAGTTAAAAACGCCTGTTCAAGATAAAAATAATATTTTTTGACTGTTTCTATTTTTAATCCCGTTTCTTTTGAAATCCTGAAAAAGCTGATTTTGCCGCTAATATTCTTTGCCAAAAATTTCAACATCCCTTCAAAATCAGACAAATGTTCAATTTGAAACACTGAGCTAATGTCTCTTTTCAGAATAAGATCCAGATAGTCCCGCAAAATTTTTTCTTTATTTAAAATGCTGTCTTCCAAAACAACTCTCGGATATCCGCCAAATTTTAAATATTCGTTAAAGTTTCTTTTAAGAATATTTTGATGCTTGCTCTTTTCTCTGATAAATTCTTTTATCTTGGAAAAATTCAGTTTGTTTTTAATCTCAATACCCTCTTTAAACAAAACAAACTCGCTAAAAGATAAGGGATTGATTTCAAAAAATATTATCCTGCCGACAAGTTTTTTTAAAGAATTTTTTTTCAGCCGGGCGGCGCTTGAGCCAGAAATAATAATTTTAATGTTCTTTTTAAGATCAAAAATATTCTTAAGCTGGGTCTCCCATTGGTCAATATCCTGAATTTCGTCAACAAAAATGAAAAGCGGCTGAGAAAAATCTTTTTTTTGGTAATTAAGATATTCTTGGATAATATAAAGCAGTCCTTGATTTTTAAGATAGTTGGCAATTATTTCATCGTCTGCTTCTAAAAAAATAAGGTTGTCTTTATTTTTAGGATTTTTCTTTAAGAGCTGATTAATAAGCTGATAAATCAAAGTTGTTTTTCCCGATCTCCTTACCCCGATTAAAGCCAAAATTTCCTCGCTTTCAAGAAAAGAATTAATTTGATCCAGATATTCCTTCCTTTCAATGCCACTATCTATTTGCTCTCCGTCCCACCAGGGATTATAATATCTTAGTTTTTGAATTAATTTTAGTTCCATAACGATGGAGTTATTTTAATCATTTTACTCCATTATAATGGAGCAATTGATTTTTGCCAAGATTTATATTTTTTGAATTTCAATAACTTTCATCTTCTTGTTCTGCGTTTTTAATATAGTGGCATTACCTTGAATTTAACCTTTCTCTTTTGTCATTTCGATACGGAACGGAGCAAAGCCCCAATCTTCATTGGGATAAACTCCGTGGAGTGAGAAATCTTTTAATGCTACCATACAAACAGAACAGTTATATTTCCTCAACTCAAAGATCCCTCAGTCATACCTCCTTCGGGATAACAAACTGGAGCTCATTGTCAAATATATTCCTGAATCGTTTTCCAAGCAAGTTCAAAAGTAAATTCAAACCTTTGAATCGTGGCGTTTTTGTGAATTCTTGTCGGTTCAAGTTCAGACGCTTCTTTTAATCTTTGATTTGCTTTTAATAAATCCTCTTTTAAATTTTCTAATTTTGTCATAGTTATAATTCTTTAATTTTTGATAAAGCTGTTTTCCGAAATTTATCGGAGACCAAAGAAAAATCAACTATATCCACTTTAAAAGGAAGATCTGATTCTTCAAAAGCTTCGTCAATCAAAGACAGTATTTTCCAAGCAATCGGTTTTTTTTCTATAATGCCAATATCATAATCGCTGAACTTCCTTGCCTTTCCTGTCGCGCGAGAGCCAAAAATAAAAACCTAATGTTCGTTTGGATCAATAAATTGAAATATAATATCTCCGATAGCTTTTTCTTCGTTTTTGAGAGTTGGTTTCATAAATATAGTATTCGCATATTGATTATCTATATTTTGCCGCTTCCTTATTTTCCTCTTCATCTAATTCAAAATATTTCATATTATTTATTGTTATCTTATATTTTAACCGGAATGACATACGCAGCGATAGCGGAGTGTGTTATATCCGCTGACATTACGCTGATCAATACGCTGATGAAACGCTGAAAAGTATCAGCGTAACTTCAGCGTAATGTCAGCGTTATTTCAGCGTTATTTCAGCGGATATAACAAACTCCGCTGCGCTGCGTTTGTCAGTCCGAGATATAAACTCCGCTGTTTAAACCTTTTGCAGGAACTGTTTTGTAAACAGTTCCTTTTGTTTTGAAGTTTCAATAATCTTTACTTTCTCTCTTTGTGTTTTTATACGGACAGATTGTTTGATAAGTTTTGTTTGCTTGGAAAATATCAAGAACCAGTTGCAAACTGGTTCCCGCGAGAGAAGGTTAATTATCATAATATAAAGGATTATAACCTTTTTTAACTTCCTCGCCATCAGAATAGCCATCGTTATCCGTATCTCTTTTGTTTGGATCTGTTTTGTATATAAATAATTCCTCCGCATCCGTTAGTTCATCTCTGTCTATATCATCCGTAGTAGGATTAGTTCCGTATTTTTCTTCATCTTTATCACTTAATCCATCACCGTCAAAATCCATATCGCCGGGACCTAATGGATTAGTTAGATTATCAACTTCTTCCTTGTCGCCTATTCCATCGCCGTCTGTGTCCGGGTTAAATCTATCAGTCCCATAAAATATTTCATCAATATCAAGAAGACCATCTTTGTCAGAATCCGCAAAACCTCCGCCATTAGGATTTATCCCTTTGTAAAATTCTTCTTTATCTGATATGCCATCTTCGTTGGTATCTGGATTATTTATATTCGTGCCAAATTTTATTTCATCAACATCCAACAATTCGTCCTTGTCAGTATCTCCGCTAATAGGATTGGTTCCGTTTTTTACCTCTTCACCATCCCAAATTCCATCGCCGTCAGTATCTGGCTTATTAGGATTAGTTTCATATATTTTTACCTCGTCAAAGTCATTCAGACCATCGTCGTCGGTATTCGGATCCATAGGATTAGTTCCATAAACAAACTCTTCTTTGTCATTTAAACCATCACCATCTGTATCTGGATTATGAATATCTGTACGGAAGAAAAGTTCATCTCCGTCTCCAAGTCCATCGCCGTCAGTATCAAACCATGTCGCAGCTCTTATATCCCCTCCACCCACTTTGAAACGTACTTGGCAATAATCTTTATACTCCTGAATTTTTATATGATCGCACATTTCTACAGTAGCTCCATAATTAGCAATAAGAAATGAATCACACAAATCCCTAAGCTCAAGAGGCACTTCTTCACAATTATTATTAAATTTATTTTTAAAAGAATACATATAACATAAATTGGGATATTCCAATGATTTAATATCCCCACATTTTAAAATATCATCCTTTTCTCCGCTTTCCGCTATTTTAAAAGCCATAACTCTATCTTTACATTCTTGTATTTCAAAAGGTTCTCCCTTAAAATTTTTCTCGCACAATTTTTCATCTTTCTTATCGCGAGTGACTTTATCTATACATTTCATTTTCTTGCTATGATCTAGAATTTTATAGCACAAATCATCATTCTTGAGAATGGATTCAATAAGATATAATAAACAATCATTTCTTTTATTAAGATCTTTAATATTTAAACATTCTTTTATATTTTTACTATAGACAGCGTCCCTTAAAGCAATCTCGTTGTAACATACTTCTCTTTTTTTGCCATCAAACTTATCACAATCTTCTTTCTGAAGTGGGATATAATTGTATTCTTTACCAATACTATTAGAAATTTCATCTGAAGGTGTAGATGGCAAAGGTTTTTTTAAAAAAACAGAGGATATTGATAAAACTAAAAATAACACAACCAATAAAGCGACTGATAGAAATAAAAATTTCTTTCTCTTTTTTATTTTTTCAAAGAAATTCTCTGTCATAAGTTTTGATAATTTCTTAAATATTTATATGGTGTAGTAACACTTAAATTTTTTATTTTTGTTTTTATAAATACAAAGTTAAAAATCACAATCGTAAATTTATTTTGCTACTTGCAATAACAAACTGCTTCGCCTACATTAAAAGTATATCCCTCAGTGCTGCCATCGCCATCACTATCATAACATTCTATGCAAGTAGGTGAAGTCCTACCAAAAAGCCTATCTCTGCAGTTAATAGTGGTTAAATTTCCAGGATCGCCACAATCATGATTAGATGATCCATCGCTACAAGTAATATTTCCTAAATTGTGAACAATATATACACACTGAAATGTTGTTGAATTCATAAGACCCACTCCTATACAAATTTCTCCTCCGTTATTCTTACAAACTTCATCGCATGTAATTGAATTAGAACAACCGCTAAAATTACAAGAAACTCCCCAAGTACAGTATGTGTTAGCGCAAAGAGGCATAGCAGGTATTCTAACTTTATTAAAACTCATAGTTGCCAAAGCCGAACCCGCGTCTACGCAACACTCGTCATACACATCCGCGCAATAATCTCCCGCCAATTTGTACGCTGGATCATTATATGTGTTTTGACAAACAACTGTATTAGTGCTAAAATCGCAAACATACCGCCCTTTTTGGCAAGCATCGCCTATTGATCCATCGGCTAATATCGGCTGATAGCACCCCCCTCCTATTTCATCAGCAAGCGGATCTCCCGCGCATCCGAAATCACAACTCCCAGCGCTACAACTATAAATTGTCCTTGCCCACGCAGCGGCACTCGTAACATTAACACAATCATTATCAATAGCCGTAAAGCAATCAGGCGGACAATTTCCATCGCCATTTACACAATTACCATGTGAAGCAGTTTTTCTTGATATAAAAACACTCTTTCTCTCCATCGGATCGCAAACTTCCATAATCCCATCATCATTGGGACTAGTAACAACTCCATCACCGCAATAATAATTGATTATGGGAGCGGCAGTTTCAAGATTACAGTCAAACATTTTCCAACTTCCATCTCCAAGCGGATCGTCAAACCCAAACAAAACCATAGTTGTATTGGTCGCCACCCAAGCAATAAAAACAACCACAAAGCCATACAACGATTTGCGAAAAGCCGTTTTGGCTGTGGTTACTAAATTTGAATTGCCGGATGATGTAATATAGAGCATTCCCCCTACTACTAAAGATAAAACCGCTACAAGACCAACTATTCCGAGAAGATAATCTATAACATTATCGGCCAAAATAACAAAATGGCATAATTTGCATTCCTCCTTTTCATTCCATAGGGTTGTGTCATCATCAAAATCTCTCCCGCATGGGACAAGACCGCCTAAGACAGGAACCACAGCATCGCAAAATCCATTAGTGCAATTTCCGCTCGCGCAAACAATGCCGCACCTTCCGCAATTATTAGGATCTATTAATACATCCGTCTCGCATGTTCCATCACAATCACAATCACCAAAACCAGCCGGACATTCTAAGCCAGCAGACGCATTGCCAGCAGACAGCGCGAAAAAGGACACCATAAAAACAACAACGGCTAAAATAGTTTTTGATTTTTTTGCGATTATAGTCATAGTTTTTTCTGTAAACATATTACAAATTTTTTTCCCGCTCCGCCGCAGTTCTCTCCGCAGAGGACTGCGGCGAATGCAGACTCCTCGCGCTTATTTCACAATTGCATTAGATCAACATCATAAATTCCTTTTCCAAGAATATAATTACTCGCGCTGGAATGTTTATAATTCTCAGGCACATCCGCTAATTGCCATTTTTCCGTACAAGGATTGTTGTGAGTATAATTTATTCCCGAGTGGAGTCCCTTGTCAAATTCTACAAATCAACCCTGCCAACAACAATCATAAAATTATCGTCCAATAAATAATTCCTCAATGTTTTAATAAGTTTTATTCGCAAGAGTGTTTCAAAATCTGCCGCTTTTTATATTTCTTTAATCCTCCGCAAAACAAACTCTTTAATTTTGACAGCTGCTTTAAAATCCTGTTCTGCTTCGCTCCAGCTGAACTCAGGATAATCGCCAGGATAACGGACTGGAATATAAAATTCGGTAAGAAAAATAGCATCTTCTTTTAATTCCTCAAAAGAAGAATCAAACTTGCCGCATAATTCAACTAACTTAGGAATTGCGCGTTTGAGTTTGTCATCCCAAGCGGAGCTTTGGAGCGTTAGCGACAAAAAGCGGAGACGAGGGATCTGTGAGCCCCGTTCCAAGTTTTTACAATTATCTCTATACTTATAGATCTTTTATCTAAACTTGGAACGGGGTGAGCAAATAAAGCGCTTATTTTAAAGTATTTCTCTTAAAAGCAAATTCTTGCGTTTACAGATTTCTCCACTTGCTCCTAAAGCCTGCCCCGTACTCCAATACGAGGTCGCTCGGTCGGAATGACAGCAAACGCGTAATTCCTAAAAATATTAAAAAATAATTTAGCTTGTTTTAACAGCTTTTTTAAACCCCTCTCAACCCCCCTAACCCCCCTTATCAAGGGGAAAACCCAACTCCCCTTAGTCCCCCCAGCTCCCCCTTATCAGGGAGGAGGGGGAGAGGAGGGATAATTGGAGAAAATCAGCAGACCCTAAATATTGCGCTGCAAGAATTAAACAAGATCGTTCAAGTCAAAAACCAAACAGTCCTGTTTTAGCAATTTATTTTTCTCTTCTACTTTTTTGGCAATTAAAATAAATTGCCGTTTGGGATTTTTGCCCCATAAAACTTTCTCCGATTTTTTCTTAAGCCTATTAACAATTTCAACGGCTTGACGATAATTAAGACTTTTCCATTTAACCTCTCCGAAGATAATTTTATTGCCGCCTTTGTCAACACCTATTACATCTATTTCCTCGCCTTTATCCCACCAGCGGCCGAAAATATAATCCTGAAACTGTTCTTCATTTCTCAGCCAGTCCAGCGCAATTTCTTCAAAAGCAAAACCAATAAAGCTATTTAACTCGGGAGCTATTTTTTCTTTATACAGCTTGCTCTGTTTATTCTGTTCAACATAGCCGGCATTCCCAAAAACAAATCTGAACCAAAATTTAAAATAGTTATCTTTTAATAAATAAATTCCCTTTCTTGATCTGGCTGGATTTTTTTCGGTTATCGGCACTCTTCTTTCTGTTAATTGAAGTTCTGCCAGCACACTAAGATATTTAACTACCTTTCCTTTTTCCAATCCCGTATCATTAACGATATTTCCTATTTTTGTATTGCCCTTAGAAATTGACTGAATAATGGAGTAATAATTTCTCGGTTCGTCCAGTTCTTCTCTCATTACAAATAAAGTATCTTGATAAAGAAATTTATTTTTTTGCAACACCGTTTCTGTAATATTTTCCTTAACCGATTTGTGATAATCAAATTCCAACAGGTAAGCGGGGGTTCCGCCTAAGATACCATAAAAAATTACTTTTTGTTCTTTGGATAATTTCTTGGGGAAAAACTGGCAAGCGTCTTTGAATGATAAAGGGTCAATTAGCATTTGTTCAGTTCGGCGGCCGTAAAGAGGAGATTTGTACCCCAGCAAATACTCCATCATTCTAATGGAAGAACCGCACAGAATTATAAATGAATGTTTTTTGCTAAAATATTTATCCCAGTGCTCCTGAAGCGCAGAAGGCAACGCTTTATTTGATTCTACCAGATAAGGAAATTCATCAAACAGTATTGGAGTTTCTTTACGGGCTAAATACAAAAATAAAGCGTCGTAATTTTGAAAAGGGTTTTTCTCTATTACGGGATCGCCAAAAAACTCGGCGACTTCCATGCTGATCTTTTTTAGCTGGTCGCTTTCAGATTCCTGCCTGGCAACCAAATATAAAGCCTTATGCCGTTTGGAAAATTCGTTTAATATTTCTGTCTTTCCAACTCTTCTTTTTCCGTACATTAAAATCAGCTTTGGTTTTTTTCCCTTGCGCAAATTTTCCAGCAACTTTATTTCTTTTATTCTATTTTTAAACACAGCATAAAAAATAATGAATTGGACATATAATATACTTTGAAGTATATTATTTTGAAGTATACAATGTGCAAAATATTTGTCAACTTCTTCGCTTCTTCCACAAAAAAACGCTGATATATTTAGGATCTGCTGATTTTCTCCAATTATCCCTCCCCTCCCTTTCCTCCTTGACAAGGGGGGACTGCGGTTCCATTTCGGAAAGAATTGTGATATTTCTTCCTGACTTTCGTCAGAACTCCGCGATATTAATTCCTATGCAGTAAATTGCTTTATTTCTTATACGCTTTAAAACTCCACTTTCGGAGTTTCTTTTTCTGCCGGCTCTTCAATTTCAAAAAATTCTCTCTTCCCGATTTTCAGCATATTGGCAACAATGCTGTCTGGGAAAACCTGGATTTTCGTATTTAGATCGCGGACATTGCCATTGTAAAATCTGCGAGCGGCTTGGATTTTATTTTCTGTGTCAGAGAGCTCTCTCTGAAGTTCAAGAAAGTTCTCGTTAGCTTTCAGATCTGGATAATTTTCAGAAACCGCAAATAAACTTTTTAAAGCGCCTGTCAGCATATTTTCCGCCTGTCCTTTTTCCTCCGGATTTTGCGCGTTCATCGCGTTTGCCCTCGCTTGGGTAACTTTTTCAAATAACTCTCTTTCGTGCGCAGCGTAACCTTTAACTGTGTTGATTAAATTCGGAATCAGATCATATCTTCTTTTTAACTGCACATCAATATCAGACCAAGCTTCATTGGTTCGCACTTTTAGTTTGATTAATCCGTTGTAGATTATTACAACCCACAATCCAAGGACAATTAAAACTCCAAGGATTAGCAATAGATATGTTTCCATATTTTTTTCCTTTCTAATTATTGATTAGTTAGTTGATTAAATTTATGCTAAGGAATTTCAATGTTCCGCGTTCTTCTGCGTTAATTCCGCGAAATTCTGCGAAATTAGCCCGAAGGGCCTAATTTATTTCTTGCTTGCAACTATATTTTAGCACAAGTATATTTTAGTGCAAGGAAATATTATTTATTGTCAAATTATTAAATTATCAAATTATCATGCTATGCATAGCAATATACTTTGAGTCGCGAAATAAAAATTATCGCCGACGAGTTTAACGCCAGAGTGAAAATTTTATTAAGAGCGCTGGAAGATCCTTTGAGGCAGATTGTCAAAAACGCCGGCAAAGAAGAAGGCGCGGTGGTTGCCAATGTTGTCAAAAATAAAGCTGGTCGGGACAATGTTGGCTATAACGTGATTACCAATAAAATTGTTGATGATATGGTGGAAGCGGGAATCACCGATCTGGTCAAAGTAACCAGAGTGGCTCTTGAAAACGCGGTTTCCGTTTCGGCGATGCTGTTGACTACGGAAGTGGCGATTACTGATCTGCCGGAGAAAAAAGACACTATGCCAATGCCTCCGATGGGCGGCGGTATGCCGGGCAGCATGGGCAGAATGATGTA
>Ga0190347_1000566_pt1 | contig 11419 bp, 6 predicted proteins | sample 48721356_MG_FD_161652 | JGI IMG/M metagenome (GOLD analysis project Ga0190347, IMG submission 161652) | Hydrothermal vent microbial mat bacterial communities from Southern Trench, Guaymas Basin, Mexico - 4872-13-5-6_MG | ecosystem: Environmental > Aquatic > Marine > Hydrothermal vents > Microbial...
CCGAGTGGATTAGGTTATATTCCCTCTTCGCCGTCGTACCTGACCAACTGGGGCGGCAACGCCAGCGGGGTCAACAATGCCATCAACAGTGGTGCCTTCCTGGTGCAGCACCGCGATCATGGGTCGGTCAACGGCTGGGGTGAACCCAGTTATCACAACTCGAACCTCAGCGGATTGTACAACAATATGTATCCCTACGTATTCTCGACGAATTGCTTGACCGGCAAATTTAACGACGGCTCAGAATGCTTCGCTGAAGCAATGCATCGCATGCAGAATGGTGCATTGGGAGTTCATGCAGCAACGAACGTGTCTTACTCCTTCGTCAATGACACCTTCATCTGGGGCATGTACGACTTGATGTGGCCGGATTTCGATCCGGGATACGGTATGGATCCCTACGGCGAAGAAAATCTGCGTCCGGGCTTCGCCAACGTCAGCGGAAAGTACTATCTTCAGGCGTCATCCTGGCCATACAATCCGTCGAACAAGGATGAGACCTACTACCTGTTTCACCATCACGGCGATGCCTTCATGACTCTCTATTCTGAAATTCCCCAGAATTTGAGCGTCAGTCACGCCAGCACCGTCTCCAGCGGAGCCACGAACTTCAGCGTGACCGCCAACGACGGCTCGCTGATCGGCATCAGCCAGTTCGGCAGCGTATTGGGTAGCGCAGAAGGGACCGGATCGGCCGTATCGGTTCCCATCACTCCGCCGGTACCAGGGATCATGCGTGTGACCGTCACCAAGGCGAATTACTACCGCTACATCGCCGACGTACAGGTTACGGGCACCACACCTGACCTCGAGGTTACTCTCACGCCTTATGGCACGCCTATCCAGATCCCGGCTTCGGGAGGGAGCTTTGACTATAACATCGAGGGAAGCAATAATGGCTCAACAGCGCAAGTCGCCGACATCTGGTGCAACGTAACGCTACCCAATGGTTCCAGCTACGGCCCCACTCTGGGACCCGTCCAGAATTTTAATTTCCCAGGCAACTGGTCTACCAGCCGAGACCGCACACAAAACGTACCTGCGGGAGCACCGGCCGGAACCTATACCTACAACGCCTATGTCGGGCAGTATCCGAGCTATATCATCGACCAGGACAGTTTCACTTTCAGCAAACTAAGCTCTGATGGGTCGGGAGGCACGGATTTGGACAATGAATGGACGAATGCCGGCGAACCGTTCGAAGGAGAGCTTGCTGACAACCATAATGCCAATATTCCCGAGCAGTATTTGCTGATTGGCAGCTTTCCCAATCCCTTCAACCCGACGACCACGATCAGCTTCAGCCTGCCGGAAGCTTCTCGCGTCCACCTGGCCGTTTACGATTTGCAGGGCCGTCTGGTCGCAGAGCTGGTGAACGGCTATCGCCAGGCCGGTTTACAGGAAGTGACCTTTGACGCTTCTGATCTGGCTTCGGGTCTCTACCTCTACCGCTTAGAGGCGGGGGAGTTCAGCTCGAATGGCAAGATGATGCTGATGAAGTAGTTTCAAGTCAAAAATATCCTGAGAAATAGTGTGTGCGGCGGGAAACCGCCGCACTTTTTTTATTGCATCGTTCGGTTTTTCATGCTTTCCGGTTCAGCCCTCGGGGAACCAAGAGGCGAAGGTATCTGTTTCATTCGTGAAGATATTTTCTGAATAGAGGTGCGGACATGTTCAATTGGAAATGCCTGGGAATTCTATCCCTCATTTTCTGCCTGATGCTGTCAATCGGCAGGGCTCAGGACAAGTACAAGGGGGGCACAGCGCCGGACTCCCATGATCTGAAATACAAAACAGACCTCGAGTTTGCCAAGCTACTCAAGAAAGACTGGATGAAAGCGGACATGCTTCCCGGCTTGGTCGCTGATTCGAAACCCAAACCAATCACCGTCCCCGTCGCGGAAGTACCGGAATCTCAAATGACCTCCCTCGAGGAGACTTTCGAACGCAGCCGGCCGGTGGAGGAAATAGAGTTCGTGGAACCTGCACCACCCCCCGAAAGCCCACCAATAGTAAAGAGGCCCTTGCCAATTAAACCGCTTAATATGAGAAAGCTCGAATTCACGTTTTTCGGGACTCCCGTTAAGATCAACTACGACCCCACTCTGGTGGCGTATGTAGGGAATAGGATAGACAACCAGTCGATCAGCTCTTTCTGGGACACCGTCAGCCGAGCGGATTACGGCAAATTTCTCGAGGAGGCGGATTATTATCGGGTCAAGATGAATTTAAATGACTGGGGGTACGGCATCTTCTTACACCAGGCGGCGAAGGCCATTTATCCAGAATCGGCGAATGGGGCGACGCTGCTCACCTGGTACCTTCTGGTCAAGTCGGGATTCGATGCCAGAGTGGGGTACAACGGCGACCGGGTTTTCCTTCTGCTGCCGTCAAGTTACGTATGGTACGAAACGCCTCGTTTTACAGTGGGAAGCAATACCTATTACGTTGCGCCCTTTTCCGAGAATATCGGGCATATCGGTTCGTTATACGTTTATGAGAATGCTTATCCGGGGGCGGAGAAGCCCATTGACGTTAAAATTATTCGAACGCCGACAACCATCAGAGTTCCGGTCGAAAGAATTTTCAAATTCGAGTACCGGGGGCAGGACTATACGGTCGTGGCCAAGTACAATAAACCTGTTGTCGAATTCTTCGACGCTTACCCGCAGACGGATTTAGCGGTGTACTTTTCCGCATCCTTATCGCCGGAGGCGGGATACTCTTTACTCAATGCACTGGAACCGATTATCAAGGACAGATCGGAAGCGGAGGCGGTGAATATCCTCCTCAGATTCGTTCAGACCGCTTTTTCGTATAAGACTGATGCCGACCAATTCGGCCGTGAGAAATTCCTCTTCCCTGAGGAGACCCTGTTTTATCCTTACTGCGATTGCGAGGATAGGGCTGTGCTATTCGCCTTTTTGGTGCGGAGCTTGACGGGATTGGAGGTCATTGGATTAGATTATCCCGGGCATGTAGCCACAGCCGTGAAATTCAACGATCCCATTCCCGGCGATTTTGTGCTGTTCAAGGCACAAAGATATACCATCTGCGATCCCACCTATGTCAACGCTGAAATCGGGATGTGCCAGCCGCGGTACAGGGATATTACCCCTGAAATTGTCAAAACGGGGATATAGAATGAGGTATCAAGGTTTTTAGTCCGTTATAACAAAAGGCGACCTTTTTAGGGTCGCCTTCTCTTTGTAGATCTGTCTGGCTATTTTTTTGCGAATTTCAGCTTCCAGCTTTCAAAGGTGTAATAAATCGCCGGAATTAGGAAGAGGGTAAACAGTGTTGAGGTGAGCAGTCCTCCGATGACCGAGACGGCCATGGGTGCGCGGAATTCGCCGCCGGTTCCCAGACCAAGCGCCAGCGGCAACATGCCCAACGCCGTCGCCGTGTTGATCATAATGATAGGTCTAAGCCGGGTGGGAGAAGCCTGTAAGATCGCCTCGTGGAGAGACATTCCCTTCTCCTTTCGAAGTTTCTGAGTGTAATCAATCAAAAGAATGCCGTTGTTGACGACGATGCCGACCAGCATGATGATTGCCATCAGGGAGATGATGGATATAGAATTGCCGGTCAGGAACAAGGCCAGCAGGACACCGATCAGCCCCAGGGGTAGGGTCATCATGATGGTGAAAGGGTGAATGTAGGATTCGAGAATGGCCGCCATCAGCATATAGGTTAGAATAATGGCGAGGATCAATGCCTTTCCCAAATCCGCAAAAGATTCCGCCATATGTTCGGATTCTCCGCCGAACGTAATTGAATAGCCCTCAGGGAGATTTAAGGTATCTAAGGCAGCCTGAATATGCTTTTGCGCTTCGCCAATGGTGGTGCCGGAAAGTTCCGCTGAAACGATCACCATGCGTTCTTTATCCTTGCGCAAAATTTGCGAGGGGCCTTCAGCGAATTCTGTATTGGCGATGTTGACGATCTTTTGCGGGCCATTCTTGGCCATAACGCTGAAGTCGGGCACTTCTTCGATGCGTTGCAGGTCGGCTTCCTGAAGTTTGACTTTGATGTCGTATTCACGGCTGCCCTCGCGATACTTGGAAACCTTTTGCCCTTCGATCATGGTGCGCATACTCATTCCGACTTGGGCGACGGTCAAATCCTGGTCAGCCATCATTTCGCGTCGCGGCGTAATTCTCAGCTCGGGTTTTCCCGTTTTCCAACTGCTGCGGGGATCCACCACGCCTCGCACCTGTCCGGCGATGTCAACCACTTGATGGGCCAGCGCAGTCAGAACCTCGATGTCGGGTCCGATCACGTCAATTTCAAGGTCGGCGCCGCCTCCACCGCCCATTGAGGAGGTCGGCCGAACGATGATCTGAGCGGCGGGAATGTCCACTAATCGGGGGCGCAGTTCATCAACGATCTCAAAGGTTGATCTCCTGCGGGGCGGTGCATCCTGGAGTTGCACGACAACAACGCCCAGGTGAACTCCTTCATTGACCGAGAATTCTCCGGATTCGTTCTTTCCCAATTCGCTGTAAAAGGTCTCGACTTCCGGAATGCGGGAGACTTCATCTTCGATTCGGTGCAGGACTCCGTCCGTCTGAGCCAAGGTTGCACCGGCGGGCATCTCGATGGATACGGCAAAGCTGCCCTCATCCGTCTGCGGATAAAATTCGGAGCCGATGAACACGGCTCCCAGCGTGAGAGCTCCGATGAAAAGCAGCGAGACCGAGCCGAAGAGCAATAGCCGGTGCTTCAAGAAGTAAATCAACGCCTTGCGGTAGGAAACTGCCAGATTCTCGTACTGACGATCCCAGGCCGTGAAGAACTTCTGGAGCACTCCCGTCCGGGTTAAAATGCCGATGATGAGCATCAAGCCGAGGAGAACCAGAAAGGTTTTAAATCCAATAGCAAAGAGGACCAGTGAACCCGTGATCGCACCGGCCAGTGCATAGACAAACCAGTTCAAGCGGCGCGAAGCCATCATTGGGGTCAGGGTGAATGACACTAAAAGGGAGAACAGGGTGGCGAAAGCGACCGTCAAACCGAACTGCTTGAAGAACTGCCCTATGATGCCGGACATAAAGGCGATGGGCGTAAAAACGACGACATTGGTCAGAGTTGCGGCGACCACCGCTACAGCGATTTCGCTGGTTCCGATAGAGGCAGATTCACGGTCGGATTTCCCCATTCTCTGAAAGCGTTCGATGTTTTCTAAGACGACGATGGAGTTGGTCACAAGAATGCCCACGGAGATGGCTAGCGCCATCAAGGACATCATGTTCAACGTAAAGTCCGCGAACATTAGAAGCGTAAAGGTGGAAACGATGGAAACCGGCATGGCGACTGCGGCGATGATCGTGCTCTTCCAATTGTGCAGGAAGAGAAAGAGAACCAGAGCCGTCAGGAGGATGCCGATGATGAGGTTATTGAAGACGTCTGCGACGGAGTTCTCGATAAATTCGGTGCGGTCACGGGCAAAGGTGATTTTGACGTCGGAAGGGAGACTTTTTTTCAAAGCCTCCAACTCTTTTTTGACATTTCGCCCCACCTCTACCGCGTTGGCATCCGATCGCTTGATCAGGGTCAGCCCCACAGATGACTTGCCGTTCATTCGGGCTAATTCCCGCTGTTCGGCGAAGGTATCTTCTACGGTGGCGATGTCCGCCAGCCGCACGGCCGGTTCATCCGGAATCATCGGCAGGTAAAGATTGCGGATTTCTTCGATGCTGTCGAATTCACCTTTGACCCGCACGTTGTATTCCTTGTGGTCGGCTGCGATATGCCCGGATGGCAGGTTGATGTTTTCCTGCGCCAGCGCTTGAACGACCTGTAGGATGGATAAACCTCGTGCCTGCAACTTGCGGCGATCTACTGCAACGTGGATTTCCCGTTCTTTACCACCGGTTATTTCTACGCTGGCTAAGCCATCAATGCGGTTCAATCGTTCCTTTATTTCCTCATCGGTCAGGATATAGAGTTGATCTAAGGGGCGCGGGCTGGAGACGGCCAGATTTATGATGGGTATGGCGGTGATATCGAATTTCTGGACCTGTGGGTCTTCCGCGTCTTCCGGCAAGTCAATGCGAATGGCGTCCACCTTATCCTTGACGTCAATGGCGGCCAGATCCACGTCACGACCCAGCTCAAATTCAAGAAAGGTCAGACTCATGCTTTCCTGAGCGATAGAAGTTACCGTTTTAAGTCCCGAAATCGAGGAAACTTCTTCCTCAATCGGTTTGGTAATCAGGGTTTCCACCTCTTCAGGACCCGCTCCGGGGTAGATGGTCGTGATGGTCACGTAAGGGAGTTCGATTTCCGGGAATAAATCAATCCCCAGTCCCAGCAATGAAAAGATTCCCATGACCACGAAGGCGAAGATGAGCATGGTCATCAAGACCGACCGCTTGATGGATATATCGGAAAGAAACATATTCGTTTCCTTTTAGGAGTGCTTAGGATTCAATAATTTTGACTAATTGTCCGTCGCTTAAATTGTTTTGTCCGTAAACGACCACGATCTGGCCGGGCTGTAGTCCAGAAATCACCTCGATTTCAGTGGGATTTTCTGCTCCCGGTTTTATGGGTGTAAAAACCGCGCGTCCCTCGTTCTGGATGACAAAGACACCGATCTGTTCGTTTCTGGTTAGTGCGGCATCCCGAGGGATCAGGATGACGTCCGGCTTCTGTATTACCACGAGCCGCACACTCACCAGGAGACCGGGCTGAAGCAATCCGTCTTTGTTATCCGCTTCGACCCAGACGCTGAAAAGACGGCTTTTGGGATCGGCAGAGATACCGATGTCCGTGATCATGGCGGGAATTTCACGATGGCCGTTGGCGTTGTATCGAATGAAGACGGGAGTATCTTTGGCGAGCTTCTTGCGGTCGTCGAAATTGACGGAGAAGCGGATTTTAACCCGTTCGAGGTTGGCGATGCGTACCACCGGGTCGCCGACGGTGACCGTCTCGCCGGGGCGGTAGAAAACCTCTGTGACTACGCCATCAATGGGAGCCGTTAATGAGACCACCTCTGAGCTGGTTTCGAGATTTTCTCTGGCGATGTCTCGATTCAGGAGCGCTTTTTCCAACTGCTGCTTGGAAATCGCTCCGGCCGCGTACAAGTTTTCCATCCGCTTGGCGTCGAGTTGGGCGTCTTCGTAGGCCAGTTTAAGCTGATTATATTGAGCCATAGCCGCCCTGGTGTCCAGGCGGCAGACCACATCCCCCTTCTTCACCCGGTCACCGATCTTGACCGGCACTTCCACTACTTTTTCCATGATGGCGGGAATGGCATCCCCCTGAAGGGTTCCCTCCACTGTTCCCAGATAAGTACGGGAAAGAATGAAGGTTCCCCGCTCTGCCTGCGCTACCCGAACGGGCACTCCGAGCTCGTCCTGGAGTTGGGTGATACTTTTGGGGGCTTCAGTCTGCAAGTTTCTAATCTGCCTCGTCCCGGCCAGGATCAGCAGAATAATCACTCCCAAAACGACGACGATTGTGATGGTACGTTTCATAATTATTGCCTCAGCATGAATTGTCTAAACTAAAACTTACCCATGGCTTTTTCCAGATCGGCCTTTGCTGTGATGGCATCATAGTAAGCCGACAGCTCGTTCGTGTTCGCTTGATTTAGTGCTACCTGAGCATCGAGAACCTCTAATTGAGTAGCCAGACCGTTTTCGTATCGCACTTCAGCGATTTCCAGGCCCTTCCGTGCCAATTGGACGCCTTCTTGCTGCGCCTTGACGTTTTTCATCGCTTCCCTCAACCTGCTTTTCGCTTGAATGATCTCCAGGTTGATTCCTCTGATCAACTGCTCCCGCTGCAGATTCAGCTCTCTTATGTCAACTCGAACCTGCTGGGCGCGATTTTTCGCTTTGAAACCATCGAAAATCGGAATAGTCAGTGAGATTCCGCCGTAGAGGTTTTCCATCCAGTAGAAGTTGTCCACGTCGAAATCTGGTTCCTGGGCGGTTTTGGAATAGCCTCCCACCAGGAAAATGTTGGGCCACCAGACGCCGTGTTTCTCTATCTTCAGCAGATTATCCAGTATCCTCTGTTGTTGGTCAATCTGCTTTATTTCACTGCGGTGTTGGAGTGCCAGCTCAAAGTGGTTTTCGGCGACTTCGTCACCTATGGGATAGGAAGTGAGATCATCCGTGAGTTCGAAGTCCTGATCTTTGGGCAAATCGAGAGCGATGGATAGGGCTTCGAAGGCGACTTCTCTTGCCGTTTGGGCGCTGATTACCTGCGGGTAAAAATTGGATAACTCTACCCGGCTGCGAATGAGATCGTACTCCGAAACCAGTCCTTCGTCGTACATATTCTCGACCTTTTCCAAGTGCGCTCGCATCTGGTCGTAGGTTTCCTGCGATACTCGCTCCCATTCTCGGGCCACGACCGCGCCGAAGTAGAGCTGTGTGATCTGGAGTTTCAGTTCCGATTTAGTCTGCGCAAGTCGCTCTTCCGTTACCTGGCGGTAGAGTTTGGCGATCTTCAGCGCCAATCCGACTTTTCCGGCTACGTAGATTGGCTGACTCAGTTCGACGGAACCGCTGAACAGATTGTCCTGTTGGAACTTGAAGGTCGTCGTCCCGCCGCCAAATTCTGGGGGCAGTTCGGTTACCATTTCAGGGATGATGAAATTTCTCTGATAGTATCCCGTGGCGGAGACGCTGGGCATCGCTCCGGCGTAGGCTTCACCCACTTGAGCTTCAGCTCGATCCATTTCCAGTCTAGCCTGTCGCATCTTGGCGTTTTGTGTTTGTGCGATTTCCCAGGCATCGGAGAAGCTCAACTGGAGTGGTTGTGCATGCGACGTCATCGCATCCATGGCTATAAAGAGAATAGCAAATAGAATCCAGAACGGGCTTTTTTCGATTTTCATGGCTTCTCTTGGATTGATATGGTTCTTTCCGAAAACACTAAGATCCCAGGCAATGTTTTGTTGCCGATATGCTGCATTATATTATGGTTATCATACTATTTTTCAGACACATCAATGCTCTTTGCATTTTAAATTTTAGGCTTTTAATTCGTGCCCAGAAGCCGTATTTACCTGGAGGCGCTGAACAATTTTACTCATCAGATCTAAAAGAATGTCCTGATCAGCTTCTCTTAATGACTCCAGAATGGCTCGGCTGACTTTTCTGTGCTCTTTTAGCTGCCAATTCTTAAATTTTTTGCCATTTTCCGAGAGTTCGACCATAACAACGCGGCGGTCTTCCTCGGTACGGCTGCGGTTGACCAATTTTTTTTGGACCAAGCGATCCACGATACCTGTAACCGTGCTAACGGGCAATCGCAGATGATCTGCTATCTCGGTCATGTTGCAGGTTCCACGCCATCCGAGAAAGAGAAGGACATGGATTTCTCGGGTGGTGCATTCATATTCGGGGGGGAATGGTTCGGCTTTGATGAATAGAAATAACTGCGTCAGTTGACCGATATATTCGGTGAATCTTTTTGATTTTTCTTCCAGGGTTTTCATTTTATTTCCTCAAGCGGATATTTAGAAATCTGAATAATCCATATTTACAATAGTTCAGTTATCGAACTATTCCAATATAGGAAAGTTCCCGGGCTGAATCAAGTTTTTTCGAGATTTTTTTTCAGCGAAAAAAACAAGCGGACATTGCGTTATTGACTAATGCGTCAGCATTTATTTGGGAATCCATGGATTAATTTGCTATTAAAAAATAGCCTGCAGAAAAATTTTCGTTGCATTAGATAAATATTTTTTATATATTTCAAATGATAATCCTCCAGTGGTTGGAATTATTATCATACGGGAAGGGAAATGAGAGATTTGTTACTGAATCTCTTCCTCGTAGTTGCCTCTGTTGCTACCGGTTTCTTCCTCTGTGAGATGCTGGTCAGGATCGTCTCACCTCAAATTTTATATGGCTACAGGGACATCAACCGGCCTGACAGTGTTTTTATTTATCGGCATCGCGAGAACGCCAATTTGGTTGTAAACGTCGGTGAAGGGGAAAGGCATTTTGTCAGCGACCGTTTCGGTTATCGGGTTAATTACACGAGCCGGGACAGCCCTGAACAGAGGGCTGACGTTACTGTCTTGGTTATCGGCGATTCGTTCGTCGAAGCGCTCGCGGTCGAGAATGAAGAAACGATTCCAGAATATATTGCTCGTTTGTTGAGCGAAAACCTGGGACGATCCGTCGAGGCGGTGAATGCCGGTCATGGCGGGTGGTGCCCCAATCAGTATTACCTGGAGGCCAGGCGTTCGTTGACTCTGCGTAGATTCGATATGGGGCTTGTCTTTTTATATACCGGAAACGACTGCATTCAGGAAATTGACACTTGCTATACTCCTACCAGGTACTTTACTCCACCAAAACTTCGCCTTCCCAGAGGCTTCAGCAAGTCTGAATTCAAATCCTCAATCTATAAGCCGGTTGTTGAATACTTGGGCCGGCGGTTTCACCTGGCCGTATTTCTGGATTATCAAATAAGCCTGCTCTTAACGAAAGTGGGACTGATCAAGCGTTATCAGGAGCGATTTCTCAATTTTAGAACCTTCTTGCGAGAAGAGCGCGATTCAGAAAGGTGGGATATCGTGGCGCGCATTTGCGCGGGGATTAGGAATGAATTCCAACGTCATCATGTGCCGGTGCTTTTTATATTGATACCGCCCGACTTCCAGGTCTATGAAAAGATTTTTTACGACGACCTTCAGAAATACAATTTCCCGCTGGAATCAGCGGATCTGGAACAGCCCAACAAAATGCTGGCCGTAGCATTCGAAAAGCGTTCACTGCCGCTCATTGATCTTCTGGATTACCTGCGGCTGAAAGCGACGGAGGAAAAGCGGTTGTACAGTTCAATCACCCGGCACCTCACAGCCCGTGGAAATCAAATTATAGCGGAGTATCTCCTGCCTTTTATGGCGGCGGAGTTGAAAGAGAATCCCTGGTGAAAAACTTCTTCAGGGTCATAAGTTACGATGTCCACTCTCATTGTCTGAACCGCAATTTAACTGATTTCGTTGATTTCGCAGATTTTACGAAACGTTTGAACTTAAAACTTGCCATGAAAGAACATCATAAAGTGAAAAGTAAATAAAGCCTACAAGTAGATCAGAGAATACTTAAAAGTATGGGCAAGGTACGCTGAGCTATCAAGATAAAAATATTTATCAAACCAAGAATTATGTCTTGACAAGTATAAATATAATTCATATATTAATAAAATTTCTGTACCCTTTGGATCTTCATAGAGGTATAATTATAGAATACGAACTATACCAACAGGAGGTAGTCATGAAAAGTAATGCAAAGTTTTGCGGAGTCGGAGTGACCCTGGTCCTCATGTTTTTAGTGGTTATGCCGGCCACAGCCCAGATCGTTCAGAGCGGCAGCATTCTAATTGATCTTTCGGAAGTGAAAAAGGCAGCACCCATCCCGGGATCGGCTGGTATGGACGA
>Ga0190347_1000569_pt1 | contig 11392 bp, 10 predicted proteins | sample 48721356_MG_FD_161652 | JGI IMG/M metagenome (GOLD analysis project Ga0190347, IMG submission 161652) | Hydrothermal vent microbial mat bacterial communities from Southern Trench, Guaymas Basin, Mexico - 4872-13-5-6_MG | ecosystem: Environmental > Aquatic > Marine > Hydrothermal vents >...
CCTCACGACCGAGGTGTCGCCAGTGGCGGTTACAAAGAGCTCGCCGATTCTCGCCGCCTCCCGCATCGGCATCACTCGGTAGCCGTCCATCACAGCCTCCAACGCTTTTCTCGGGTTCGTCTCCACAACCACCACATTTGAGCCGAGTCCCTTCGCACGCAGCGCTACTCCTCGCCCGCACCAGCCGTAGCCCGCCACTACAACGACCCTGCCTGCAAGTAGGAGGTTGGTTGCGTTCAGAATGCCGTGAATCGTGGACTGCCCGGTTCCGTAGCGGTTGTCAAACATCATCTTCGTCTCGGCATCGTTGACCGCGATGACAGGGTAGCCCAACTTCCCGTCCTTCGCCCTCGCGTGCAGCCGGATCACGCCCGTCGTCGTCTCCTCGCACCCGCCAACCACATTTTTCATCAGTTCCGCGTACTTCGTGTGAACCCTCGTGGTCGCGTCCCCGCCGTCGTCAAGCACCACCGCGGGTCCTACTTCAAGGGTCGTTTCAAGGGCGTTGTCCAAGCACTCGTAGTACTCCGCCTCGCTCTCGCCCCTGAACGCGTAGGTCTTCACGCCGAGTTCCGCCAACGCAGTCGCCACATCGTCCTGCGTCGAGAGCGGGTTGGCAGCAGTAAGCGCAACCTCCGCACCGCCTGCCCGCAGCGTCAGGACAAGGTTCGCCGTCTCTACCGTAACGTGCAGGCACGCAGCCACGCTCACGCCCTCCAACGGCTTCTCTCGCTCGTACCGCTCTCTCAACATTCCCAAAACAGGCATTCGCCCACCAGCCCACTCAATTCTCGCTTTCCCGCCTTCTACAAGCCCTAAATCCTTTACAATATTGTCTTTCATAACAAGCACTCCCTCTTTTCCAAATACCCTCTTTTCCAAATATTTGTCTTAGCTTATTCTACTACCCCAAAGACCCACTGCATAAAAAACCTTTTTATCTTCTCCTTACAATAAAGAGCAGAGGAAAAATGATAGTAAAAGAGGTACTTGACGAGGCAACCTTAACGCTTGCAGAGGTGAAGGAGATTTTGAGACCTCCTGAAATGAGAAAGAGGACTGTGGAGAGGACTGCGGAGGGGACTGTGGAGGGGACTGCGGAGGGGACTGCGGAGGGGACTGCGGAAGGGACTGCGGAGGGGACTGCGGCTGGGGAGGGAGAGGAGCTGAGGTACGAGAGGAGGAAAGCCACCGAGCACGCAGCGAGGTTTGCTAAACTCGGAGCAAAAGAGTCAAGGACGCTTGTAAACGAGCTTTTGAGGTTAGGGAAGACGAACGAGGCGGTTGCGGTGCGGGTTGCTGACTTGATGCCAAAGAGCAAGAACGAGGTTCGGGCGATTTACGCGAAGGAAAGATTTAGTCTTACAGAGGCGAGCATAGAAAAAATACTGGACTGCGTCGCAAAATTTGAGTGATTTTGTAAATCTTAAAAAGTTTTAGGGGGAAGGAGGAATGAAAAGGCACGAACACGAAGGGGGGAGAGAGAGAAAGAAGGAGAAGGGACGGCGGTCGGGCGGAAGGGAGAGGGGGCAGAAGAGACGAGAGAAGTATGCCCGGATCCTCGATTACTTGCCTTACGGGCATTCCGACAACTCCCGAGCGGTCTACCAGCGGAAGCCGCTTGCTCAAGCGATTGGCGAGGTCACGCTCGTCTTGATGGAACTTTCGCCGAAGAGTGAGAAGAGCGACAAAATCCCTGCGGTTTACGAGCGTGTTTACATTGGAGAAGGCGAGCGGGAGGTGATTGACCACGTAGTCAAGAGGTTAAACTATGACGAACTGACACCGACTGCGAAATTAGAACTCCCTTTTTTACTGGAACGGCTGGTAAAAGAGGACGAAGCGAAGTTTATTCGTGCTTTCAACGAGGCACGATCAATTACTACGCGGCTGCACACGCTTGATTTGCTGCCTGGAATTGGGAAGAAATTAATGTGGGCGATTTTGGAGGAGCGGAAGAAAGGGGCGTTCTCCGACTTTGACGACCTCACGAGGCGGGTGAAAGGGCTTCACCACCCTGAAAAGATAATCGCACGGCGAATAGAAGAGGAGATAAAATATGAGAACACAAAATACAAACTTTTTATGCGGCACTGACTGACTTTGTGCGTAAAGTTGTTTTGCTGAGACGGACAGAAGATTCAGAGAGTTAGCAGGGCAGCGAGTAGAAGAAGTTTGTCCTTGCGGGCAGTGGCGAAGGGTTGGTTCGGATTCTAAACGACGCGGCGTTCCGCCTCAAGAACTTCGGAGAGGTCAGACCTCAGACCAGACGAAACTTCTTCTTAATCTCTTTCAACTTCGCCTCGTCCAACTGCAGCATTCCCGCAATTTGGGGCTCGGGGTAGCCTTCGATAAACAGCCAGACAAACTCTTCTTCCAAATGCGACAACCTTTCTTCCTTGAGGAGTTCGCTGAGCTCTTCTACTTTCTGTTTCGTCTCCTTTAAGAGCGTGCTGGTGCGTGCTGACACCCGTGGCGGTCCCAAGCGTTTCTGCCTGGTGCCTGATTTAGGGAAGCCAAAGGTGTTTAGAGTGCGACCCACGGAATTGAATTTTATCGCAGGAAGTCCCTCTTTGGCTCGGAGTGCGTTCTCCTCGTCGTATATTTCCTCCGCAGACAGCCCTTCTTCGCTATTTAACCGCTCTAAGTAACGATTCATCCAGTGTGGTTTTTTTATTTCTTTCGTCTCTTTCATTTTTCGCCTTCTTTTTTGTTTTGTTTTTATAACTTTTCCAAGTGTTTATAAAAAAAGTAACTCACACTCGCTTCACCGTCTTCGTCTCACCCTTCCTCACGAAGACCCGCTCGCCAGTGCCAACCCCCACACACTCCAGCCCTTTTCCTTTCCGCACCTTCTCAATGGAAAACTCTCTCTCACCAATTTTTACCACCTCCGCTTCTTTGAACCCCGGTAGTCTGACCGAGAAAGAGACCCTGTAAATATTTTTTCCGTCCCGCCTGCCGTACAACCTTCGGCTCTCGGAAAAACCGCCGCCCAGCCTCTTCACCACCTGCTTCGAAATCCTGCGACCACTTTCCGCACTGCTGACATAAAAATCCAGCCCCTCTTTCAAGACCGTCTCTTTAGAGACAAAATCCGCTTCACCCAACGCCGAGTACGCGATCTCCTCAGCCGTAGCCAGCTCCTCGTCTGTTGGAACTCTCTCCTCAGCCCTTATTTGAACAATTCCTGCGTAGTACCCCCCTGCGATTCTGCTACACCGTTCGCAAGTCTCATTTTTAAAAATAACCTCTACTTCCCTGCTCTCTTCCACTTCCACCCCTCTCAACTCTGCTTTTACACTCACAAATGCAACCGCTCCTGCTCCTGCTGCCCTTGTTCCTGCTTCTCTTGTTCCTGCTGCCCCTGCTCCTACTGCTGCTTCTCCTTCCGACACCTCAACCACACACACGCAACCAAACCGCTTTCTCACCGCTCGCCTCACCGAGTCAGCAACCGCCTCTTCTACGGTCGTTCTCTCTTTGCCTTTAAAGTAACCGCCGCAGCTCCCGCAAACGCCTACGCTTACGCTTACAGGCACATTCAAACTCGTCTGTTTTAAAAAACACTCCTTACACAAGGAATCGAAGAGTTCGTCTGCTCTCTTACCACACCTCGGGCAGAATTTACGCCACTTCTCTTTCCCGCTCTTTTTCATACCGCTCTGTTAAAGAAGTCCGCTTCGCTTTAAACCGCACCTTCGCATCGTCGCCTCCGCATTCTTCAATGACAATCCTTAAAATGCTTTTGAAGACCAACAAACAGTCCTACTGACACGAGGCTGACCGTACTGCCATAGAGAAAAGTCAAGCAGTAAGAGGGCAAGTGCGTTGCCGGAACAGACCACAGGAATCCCGCGATTAAACTTGCCGGCAGAGCAGCTACTCCCGTCAGGGTGTGAAAAGTGCCAAGTGCGGTCGCTCTCAAATCGCCCGCAGACGCGGAGAGGTCTGAGAGGTCTGAGACGAAAGCCCGTTGAGTTCCTTCGACCATCGCATAAACCACGCCGTAAAGCGGGAACAAAAACAGGAAAGTAGTGAGCGAGGAAAAGGGAGAGAGCGAGTCCGAGAATGCAAACCCAAGACAAACCACAGAGAAGAGCAGGTAGCCAAAAATAAGCATTTTCCTCTTTCCGATTCTGTCCGAGAGCGTGCCGAAAGGAATTGCAAAAACGGCGTAGAAAATATTAAAAAAAACATACAAAAGGATTACGAGAGCACTCGCCTCTTTCACGGGCATTACCGCCAAGAACGTCGCCTCCGCCTTTAAAATGAAAAACATGTAGGTAAAGTTGGCGAATGCAAAAACGGTGGCTACCACGACGAAGAATTTGAGCGGCGTTGGCAGTTCTTTCAGGCTCTCTCGCAGCCCCGTCTCCTCCGACCTCCTTCTCTCCCGCGTCCCCTGCGGCTCCTGTTCCTGCGGCTCCTGTTCCTGCGGCTTCTGCTCCTGCCTCTGCTCCTGTTCCTGCGGCTCCTGCTCCTGCGGCTCCGTTCCTCTTCGCCTCCTTTCCTCCTTCACGAAGTAAATCGGGAGCACCGAAAAGAACGCAACGACCGCCGCCACAAAAATGATAAACTTAAACCCAAGCCCGAAGAACCAATAAAAAAGAAGCACTGCAAAGCCTCCAAAAATCGCACCCGCGGTGTCGAACGCTCGGTGAATTCCGAACCCCCTGCCCCTCGCTTCAGCAGGCGCGGAATCCGCGATAATCGCGTCCCGCGGTGCAGTCCTCAAGCCTTTTCCCACACGCTCAAGACTGACGAAGACCAACACGTGCTGCCAGACTGCGGAGAAAGAGAGCAGCAGTTTGAAGCACGCGGAGGTCAGGTAGCCCGAAGCGACAAAGACCTTCCGCCTTCCCACTCGGTCTGACCAGTGCCCCGAAAGAACTTTTAGGAGGCTTGAAATGCTCTCTTGCAGCCCGCCGACCAGTCCTACAGTAAAACCACCGCCGCCCAAAGCGAGAATAAACATCGGCAGAATCGGGATTATCATTTCACTGCTCAAGTCGTTCAGGAAACTGACAACGCCCAGCAGAAGAATGTTTGGGCTTGTCCCCCGCAAATATTTGCCTGCCATTTGCTTGCCACTGCTTTTTTTCGTTGCAAATTTATTATATTTTTATAGTAAAATTCCAAATAGCCACTTGTTATGAAGGTAGCGATAAATGGGTGGGGGAGAATTGGGCGAATCTTTTTTAGAACGGCGCTGCGTAACAACTCGGATCTGGATTTGGACTTCGTAGCGATAAACAGCCACGCTGCCGAGGCGTCCTGGGTCGCACACCTCTTGAAGTACGACTCTGTGCACGGCGTGCAGGCAGGGGAAATAAAGGGGCACCCACGGGCAGAGGACGAGACGAGCACGCTGGTCGTAAACGGGAACGAGATAAAGATTTTTGCAGAGAACGACCCTGCGAACCTGCCGTGGCGCGAGTTGGGCGTGGATGTGGTCGTAGAATCGACAGGGAAGTTCCGGGACAGAGCGGGGGCGGAGAAGCACCTTGACGCGGGCTGCAAAAAAGTAATAATTACTGCACCTGCGAAGACAAAGGACGACGCGGACGTAACGCTTGTCCCGGGTGTTAACGACGAGGCGTACGACCCTGCAAAGCACGAAATCATTTCGCTCGCGAGTTGCACCACGAACTGCTTGGCGCCGGTGGCGAAGGTCTTGGACGACGAGTTTGGCGTAAAGCGTGGTTTTATGACGACGGTGCATTCCTACACTAGCGACCAGAAACTTCTCGACGGCAGGCACAAAGACCTCCGCCGGGCTCGTGCCGCGGCGATGTCAATAATTCCAACCACAACCGGAGCAGCGGCTGCGATCGGGCTCGTCCTACCCTCGCTGGCAGGGAAACTGGAGGGTGTCGCGCTGCGTGTCCCTACCTTTAATGTCTCGGTCGTTGACCTCGTGGTAGAGTTAAGAGAACAAAAATTAAAAGGACAAGAAATTACCAAAGAAGTGGTGAACCGTGCATTTGAGGCGGCAGCGACCTCTCCGGACTCCTCGCTGCACGGAATTCTTGGCGTTTCTCACGAGCCGCTCGTCTCGATTGACTACTTGGGAACGAACTACTCCTCGGTCGTTGACGCGCTTTCGACGAGTGTGCTGAAGGGTCACGGAGGAGAGGGGAATTTAGTGAAGGTTTTGGCGTGGTACGACAACGAGTGGGGCTACTCGTGCCGAGTGCTGGACCTGCTAAACCGGATTGCGAAAACGAAAAATGAATAAGCAGTTGGGCGACTTCCTGACGATTGACGATTTTGAGGTAGCGGGAAGGACGGTGCTCTTTCGGGCGGACATAAATTCAGTGGTCGTAGACAGGAGAGTGGAAATGAAGGAGCGGATTCAGGAGAACGCAAAGACGATTCGGGAGCTCTCGGAGAAGGGTGCGAGGGTTGTTGTTCTCGCCCACCAGGGTCGTGTCGGCAGAGCGGATTTCCTACCCTTAAACCAGCACGCGGAACTGCTCCGCAGGTTTGTGGATTTGGAATTCGTTGAAGACATAATTGGACCTGCAGCGCGGGCGGGGATAAAAAATCTCGGCGACGGCGAGGTCTTGCTGCTCGACAACGTTCGGATGCTCGCAGAGGAGACGCTCTCACGGTCGCCCGAGGAGCACGCGAAATCAATTTTCGTGAGACGGCTCGCTCCCCTCGCGGACATTTACATCAACGACGCCTTCTCGGTCGCTCACAGGTCGCACGCCTCGGTGGTCGGCTTCCCGAGGGCTTTGAAGGAGAAGGGTGTAGGAGCAGGTGCGGTGGGAATTGGGCGGCTGATGGAGCGGGAGTTGGTGGCGTTGGAAAAGGCAGTCCACAGCATAAAAAAGCCGTGCGTTTATGTTCTCGGCGGTGTGAAGCCCGAGGAGGTGCTTGATGTGATGGAGCACACGCTGAGGCGGGGGAAGGTGAACACCTATCTCACAGCCGGCTCGCTCGGCACGCTCTTCCTCTACGCCCGCAACATAATTGAGCCGAGTGAGGAGCAGAAGGCTGACGAGGAATTTATGAAGACGCTGGAGAGAGCGAAGCGGATTTTGGCAGAGGGGGGGGAAAAAATAAAATACCCTGAAGATGTTGCAGTTGACTTGGGTGGGCGGAGGGAAGAGATTCCAGTGGAGCAGTTGAAACCAAAACAGCAGATTTACGACATCGGAGAGCGGACGAGCGAGGACTACGCAGAACAGATAAAAGACGCGAGGACTGTGATAATGAAAGGTCCTGCGGGGTTGTACGAGAAGGAAGAGTTCGCAGAAGGGACGAGGGAGCTTCTAAAGGCAGTCTCAAGCTCTGACGCGTTTTCTCTGCTCGGCGGCGGGCACACTTCCGCGGCGATTAGCACGCTTGGAATGAGTAAAAGCAAGATGTCCAACGCTCACGTTAGTCTGGCTGGCGGGGCGTTCTTGAAGTATCTTTTGGGCAACCACCTGCCCGGAATTGAGGTCCTGAGAAAACACTGATTTTCTACTGCTTCAAGTGGGAGTCGTAGGGTAGCGGAAATCCTGTCAGGTTCCGGACCTGACAACCTGGGTTCAAATCCCAGCGACTCCGTTCCTTATTATGACGCAGAAAGAGAAAGGGGGAGAGGAAAAAGAGGGAGAGGAAAAAGAGGAGAGAGGAGGGCGTGTGCCTGTGAGTGTGCCTGAGTTAGCGGTTGTCTTTGACGGTGCAGGGGTTTTGTACGCGCCGTTCAGGATTATAAAAAATATGGCGCGCGGGGTGACGAAACGGAGCAGGGTCTCGGGCTTGACCTGCACGGACAGGCTTGAGAAAGGTGCGTTGGCGATTTTGAAGACGCGGTACGAGGAGACGATGGAGAACGAGACGGGCTCGAAATTCTTGTCAGACTTGATGCGGGAGAAAAAAATCGAAAGTAAAGTAGTTTATAAAAAGAAAGGGGTTAGCGACGAGGAAGTGGTAGAAGTGATTTTAGGGGACAAGAATGTCAGGTTGCGGGACGTGCACGAGACGATGTCGTTTTTACGGCGGTGCGACATTATTCCAGTAATCGGCGTCGGCTTGATTGCGGAGGTGTCGGGAGGCGGCGCGGGAGGAGACAGGGCAGGAGCAGGAGGGGAAAGGGCAGGAGCAGGAGAGGGTAGGGTAGGAGCAGGAGAGGGTAGGGCAGGAGCAGGAGAGGGTAGGGCAGGAGGGGGGATAAAATATGTAATTGCAGGAGGCATAAATTTCTTTCCAGGAACGTTAAAACTGCTTAAAGACTTGCGGGAAATGGGCGTCTCGGTCTTTGTTGCTTCGGGGGACAGGATTGAGCGAGAGGAAATGGCGGCGTATTTGCCGGATGTGCCACCCGAGAATCTTTTTGGGATGATGAAGCCGGAGGACAAGAGGGACTTGGTGCGGCGGTTGAAGGAGAAGCAGACGGTTGTGATGGTCGGGGACGACAGGAATGATTATCTCGCGATGTGCGAGGCGGACATCTCGGTCTTGTCACTGCAGGAGGAGGCGGACAGGCCGGGGGCGATTCTTGAGATTGCGGATTTTAGGATAAAAAAAATCGGGGAAGTAAAAGGGATAATTGAAGAGATGAGGGAATGCGTTAGTAAGCAGGGGGAAGGAGGAGCAAGGGAAGGAGGAGCAAGGGAAGGAGGAGCAAGGGAAGGAGGAGCAAGGGAAGGAGGAGCAAGGGGGGGTGAGGTAAAATGGTGAGCTCGAGACCGAAACCGAAAAAAAGTGGAGACTTGGAGTTGGATTTGGACCTGGAGTCGTTGGCGAGAGAGGTAAGAGAGTTTGACGGAGTGAAGCGAAAGCGAGCAATAAACGACCTTATAAAGAGGCTTGGGGACGCTGACCAAGTAGGAAGTCGGACGGTAGAGGGATTTGGCGAGGACGCCGCGGTGCTCAGGGTTGACGACGACAATTTCATTTTACTCGCGGTGGACGGCATTTGGGGGAAATTGCTGAACGCCGACCCCTGGTGGGCGGGCTACTGCGCGGTTCTCGTGAATGTGAACGACATCGCTGCGATGGGTGGGACGCCGCTCGCGATGGTGAACCTGACCTCAACGCAGAATAAGGAGATTTGTGCAGAGCTGGGGCGAGGAATGGAGGACGGAGTGAGGAAGTTCGGCGTTCCGATGGTCGGCGGACACCTGCACCCAGACACCTCTTACGACGCCCTGGATGTCGGAATCGTTGGCACAGTGGGGAGGGAGAGCGTTATTTTTTCGAGCGGTGCGAGACCCGGCGACAAGGTGCTGGTCGCGGTTGACCTCGACGGCAGGATTTACCCCAGCTACAAATTGGCGTGGGACAACACGACAAAACGGTCGCCTGCAGAGGTGAGGCGGCAGTTGCAGACGATGGTTGAAATCGGCGAGCGGAAACTTGCGACCGCTGGGAAGGACATTAGCAACCCAGGGACGCTCGGCACTCTCGGAATGCTGCTCGAGTCCTCGGGCGTGGGTGCGACGGTGGAGTTGGAGAAGATTCCGAGACCCGAAGCCGAGACAGTTGGCACGGAGCAAATGTCTCTTGAGCACTGGCTGAAGATGTATCCGGGGACGGGTTTTGTGCTCACAGTCGAGAGCGAGGAGAAAGGAGTCGAGTGCGCGGAAATATTCGGGGACGCGGGCGTGCAGGCGGCTGTTGTCGGCGAGGTGAACGCGAGCAAGAAGTTGAAAATAACAAGAACAAGCGGAACAGATGGAGCGGCAGGTGGAACAGCGGGCGGAGCGGAGACGGCGACGGTCTTTGACCTTAACCGTGAGATAATTACGGGAATCGTGCATGAGAAACGATTTTGACGCGTTACACGAAAAAATAAGGAAGGGCGAGATTGAGCGAGAAGAGGCGGTATTTTTGGCAAACAAGCCGTCTCTCCTGTTCGGCATTGCGGACGAGCTGCGGCGGGAGGAGCGGGGGGAGGAGGTAACTTATGTGGTGAACAGGAACATAAATTTTACGAATGTCTGCCTGGGCGACTGCAAGTTCTGCGCGTTCAGGGTGAGGGCGGGAGAGAAACGGGGAAGGGAGAAGGGATATTTCTTGAGTCAAGAGGAGGTGTTGAGCAAGGTTGAGGAGGCGGTGAATGCGGGGGCGACGGAGATTTGCATTCAAGGCGGACTGCACCCTTACCTCACACTGCCTGACTACTGCGGGATTTTGGAGGAAATAAAGTCGCAGTTTGATGTGCACCTGCACGCCTTCTCGCCGATGGAAATTTTCCACGCAGCCACTGGAACGGGGTCGGGGGTGAGCGAGGAGGAGGTCTTGAAGGAGTTGAAAAATGCGGGGCTGGGTTCGATTCCGGGAACTGCTGCGGAGATTTTAGACGATTCAGTGCGAGAGAGAATTTGTCCAAGTAAAATAAGGACAGAGAAATGGGTAGAAATAATTAGAACTGCACACCGCCTGGGCATTCCTACGACCGCTACGATGTTGTACGGGCACATTGAAACGCTGGAAAATCGCGTAGACCACCTTTTCAAAATACGGGAGATTCAGAAGGAGACGGGCGGGTTTACGGAGTTCGTGCCTCTGAAATTTATGCGGCAGAACAACGAGCTGGGGCGAACGGTGCGGTGTGAGGCGGATTTTTTGGAGAGTGCAGTCGTGCACGCCCTCGCAAGGGTAATTCTTCACCCCTGGTGCGTGAATGTGCAGGCGTCGTGGGTGAAGTTGGGCGTGTCGGAGGCGCAGAGAATGCTGGACTTCGGCGCGAACGACTTGGGCGGGACTTTGATGGAAGAGAGCATTTCAAGGTTGTCGGGTGCGGTGGCTGGCGAGTACCTGCGTCCAGAGGAGTTCGAGCGACTGATAAAAGACGCGGGTAGAACGCCGAGACAGAGGAGCACTTTGTATAAAATATTTGAGTAACACGGGCTTAAGAAAAAATATTTGAGGACTTAATTCATAACATATTTAGTTACAGACAGAGATTTCAATCGATTCTTTGATTAAAGAACATTACCCAGAAGAGAAGAGTTAGAGCGGTTTAAGCAATTGTTACGGGAGGCATTTGCTAATGATGAATAAATACATCAACAAGGTAATTCAAGGCGATTGTCTGGAAGTTATGAAAAATATTCCAAATAACAGCGTGGACATAACATTTGCTGACCCGCCTTTTAATTTAAATAAGAAATATAAAGGATATAAAGACAACAAGAAATTTCACACTTATTTAGACTGGTGTAGGCAGTGGATTTATGAAATGGTTAGAATTACAAAGCCCACGGGTTCTATATTTGTTCACAATATCCCGAAATGGCTCACACACTACGCTTGTTTTCTAAATGAAACCGCGTATTTTAAACATTGGATTGCATGGGACGCACCAACCGCGCCAATGGGAAAGAGCCTGCAGCCGTCTCATTATGGTATTTTGTTTTTCTTAAAAGACCCAAAGAAAAGCAAATTT
>Ga0190347_1000571_pt1 | contig 11367 bp, 12 predicted proteins | sample 48721356_MG_FD_161652 | JGI IMG/M metagenome (GOLD analysis project Ga0190347, IMG submission 161652) | Hydrothermal vent microbial mat bacterial communities from Southern Trench, Guaymas Basin, Mexico - 4872-13-5-6_MG | ecosystem: Environmental > Aquatic > Marine > Hydrothermal vents >...
GCCGACCGCTGGCGCGCTATAATGGGGCTGCCCCGCGGAGAGGTGCCGGAGTGGACGAACGGGGCGGTCTCGAAAACCGTTGTGGTCCTTGGGGCCACCGTGGGTTCGAATCCCACCCTCTCCGCCTGATTTTTCATGCAAAAGTCGCCCTGCTCATGAGGGCGACTTCGTGTTCAAGCTGCGGACTGCTTCGTGTGCCTGTCTCTCTTTCCCGATCAGGCATATCCGCTTAGCCGTCCGCCTCCGGGGTGAAGGCCTCAAGCTTCGCCAACTGCCCCTCCAGCACGCCGAAACCGCCGCGCCAGAAGTCGGCCTGCTCCATCTGGATGCCAGCCTTCTCGAGGATCGCTTTCGGCGAGGCAGACCCGCCCGCGGCCAGGATCTCCAGGTAGCGGGGTTTGAAAGCCTCCCCTTGCTCGCGGTACTGCTGATACAGCGAGAGCACCAACAACTGGCCGAAGGCATAGGCATAGACGTAGAAGGGCGCGAAGTAGAAATGCGGGATGGCCAGCCATTCAAAGCGGTGATCCTCGCTTAGATCAAGCGAATCTCCAAATTGCTCGCGTAGGTTTTCCAGGAACAGCGTGTGCAGATCATCCACTGCAGCTCCCGCGCGGATGCGGTCATGGGCCTCGATCTCGAATAGCGCGAAGTACGCCTGGCGCATGATGGTGCCATAGGCGTCGTCCATCTGATGGAAGAGCAAGTCGCGCCGGACCTGCTCATCCGTCTCATGCTCGAGCATGTAGTCCACCAGCAACATCTGTCCAAAGGTCGAGGCCGTCTCCGCCAGTGGGAGCGAGGCGTCTTGGGTAAGCGCAGTATGGCGGTCCGCCAGCAGAGAATGAACCGCATGCCCCAGCTCGTGCGCCATCGTTACCACGTTCCTTGGCGTGCCGCTGTAGCTCTGCAGCACCCAGGGCGTCAGGTCGGGGGTGACGGTGGCGCAGAAGGCGCCGCTGCGCTTGCCGGGACGCACCTCGCTGTCAATATGCCGCTCGTCGAACACGCGCTGAGCGAGCGCTCCCACACGATCATCGAAACGGCGGTAGCTTTCGAGCACCATCGCCACCGCCTCGCCATAGGGATAGCTCTTCTCGGCCTGGGCTACCGGAGCGTAGATGTCGTACCGCCGCAAGCGGTCCACACCCAGCCAGCGGGCCTTCAGCTGGAAATAGCGCTGGAAAAGAGCTGCGTTCTCGCGGCAGACCTGCAGCAACGTATCAACCACAGGGTCAGGGATGTCGTTGGCCAGATTGCGGGCCGAGATGGGCTTTGGGAACCCTCGCATCTCGACCTTCTCGCTCCACTCATCGCGCACGATCGATTGGTAGATCAGCCCCAGCACCGGGGCATCAGCCTCGTAGACGCGGTAGAGCTCGCGGTAGGCCGCCTCGCGTGCACCGGGGTCGGGATGCCGGTAGAGCTCAGAGAGCTGCTCGCGGTTCAACTCCCGTGTCTCCCCCTCCAACTCCACCTTGAAGACGTAGCGGTTGGTGATCGTTGTATAGAGATTGACGAGCGCCTGGGCCCCGTTCACATCCTTCAGGTTGATGATCTTCTCCTCCGGCTCGCTCAGAGTGTAGGGTCGCTCCCGGCGGAGTGACTCCAGCCAATAGCGGAAGTCGCCAGCCGCGTCCAGCAGCGGCCGTGTAGCCTCTTCATCCAGAGATTTCCACCAGTGCTTGAAGAATAGGGTGCGGTTCTCGATCTGCGCCGCTTGCTGCTGCATCTCGGCGCGAAACGCCGCCGCACGCTGGTCCTGCGTGTCTTCGGCGAAGCGCAGCGAGGCAAAGCCCATGAGGCGGCTCAGCAAACGGATGATGCCTTCATAGGCGGCCAGGATTTCTTGGAAGCCGGCTGCATCCAGGCCCTCCACGAGCTTCGGTCGAAGGCCCTCGAACTCTTCAACCCGTCGGGAGAGTTCTCCCTTGGCTGCCTCGACTTCAGGGGCATCGATAGCTGGAAAGAGTTCGTCCAGACTCCAACGTTCCGATGGGTATTGTCCTGCGCCCATGCTCATGACCTCCAGGCAGGTTCGTTCGGGGCCGACCCATTCGTTTGCACACCCCGAGCAAGGATATTGGGAAGAAAAACCGCCCGTGCTTACACGCTGGGCGGGTGCTCATCTTGACCCTGTTCGCGCGTTTGACTATACTTTCCGTGCGCCGAAGTGGCGGAACTGGCAGACGCGCGCGACTCAAAATCGCGTTCCTTCGGGAGTGTGGGTTCGACTCCCACCTTCGGCATCAGGCGATTATAGCATAGGCAACCCTGGCACCTCCGAAGGCCGGGGTTGTTTCCCTGGTAGGACTTATCACTTCGGGCCTTGGCCCTCGCGGGCTGCCTCCATCACTCAAGGAGCTTCACCATGACAGACGCCCTGACCTTCGATGAAGCCATCGAGAGGGTTGGCTTCGGCCGCTTCCAGCGCAAGCTGCTCTGGATCTGCGGAGCCGGATGGGCGGCGGATGCCATGGAGGTGATCATCATCTCCTTCGTCATTCCGGCGGTCATCCGCGAGTGGGGCCTCAGTGCCGCCCAGGCGGGCCTGATCGGCACCGGGATCTTCGTGGGTATGCTGGCCGGCGCCTGGTTCTGGGGCACTATTACCGATTACATCGGCCGCAAGGCCGGCTTCCAGTTGACTGTGCTGATCGACTCGGTCTTCGGATTGCTCTCGGCCTTCGCTCCTAGCTACGGCTGGCTGCTTGCGCTGCGGGCGCTCACCGGCTTCGGCGTCGGCGGCACACTGCCCGTGGATTACGCCATCTTCACTGAATATCTGCCTCGTCGCAACCGCGGGCGCTACCTGGTCCTGCTGGAGAGTTTCTGGGCCCTGGGGACCATCCTGGCAGCCGGATTGGCCTGGCTGATCGTGCCGCGCTTCGGATGGCGGCCGCTCCTGGCGATCTCAGCCATCCCAGGAGCGATCATCTACTTCATCCGGCGCTATGTGCCCGAATCCCCCCGCTACCTGCTCGTGGATGGACGGCCGGAGGAGGCCCGCAGCATCCTGGAGCAGGTGGCACGCGAGAACGGGGTCTCCGCGGAATTCGGCGAACTGCAGGTTCCCTCCCGCAGCGGACAGGCGACCTTGCGGTCCCTCTGGAGCCGCCCCTTCGCACGCATCACCCTCATGCTTTGGGTGGCCTGGTTCTGCATTTCGCTGGGATACTATGGGACCTTCATCTGGCTGCCCAACATTTTTGTCGAGCGCGGCTTCAGCTTCCTGAAGTCCTACCAGAATGTCTTTCTGATGGCCCTGGCACAATTGCCGGGTTACTTCTCGGCCGCCTATCTGGTGGAGCGATGGGGCCGTAAGATCACACTTGGCGCCTACCTGGCGCTGAGCGGTCTCTTCACCTACCTCTTCGCCATCGCCGCGGGACTGCCCCTCATCCTCACTGCCGCCATCCTGATGTCCTTCTTCACGCTCGGCGCCTGGGGGGTGCTATACGCGTACACGCCTGAACTCTATCCAACCGAGATCCGCGCCACCGGTATGGGCTCGGCCAGCGGTATGACCCGCATCGCCGGCGCCTTGGCGCCCAGCCTGGGGGGCCTTCTCCTGGGCGTCTCTCTCGTTGCTGCGCTCACGCTCTACGCCGCCGCCTTCCTGCTCGGTGGCCTGGCCGTTCTGGCGCTGGGCCGCGAAACCAAAGACCAGCCCCTCATGGAGACCCTCGCCGGTTGATCCCCGGCGCGCTATTGCTGCCCTCCGCCCTCTATGGCACAATGCCCCCTCGGGAGGGTCTCAAAGCCGATGTCCATTCGTCTGCGCTTTATCACGGGTCTCGCACTGGGTCTGGCCGTGGGACTCCTGTATGGTTGGGTCCTAAGCCCGGTGCGATACGTCGACACCTCCCCGAACGTCCTGCGGGAAGATTTCCGCAGCGATTATGTGTTGATGACGGCTGAGGCCTATGGCGCCGAAGAGGACCTCGCCCGAGCGCGCATGCGGCTCGCCGCCTTAGGCTCCGAGCCGCCCTTGAACTACGTCGTGGCTGCCATCGACTACGGCCTCGAGAGCGGCTACAGCCCAAGCGATTTGCAGACGCTCAACCGCCTGGCGGTAGATCTGCGCGCTTCGCCCGCCAACCCCGAGATTCGTGCCCCATGAGACGCGCATCCACCCTGCCAATGCTCTTCGGGCTCGCCCTTGGCCTCGCCGCCGGCTTGTATTACAGCTGGCGGGTCGACCCGGTGGCCTATATTGACACCGACCCCTCCTCCTTGCGCGCCGATTACAAGGCCGAGTATCTATCCCTGGTGGCCAGCGCCTATGCCGCCACCGGCGATCTCGAACGCGCCCGCTTGCGACTGGCCTGGCTGGCACTTCCCGAGCCGGCCGAAACGCTGAGCCGCATGGCGCAGAGCCGCTTGGCCGCCAGCGGCCTGGAGACCGAAGCACGCGCGCTCGCCGCCCTCGCCGCCGCCCTGGGCGAAAGACCACTACAAGTCCTCAAGACCCCTGCGCCCGGCGAGACCCCCGCCACTCCCACGGCTTCACCCACCGTCGCGCCCACCCCCACGCGCGCCGCATCACCCACGCCCAGCCCGACCCCGGGGTCAGCCTTCGAGCTCGTCGACCGTGAGGCCATCTGTGACCCGGCCCTGGGAGAATCTTTGCTGCAAATCGAGGTCCTGGATGCGGCCGGCGAGGGCGTGCCCGGAATCCAGGTCCTCGTCATTTGGGATGAAGGCCAGGATCGCTTCTACACCGGCTTGAAGCCCGAGTTAGGGCTCGGCTACGCCGATTTCAGCATGCAACCCGGGACCGTCTATAGCCTGCAATTGAGCCAGGCAACCATACCCATCACCGGCCTGGCAGCCGAGGATTGCGTGGGACCGGAGGGGGAGCCCTACCCGGGCTCGATCCAACTGACCTTCCAGCAGCCGCCCGCCTCCCCCTGACGGCGCCGGGCTCATGTCCACCTGCTTCCCTGCAAGAGCTGGCTAACTCAGCACTAAGGGCTGCCCATCCGGGCAGCCCCATCATCCGCGCCTGCTTGTCTCCCCAAGCGGGCGGCCTCAATCCACTTCAGGTTCCGATTCCTCATCCCCCGCGACCGGCTCAGCGCCAAGATCGAGGTCGAGTTGCTCCTCCATAGTGATCTTGCCTCGCAGGAAGGCTCCCTCTTGAGTCGAGAACGACTCCGCCACCACATCACCCCATACCCTTCCTGTAGGGGCGATTTCGACCCGCTTGGCCACGATATCGCCTTTCAACGTGCCGGCCACTATCAAGGTATGCGCCCGTAGGTGCTCGCAGGTCACCCGGCCGCTCTCTCCCACCACGACCAAGCCACGCAGGGCAATCTCACCCTCGAAAGCCCCCTCGATGCGAACGCCACCCGTCCCGCTGAGGGAACCATGCCAATGCAGGCCCGGTCCCAGGACACTATCGACGCGCTCAGGAACCTCTTCTTCCGGCCGGGAGTCATCGCTCAACCTACGAAACATATCCACCTCCAGGATTGTCCTCACACAACAGGTCCTGGGCCACCGGCAGCCCGCCGGCAGCGCGTGCCTTCTGCACGGCGCGCAGGATGGCCTCGCTCACCGCCTCGGCTGCATAGGCCCCCACGATATTCACATCCACCTTCTTGGCGCCCGTGCTGAGCGCGAAGATCGTGTCCCCATCGAGCATGGTCTGCGCCGGGCGGATCACGCGAGCCAGCCCGGCCTGCGCCATCTGCGCCACCTTGTTGGCCCCCTGCTTGTCCAGGCGGGCATTCGTGGCCACCACGCCAATGACCGTGTTTCCCCGGCTGGCAAAACGCAGCGCCTGTTTGCCTGCCATCCCCAGCATGACGGCCAGCGTGTCGGCGAAGGGTCCCGGCCCACCCACGCGGATTGGGCCCAGCTTGGCGGGTCGCGTCCCCGCCAGTATCTTACCGCTCTCGGGATCGATCACATCTCCCAGCGCGTTCACGGCCACGATGGCACCGACCACGGCGCCTCCGCCGAGGTCACGGCTGGCGGTCCCGATCCCAGCCTTCATGGCACCTGCCATACCCAGGATCTTACCCACCGTCGCGCCCATACCGGCGCCGGCGTTGCCCTCGGCCGGGGGATCGCTGGAGGCGTTCAAACAGGCCTGATAGCCCATCTCCGCGTCCGGCCGGACATCCGCCTTGCCGATGGCGAGATCGAAGAGGATCGCCGCCGGCACGATGGGGACGCGGGCCACCCGGGCGTCGAACCCCACGCCCCGCTCCTCCAGGTAGCGCATCACTCCGCCGGCAGCCTCCAGCCCGAAGGCCGAGCCACCCGCCAGCAAGACCGCGTGCACTTTCTCGACCAGGTGCATGGGGCGCAGCAGGTCCGTCTCCCGGGTTCCCGGCGCACCCCCGCGCTGGTCGACCCCCGCGACGGCCCCCTCCGGGTAGAGCACGACCGTGCACCCGGTGAGCGCCTCTTCGTCATGTGCATGGCCCACCAGAATTCCAGGGATATCCGTGATTGCAGTCACTCGCCCCCCTCCATCATCGAGGGTTTTCTATAAGTTTCATGAGCCCAGCTTATAACCGAATCTGCGCAGCAACTCCAACCGCTCCTGAATCGCCTCTGGGCCCTCGGCCCCTTTGGGTTTCTCCCCATCGACGACGCCGAGCACAGCGCGCCCCTGCTCGGTCTCCGCCAGGATGACCTCCACCGGATTAGCGGTGGCGCAGAATATGCGGCACACCTCGGGCACGGCCTTCACGGCGTTGAGCACGTTAATGGGGTAGGCATTCCCGAGGAAGATCAGGAAGCTGTGACCGGCACCGATGGCCAGGGCATTCGATTTCGCCAATTCCACCAACTCTGGCGAGGTGCCACTGAGCCGCACAAGCGCAGGTCCCGAAGCTTCGCAGAACGCCAAGCCGAATTCGATGCCTGGCACGGCGCCCACCAAGGCCTCATGCAAATCCTCGACGGTTTTGATGAAATGCGATTGGCCGAAGATCACGTTAACGGACTCGGGCTTTTCGATCTTCACCGTGAAAAGTTCCATGGCGCTCACCTCCTGATACGAATCTTCATCCATGATCTGCGGCTGGCGGCTTCCGGTGCGCTATTGAACGCGTCGCCAGCCGCGCCTGGCTCTATCCCAACATCTCCAGCAACGCTGCCCGGTCACTCTCCGGAAGCTTGCGGACGGCACTGCGCAGGGTGCTGCGGGCCACCCGCCCGGGCGCCCCGCACGCCCGGGCCATCATCCACTCGTAGGCCATCTGCGGATGGCGCTTGATCACCTCCCGCAGCGCCCAATCCACCGCCTTGCGGATGTAATGTTCTTCGTCCTCCAGCAGGGTCTCGCAGAGTTCAAGTGCGCGTTCCTCCAAACCGCGCGACAGGTCCGGTTCGTACCGTGCCCGCCTGAGCAACACCGTACTCACCAGCGCAGCGCGCCGCACCCATAGATTCTCATTACGGGCCAGGCGCTCGACTTCATCCATAATGGCCGGGTCCTCGGCCAGCGCCTGGCCCAGCAGCGCGTGACAGAGCTGGTCGCAGGTCTCCCAATCCGCGACGTCCGGCAGGAAGGTCACGCCGATCTCCCAACGCCTCTCCGGCGCCATCCCCTTCACGCCGCCCAGCAGGAACAGGGCGATCAGGCGATGCTCCCGGCTTCCCGCCTGCCAACAGAGCCGGGCCAGCGCCTGCGCCTCGGAAGCTCCAGGCCGGAAGGCCTTCGAGATCTGCTTCGCCATCGCCCGAAGTTCAGGAACCCTCCCCCCATAGAGCCGCGCCACCCCTGGCACCGCCATGCGCTCCCCTCCAGGTAGGCCGGATCCGGCTCGAGCGACTCCAAGGCCTTCGTGATGCCCGCCAGGATCTGTTCCGGGTCCCGGCGGTCAGGCAAGAGCAGTACCGGCGGGGGGCTCTTAGTCCTCATCGAAGAGTGTCCCTCCCGTCGCTGCCGGGCCCTCCGGTGGAGCTTCGCCCAGCAGGGCGGCGAAGGTCCGCACGCTGGCCGGGCTGTGCCCGGCGTAATGGTTGTTGAAAAAGCCGTACACGTCCAATCGTGCCGCATACTCGGGGGTGAAATCATAAGCGAAGCCCTGCGTGCCCAGGTATAGCTCGCCTTTCTGCTTCAACCCTGCCACCTCGCGTTCATCCCGATCCTAAGCCGGGTCGGGTCCGAGCAACGCAGCCACGCGTTCCAGGAGCCGCTCCGCGACCTGCTGCTTAGTCATGAGCGGCCAGTCTTCGATTTCCCCCTGCCGGTCCAGCAAGGTTACCTTATTGGTGTCCACAGAGAATCCGGCATCCGCCCGCGTGATATCGTTCGCCAGAATGATGTCCAAGCCGCGCGCCTCCAGCTTTTCCTGCGCATTGGCAATCAGATCCTTGCTCTCGGCGGCAAAGCCAACCACCACCTTTGGCGACCCCGCCGCGGCTCTCTGCTTCATAACCGCCGCCAGGATATCCTCCGTGGCTTCGAGCTTCAGCTTTGGCACCCCCTCCCGTCGTTTGATCTTTTGCGCGGCGGCTTTCGCAGGCCGGTAGTCCGCGACCGCCGCAGCCATGAGCAGTACATGCGCGTTCCGGCAGGCCAAAAGCGTGGCCTCCAGCATCTCAGAGGCCGTCTGCACGTCTATCCGCTCAACTCCCACAGGGCTTTCCAGGGCGGTGGGAGCGCTGATGAGCGTCACATCGGCTCCGAAATCGATGGCGGCCTGGGCCAGCGCGAACCCCTGCTTGCCGGAAGAGCGATTGGCAATCACCCGGACCGGATCGATCGGTTCCTGGGTTCCGCCAGCCGTCACCACCACCCGCTTGCCTGCCAACGGGCCTTCACGGCCCAGCACCTGCCGGATGACACCCATCAGCCGGCCCGGCTCTTCCATCCGGCCCCTGCCGATCAGCCCGGAGGCCATGCGCCCTTCCACCGGACCCACAATCACGGCACCCCTGTCCCGCAAGGTCTTGAGATTGGCTTGCGTGGCTGGATGCTCAAACATCCCGGCGTCCATCGCCGGAGCCACCACCAGTGGGCAGCGTGCAGCCAGCGCCACCAACGTGAGAAACGTATCGGCCTGGCCAGTGGCCAGTTTCGCAAGCGTGTTGGCCGTGGCCGGAGCGATGACCAGGACATCGGCCGCTTCGGCCAGGCCTACATGCAACACGTGCCCTTCCTCGCCCCACAGATCGCGCTCGCCATAGGCTTTGCGGCCGGTAAGCGACTGGAAGGTCAGCGGCGAGATGAACGCCACGGCCGCCGGACTCAGCACCACATCCACCAGCGCTCCGGCCTGAGTGAGCTTGGAGGCAAGGTCCGCCGCCTTGAAGGCGGCGATCGAACCGGTTACGCCCAGCAAGATGCGGCGATCCTTCAAGACCGATACGGTTGTGCTCGCAAGCTCATCCATGATCTCCATCCCTTTGCATCCCATGCTCTAGCTCTTGGCCGGCGGGCCGCCCTCGCGCAACTTGATCCTGCCCTCGGGATGTACGACGGCCCAATCCCCGTTCTCAAGCTGGGCAAAATCCCCCACGTTCAGGGCCAGGATGGGCACGGCGCGAGCGTAGAGTTCCTCGGCCACCAGCGAGGCCAGCGCAAAGAAGGAATCCACCCCCACGGTCAGGATGGCGGCCGGGGCCTTGCCTTGCCGCACAGCTTCCAGCAACACCGCCGTGGTGGTGCTCGATCCCCGGCTGAAGGGTACCGCCAGCACCTTGCCCGCTGCCATCTTGCCCGAGAGCGGGTGGCGGCGGTCGATGATTTCTCCCGTCGCGGCGTCATACCCGCCCCAGAAACTGAGGGGCTCCGCAGAGACCAGCACCTCCCCCGCAGCCCGCCCCCCGATGACCGCCCGGGCTTGAATTATCCTGCCCATAGGGAGACGTCCCTCACGACCCGGCCTTCCACCGCGGATCGCACGCAATCTTCCAGCGAGCCAAAGACCACTTCGGTACGCAGCATCCCCGGCGCGTAGTAGGCGTACTTGGCGGAGTTGGTCATCAGCACCCGCACCTCGGCGGGCAGCATCGGCGTGGTCAGAATGCAGGTGTCCAGGGTCACCTCGCCGCCGAAAGCTCTCAAGGGCTCCATGAAGCCGGCCCGCTCCGCCAGCCCCGCCATGGCCCGGCTCGAGGTCACCAGGAACCTCACCCCGGGGTGACGGTGCCTGCCCTCCAGCATCGGTGCCAATCGCCGGAACTCATCCAGCGAGAAGTGGGGGCTGCCCAGCACGACCATGTCCAAGGCCGCGCCATCTGCAGTCGAGAGCTCCCGCCAGGACGCCCGCAGAGCGTCCATGTCCACATCGACCGTTTGCGCCGGCGCATTTCCGTGGAAGGCTTCCGCCAACGTGGGCGCCTCGGGTGTGATGCCGACCAGATGGTAGAGGCCCACGGTCCCCGAAGAGGCCGCAGCCGCCCCAAGCGCCTTGAGTTGGTCCTCGTTGGGCGCCACCTCCAGCCCCTCCACCACGGGAACCGATTCGGCCGCGAGTTTGCCCATCAGGTGCCCTAACACCGGATAGAAAGTGTCGTGTTCCTGTACCCTCCGGGGGACCTGCCGCAGGCGCAGCAGGATCTCGCCGGCGCGGTTCTCGTCCATATGGAGGCCCACGGCCGGCACGCGCCCGGTGATGGCGGCGCATATATCCAAGAGATCTGGGTACCGCTCCGTACGGGCCCCGATCACCGAGTTGGCAAAGACGATGGCATTGGACTCGCCCCAGGCAATTTGCTGTCCGAAACGCGGGCGGTATTCCGTCTGGTAAGGTGCACAGGTCCAGGTCGGTATGCAGCCCATAGCCTGATAGGCCAGCATCTGCCGGCGAGCCTTCTCGGCCCAATCGGGGGGGACGGCCCAGCGGCGCCATCCAGCCTCATCCACACCGCTCACGTTCAGCGTGCTGAGCACGGTCACTTTCGCTCCCATCCCGGCCAGGCGCTCGGCGAATTCCAGCGTGGCATCCCCCATATACAGCGCGCTGTCGATGTGGGCGGCTTCGATATCCAGCAAGCGTCTGGCGCCCTGAATCTCGGCCATGCGATGCACGATGCGCATCGCCAGTTGGGGCCCAGGGCCTAGCTCGCCCACCAGCATGGCCTCATCGCGGGCTTCCAGCTCAAGCGCTCGTTCCAAGGCAAACCCTCACTCGTCTGTCACCATTCTACATCGGATGGTTCTTCAGCCCCTGCGGCCGGACTTTCCCTCTACTTTCGCGCGATATACACTTCCCCATCTTTCCTATCCGCGATCGCCTCGAGGGACGAGGTAGGAACCAACGATGGCAATCCTGACCAGCGCTGCGCTCGGCCAACTCAGCGAACAGGAATACAAGCGTCGCATCCGGGCCTGGACGATGTACGATTGGGCCAATTCTGCCTTCGCCACCACCATCCTGGCAGCCGTGCTGC
>Ga0190347_1000572_pt1 | contig 11350 bp, 12 predicted proteins | sample 48721356_MG_FD_161652 | JGI IMG/M metagenome (GOLD analysis project Ga0190347, IMG submission 161652) | Hydrothermal vent microbial mat bacterial communities from Southern Trench, Guaymas Basin, Mexico - 4872-13-5-6_MG | ecosystem: Environmental > Aquatic > Marine > Hydrothermal vents >...
TCCAGTGTCATTCCGAACGAATGTGAGGAATCTGCAGTTGAAAAGACGGCGGGAAGTGGTGACAATTGCCGAGAGATCCCTCGTCGCTGGTGCTCCTCGGGATGCCAGGGGGGCGCTCCTCTGGATGACGGACGGGAAGGCGTTTCTCGCAATAAAAAAGGGGGCGAACGGGAATTTACAGGACAGGAGGGGCCCCGGAACGGCCGGCACTTGATTCCCGAAAGAAAAACACACGGGCCGGGCCAAGAAATTCATTACGGTTATTTGGAGGTGACGATGCCATGACCACCGAACCGGTAATCCATTCGCTCAGTATTCCGCCTTTCGACGTCAACACCTACCTGGTGGTATGCCCGGAGACGAAGGAAGCGGCGGTGATCGACCCGGCCGGGCAGCCGGAGCGGATCCTGGCGCTGGCCGAGGAGGTGGGCGCGCGGGTGGTGATGATTCTCGACACCCACGGCCATGCCGACCACGTGCAGGCCAACGCGGCCCTGCGCCAAATCTGCGGGGCGCCGGTGTACATGCATGCCGACGATGACCGCTTTTTCAGCGACCCTCAAACCCGCGCGATTGTCGAGCGGGAGCTGGGGCTGCCGGGGGCGCCGCCGGCGGACCGCCTGCTGGCCGATGGCGACATCCTGAAACTGGGCAGCCTGGCAATCGAGGTGCTGCACACCCCGGGGCATACCCCGGGGTCGGTATGCTTTCGCGTCGGCGGCAACCTGTTCACCGGCGACACCCTTTTCGTGGGCGACGTGGGGCGCTGCGACCTGACGGGCGGCTCGCTGGACCGGCTGCTGGAATCGCTGGCGGCGAAAATTATCGACTTGCCCCCGGAAACGGTGGTATGGCCGGGCCACGACTACGGCGAGACGCCCACGTCAACCATCGGACGCGAGAGGGTGGAGAACCCCTACATCACGGATTTCCTGCTGGACCCATGAGCCACGGAGCGCCGCGGCGGGTTGGTCTGCAGGGCCAAAACGACGAGAGAGGCAAAAGGGAAAAGGACGCGAGGACCTTTTCCGGGAGGAAGCAATGTTGATTTCGGTGCTCAAGAGCAAGTTGCACCAGGCGCGGGTGACGGACAAGAACATCGCCTACGTCGGCTCCATCACCATTGACGCGACGCTGATGCGGCTGGCCGGGCTGCGGGCCAACGAGCGGGTGGAGGTCTACAACATCGAGAACGGCGAGCGCCTGGCCACCTATGTGTTGGAGGGCGAGGCGGGCAGCGGCTGCATCGTGCTCAACGGGGCCGCGGCCCGCAAGGTGGAAATCGGAGACCGGGTGATCGTGGCCGCCTACGGCCTGGTGACCCCGGACGAGCCGGTGGCAGAGCCGAAGGTAGTGTTGCTGGAAGAGGGCAACCGGGTGGCGGCAGCGTCCGGGCAGTAGAGCGGGTTTCAAGATGCCCCCGGGGGATAGCCGGGGGCATCTTTTTACTGCGGATTCAGATCGAAGGCGATCAGGCTGCTCTTGGCGCTGGTGAAGGCGATGGCCCCCTCTTTGGCCACCACGGCGATGACCAGCTCGTCCATGCCGTCGTTGTCGAAATCGCCAACAGTGAAATCGCTGGCGCGGCCCGAGAAGGTGCGGGTTTTCCAGACGGGAACCAGGCCAAGGCCGTCCCAGCCCAGGGACTCGATACGCGCCTTGCTGAAAGAGCGAAAATCTTTCAGCATGTTCCTGGCCAGCTCGTCGTGGCGGGCGATGAGGATTTCGGGCTTTCCGTCCCGGTTGATGTCGGTGGTGCGCACACGAAGCGGAAAGTATTGATGATTGGCTTCGCCGCGTTCGACCCGGGGCAATTTAAAATAAGTGGTGTTGCCGCCGGAACGGTCGCCGTCCTCCCACATCATCTCACCACTGCCGCTGTTATAAAGGCGAAGACGGTCCCAATCCGAATAAGCCACCACGCTTCTTTCACCGGCATCGGTGATGTCCGCCACGGTCAGGCCGAGCACGTTGGCCTTGCCACCCTTTAAAACCCGGGCACCCGGGGCAAGCCGCCCACCTTCCCAGTTCATTTCATAGATTTCGCCCTCGAAGATAGATTTATCGGCCGCGCGCTGGAGCTGGCCCAACAGGATGGGCACGCCGATGACCGGGTCCACCACCCGGTAGTACCAGGCCTGGCCGTCCAGCAGCACCTTGTAGCTGCCGCCGGCATATTCCAGGACGAAGGAATTGGCGGTCGTCCTGTTGGGGCCGAGGCTGGAAACGTAGATTTCCGGGATGCCGTTGCCGTTGATGTCCGCCGCGTCCACGCTGATGTAGGTGCCGGTGCGGGTCTTGGCGATTTCGGCCACCTGGATCAATTGGCCGTTTTTCGCCTTGTGGATGGAAACCTGCTTTTTGGTCACCACTACCATGTCGTTGCTGCCGTCATTGTCCACGTCGGCCACGGCAATGCCGGTGATCAGCTCCTTGAAGCTGCGGCTTTTCCAAAAGCCGCCGACACTCCGGCCGGCCCCCAGGCCGGCGCCGGTGGCCACGAAGGCCGGGTTGGGGGCCACCCCCTGGCCCGCGACGGCGCCCTGGTAGTCTTCCTGGATCCCGGAGCGCATCAGTTTTTCCGGGTGCATGCGCGGATCGTAGGGCCGGGATGCCGGCTGTCCGGCAGGAGCCGGTACGGCGCCGGGCTGGGACGCCGCCACCGCCGGCCGGGACACGGTGCGGCCGAAAACGCTCTGGTTGATGTCGGTGGCGAACTGGTTGATTTGGGGGATCACCTCGCTGATGCCCCGGGTCTGGACGAAAAAGGGCAGGGGCTCCTGCCGGCCGCTGACATCCACCATGCGCGCGTCGATGCTGACGCTGTCACCGAACACGGTGAGGCTGCCGAACAGGACGTAATCGGCCTTGAGCTTGCCGCCGATCAGCAGGGCCCGGCTCTCTCCCTCGAATCCGCCGGCTACGTCCAGGGCCGATTTGACCTCGGCCTTATTGATCACCTCCACCTTGTCCTTCCAGGCCAGCCGGGAGGCGAGCATGTCCAGGATGCCTTCCTGGAGGTAGGTGAGGTCGTTTTCGGCGTTGACTTCAAAGGGCAAGATGGCCACCCGCATCGGTGCGGCCAGGGCCGGCGCGGCGGTGAAGCAGAGCACCAGGGCCAGGACAGCCAGGATGGGGCGTTGCCGATGGTGGAATGGATTTCTCAACGGATGTCTCCTGTGTCGGTCTTTTTTGTTTGACGTGTTGCGGGGAGCCGGCAGAACGGCCCGAATCCGCTGCCTGGCAAGGCCGCTCCATTTCCAGAACGGCACCAGTATATCCTTCATGGCAGCCACTGGCAAGACCGGGCTGAATGTCGCCCGGCCATCGGGTATCGGTCACTGGGCAGTGCCGGTTCCTCGCTCCGTTCTGGATGAAGCGGGAAGGGGGGACGGCGCGGCGGATTCGTCGGCCGTGAGACGATTGTAGAGTCGGCTCACGTTCTGGGTGCGCCACTGCCCCTTGCCCGAGACGGTGGCGATGCCCTGGGCGTTCAGGGTCTGGGCGATCTGCTCGAAGCTGTGGCCCATGGCTCGCTGCTGCAGGATGATGGCTCCGGCGGCCTGGCGGGGGGGAGCCTCGCCGGGCGGGGGAGGCGTTTTCGACGGGGGCGCGGCGGCCGGGCGGGGAGCCGCCACTTGGGCCGGTGCCGCAAAGGCGGCCGGGCTGTCCGTGACCTTCGCCCGGGCCGGGTCAGGCGCGGACAACTGCGCTCGGAAGTGCCGGGCGATGGATTCCAGGGCATCGGCCTGGCGCTCGGCGGCCCGGGCCATGCGTTCGCCCTTCTCCGCCAGGCGCCGCTGCTGCTCGAGGATGTTTTCCATGATGCGCTTGATGGCGGGCATCTGGCCGCTGTCGGCCGGCTTGCGTTGCTGGGGCGAATTCTTGCGGTCCCTGGAAAACCGCTCATTGCCGCGGTACTGGCCGTCGTAGGGCTTGCTGCGGTCGTAGCGCTTCTTGTTCGGGTTGCGTAGGTTGTGCAGAAAGTCGTCCATCAGAGTCTCCCCGGGCATCGGCTTGAGCATCACCGGTGCGCCAAATAAAAAAATGAAAAAAATAAGGACCTGAGGCCGAGATGGCGGACCCGGGGCCGGGTCGAACGGCAGAAGATTCCCGGAGGCTTCCCCGGTAATCACCACGTTATCCCTTGTCCCCTGCGTGGTCTTGAAACCAAATTTTTTGAAGCGAGATTCCTCGTCGCAATCGCCCCGGAACGGCGGAGACTGTTTTGCGGCTTTTTTGGCGACAATATCGGGTGTGCATTCAAAAGCTTCGAGGATGTTTGTACCTATCGAAGGGCCGGGGGAATGTCAAGGCAGGAAAGCAATTGCCGGAACCTTTGATTTTACTAAATGTTGTGCTATGGTCGTCCCCGGTTCCAACCGCATGCTCAACAGCGAAAGGTCGCCATGGAAACACATCCGCTTGACACCATCAGCGCTCCGGCCAGCATCGGGTTCGTGGGCGCCAGCAGCAACCCGGCCAACATGGGCACCATGCAGTTGCTCAACCTGCTTTACAGCGGCTTTGCCGGCAAGGTTTACCCGGTTCACCCGCGGGACAGGGAAATCTGCGGACTGCCCGCCTGGGCGCGCATCGCCGACCTGCCCGAGGCCCCGGAAATGTTCATGCTGGTGGTGCCCACCCGCCTGATCCCGGAAATGGTGGCCGACTTCGCCCGCCTGGGCACCCGGCGGGGGGTGATCGTCAGCGCCGGGTTCAAGGAAACGGGGGCATCCGGCGCCGACCTCGAGGCCCGACTGGCAGAGATCGCCCGGCGCGAGGGGGTCCGCTTCCTGGGCCCCAACTGCATGGGGCTGATCAACACGCGCTACCCGTTGAACCTCACGGCCGCCCCGTTCAAGGGGGACTGCGGCGGTTTGTCGCTGGTCAGCCAAAGCGGCACGTACATCATCCAGACCCTCGAGTACCTGCGCGCCCGGGGCATCGGCCTGAACAAGGCCTACAGCGTGGGCAACGAGACCACCCTCGACCTGGTGGACTGTCTCGAATACCTCGGCCGTGACCCGGACACCCGCGCCATCGGCATGTACATCGAATGCATCCGCCGGCCGCGGCGCTTCCTGGAAGTGGCCCGGCGCATCCACAAGCCCATAGTGGCCCAGTACGTGGGGGGCACGGCGGCCGGTGCGCGCAGCGGCGCCAGCCACACCGGGGCCCTGGCCGGACCGGACCATGTCTATGACGGGCTGCTGGCCCAGGCCGGCGTGATCCGGGTGGAGAGCATCGAGGCCGTCTACCAGGTGGGCCATACCCTGGCCAGCCAACCGGTGCCGCGGGGGCGGCGCATGGCGGTGCTCACCAACAGCGGCGGGCCGGGGACCGCCATGGCCTCGCGCCTGGATGCCGGCGGCCTGGAGGTACCCGAGTTCAGCGAGGCGCTCCAAGCGCAGCTTCGGGTCCATCTGCCCGGCCACGCCAGCGTGCGCAACCCGGTGGACCTGACCTTCCACACCGACATGACCCAGCTCGCCGAGACCCTGCCGCGGATCCTGATGGAGGCCGACGAGGTGGACGGCCTGCTGATCCACGGGATCATGGACACCGGTTGGGCCGAGATGACCTTTCCGGTGTTCGAGCGGTTTTTCGGCGCCACCCTGGATGACATGCGCAAGATGCTCAACGTGGATGTCGGCACCCTGGTGAAACTGCCGGCGGCCACGGGTAAGCCGCTTCTGGTCTGCTCCTTTTTCGGCCGCGAGGATCACGTCCTGTGCACCTTCCACGATCACGGCATCCCGACCTTCGACAGCCCGGAAAAGGCCGCCGCCGCCATGACCCTGCTCTGGCGCTGGGCGCAGATCAAAAAGGCAAAGCGTCCGGCGGCCGAGCCGGCGCCCCTGCCGGAGACCGTGGCCGGGCAGGTGGCGGCCCTGGGCACGGCGGTGGATGAATTCGAGGCCAAGCGGATCCTGGCCGCCTGCGGCATCCCCACCGCGCACGAACAGCGGGTGGATACGGTGGACGAGGCGGTGGCGGCCGCCCGGCAGATCGGGTTTCCCGTGGCCGTGAAGGGATGCAGCGCCCAGGTGGCCCACAAGACCGAGGTCGGCCTGGTGCACCTGGGGCTTTCCGACGCCGACGCCGTGGCCGCCGCGGCCCGGGCCGTGCAGGCCAGGATGCCCGGCATCCGGCTGCTGGTGAGCGAAATGCTCGACAGCCGGCGCGAGGTCATCGCCGGGGTTTCCCGGCCACCGGGATTTCCCGCCTGCGTGCTTTTCGGCCTGGGGGGCGTGATGGCCGAGGCCCTCGAAGACCGGGCGGTGCGTCTGGCGCCCCTGGACCGAGGCGATGCCCTGGAGATGATGGACGCCCTGCGCGGGCGCCGGGTGCTGGGCCCCTGGCGAGGGATGCCGGCGGTGGACCGCGAGGCCCTGGCCGACCTGCTGGTGCGCCTGGGGCAGTTGGCCACGGCCTTGCCGCAGGTCAAGGAAATCGACCTCAACCCGATCCTGTTTGTCGACGGGCGCCCCAAGGTGGCCGATGCCCTTTTCGTGGTGTGAGCGCCGGCCGGATCCGGGGCCCTGCCGGGTCGGGTTGATGGCCGACAGCCACGGCGACAGCAAGGCCATCGCCGCTGCCGCGGCCTTCCTGAAAGCCGCCGGCTGCCGCCTGCTGGTGCACCTGGGCGACATCTGTGACTCCACCGACGCCTCCACCGCGGCCGCCTGCGTGGCCGCGGTGCGCCGGGAGGGAATGTGGGCGGTGCGCGGCAACAACGACCAGGCCCTGTTGGCCGACGGGGCGCCGGCCCTGGACCCTGGCACCCGCGCCTGGCTCGGCCGCCTTCCCCTGGGCATCGAGACCCCGTCGGCGGTGTTCGTCCACAACCGGCCCGGCGTCCGCCGCCTGGGCCGGGCGGCCCTGTTCGGCGACCTCGCCGACGGCGAGATCCTTTCTTTCCTGGGTGACGGCGCTGGTCGGCTGCTGTTTCGCGGACACGGCCATCGTCCGCTGTTGCAGCAGGCCGGGCCCGGAGGGGTGATCCAGACGGCGCTTCCCGGGCCGCCGGGGGTATCGTTATCCGGCGCGGCGATGATCACCTGCGGCAGCCTCGACCGGGCAACGGTGCTGGTGTGGGATACGGTGGCGCGGCGGGTGGAACGGTGCCGCCTTTTTTGAACCGCCCCCTCGCTGATGCTTGCCTAAGGAGGCAAAGAAAGGCGACAAGGCTTGTTTTTTTTGCTTTTCCCGGCAACCGACAACCGACAACCGATAACAGGTAACCGATAACCAATAACCGACAACCAATAACCGATAACAGATAACAGATAACCGACAACAGATAACCGATAACAGATAACCGATAACCAATAACCGCCAACCAGCACCATCCCGCCGCTCCGGCAGGGATGCCACCATACCCAGGAGGTTGCCGATTACATGAAGGACGAACGCGGCTTGTACTATTATCCCAACCTGGCGAACAAGCAGTTTCGCACCTACGTGCGCAAGGCCGAGGGGACCTATTGGTTCCGGTTATACAACGCCCAGGACCCGGAGCTGTGGAACCAGCATGGATGGGTACCCTGGGAGGCGATTCAACAGGCATCGGCCATGTACCAGGGCAAGACCCTGGACCCCAAAAAGGTCTACGACCTTTCCCTGGCCAAGGCCCTGGTGGAAGCGGATTCCTGACTTGTCCGAAGCCGTCAGCCCAGGCAGCAGTGGCTGCTACCGCCGCAGCCGCAGCCGCATTCACCGCCGCAACCACCGGTGGCGGCGGCCATGGCCTTGACGATTTGCCGGTTGTCGGCCCGGGAGACGGCTGTCACCCGGGCTTCGAGCACCACCGGGGCGTTGCCGTCGATGGGCGAGGGCAGGGGCGGCTGGAGGTGCGCGAAGGTTTCACCCACCTGCCGGGGGTCGATTTCCAGGCGGATGCGGTCTCCCACCCTTTTTTCCAGCAAGGCGTATTCAAAAGGCGACAACCCGGTGCTGCCGACGCCCACGATGAAGGTATAGGGCATGGCCGGGGCGGCGTCAGCGGCCGCGGCGTTCAGCTCCAGGCTCACCCGGCAAAGGGGCGCGATGGGGATCGATGGCGTTTGCATCGGTTTTCTGCCTTCTATCTAGTGTCCATCCAGAAATGAGAATTTTTGTTCAAGATCAAGGCCTGCGAAAAAAATAACCGCAGGCATATGGTTGATATTCCGAGGATTATTTTTCGAGCAGAACGCAGAGATTGGACAAAAAGGCCATTTATGGACGGACACTATCTAAAGGTCCTGGTCGCCCTTTTCATCCGCGGCGTTGTCATTGGATGACGCCTGGTCGTCTTTGGCGGCGTTGCTGTCGTTCCCCGTGTCGAGGGTCTCTTCCGCGAGGCGATGCTTGAAAAGCTGGGTGTTTTCGGGAAAATCCACCTTGAGCGTGGTCACCACCTGGCGCACCAGGCGCTCGCCGCCCAGCTTGAGGTAGACCAGCAGCTTTTGCAACACCTCGGGATCCTCGCGGATCTCCAGGGGCAGTTGGCGTTTTATGCGCTGAAACAATCCAAGCCGGTCCTCCGGCACATCGAGCTTGATCGTCATAGGCCGACTCCGTCTGATGATGCGGTTTCACAAATGAATTCATAATAAGCCATGAGGGCAAAATGTAAAGCGGTTCCATCGTGGTTGCCGCGCGGGAGGATAGCTTGAACCCGGAACCTGGAACCAGGAACGCGCCGCAGGCGCCAGCGGGCGGTTGAAAAAGAATTGAACCGCCAAGGACGCCAGGGACGCAAAGAAAAGCAGGTTTTGGAGTTCGTAACCTTGGAACCTGGAACCAGGAATCCGCGAAGCGGCCGGCATTGATTTTCGAACCCACAGGAAATATAGTGCAACGGTTTGCCGCGAGGTGGACGCGCCCCTGGCGAACTGGCATGGGCGCGATGACAGAGGCCGGCGTCGCCGGCCGGGACGGATCAATGATCGTTGAGTGGTTGTCGAACCCCATCGTCTGGGCCGCGGGGCTGAGCTTTTGCATCGGGGCCTTCGGCTACGTGCTGTTCAGCCGGATGCTGTGGCCCCTGTGGCGCTATCGGCGCCTCAAGCAACGCGTTGAAAAGATCCTGAGCGCCTCCGGCGACAAGGCGGCCCTGCGCGAATGCGCCGGTGCCCTGACGGCCTGTTACAATGACACCCTGCCCTACTGGTACCGCCTGGCGCTGAAAAACCGCGGCGAGGCGCCCCTGGAGGCCGCGGGGCACCTGATGACCCTGGCCAACGTGAAGCGGCCGCAGGACGCGGGACGCCGCAGCGACGCGGTGCGCCGGGCCCTCGGGCTGCCGGCGGCCGGAGAGAAGCGATGAAAACATTCGAATCCCTTTTCGCAGAGCTGCAGGAAAAAGTGGCCCGCCAGGACCCGGGCTCAGGAACGGTGCGGGCCGTGGCGGCGGGCAAGCACAGCATCGGCAAAAAGATCCTTGAAGAGGCCGGCGAGGTCTGGCTGGCGGCCGAGCACGAAGGAAGGCAAAGGGTTGCCGAAGAGATCTCCCAACTGCTCTACCATGTCCAGGTGATGATGATCGCCTGCGATTTGACCCTCGATGACGTCTACCGGCACCTCTAGCGCAGAAAAATGGCAATGAGGTTACCATGCTGAAGATCGCCCTGCCCAACAAGGGGACGCTTTCCGAAGAGGCCGTGGCCCTGGTGCTCGCGGCCGGCTATGCCTGCCGCCGCTACGGCCGCGAGCTGATGGTGCGCGACGCCGAACTGGAAGTGGATTTCGTCTTTCTCAGGCCGCGGGACATCGCCATCTACGTGGGCAGCGGGGTGTTGGCCATGGGCATCACCGGCCGCGACCTGGCGCTGGACAGCGGCGCCGCCGTCACCGAGCTGCTCTGCCTGGGATTCGGTCGCTCGACCTTTCGTTACGCGGTGCCCCGGGACAGCAACCTGGCGGTAAGCGACCTGGCCGGCCGACGCATCGCCACGTCGTATCCGCGCCTGGTGGAGACGGACCTGGCCCGGCGCGGCCTGGCGGCCGAGGTGGTGCGCCTGGACGGGGCGGTGGAAATCGCGGTGCGTCTCGGCGTGGCCGATGCCGTCGCCGACGTGGTGCAGTCCGGCCGGACCCTGCACGAGGCCGGGCTGGTAATGGTGGGCGAACCCCTGGTGCGCAGCGAGGCCGTGGTGCTGGCCCGCGGCCGGCAGATCCTGGACGATCCGCATGCCCGAACCTTCATCGAGCGCTTGCAGGGGATCGTCACGGCGCGCGAATACGTCATGGTGGAATACGACGTGCCCGAAACGGCGCTGGAGGCTGCCTGCGCCATCACGCCGGGCATCGAGTCGCCCACCGTGGCCCCCCTGAGCCGCAAGGGGTGGATGGCGGTCAAGGCCATGACCCCCCGGCGGGGGGTCAACACCATCATGGACCGGTTGGCGGCCGCCGGCGCCAAGGGGATCATCGTTACCGACATCCGCACCTGCCGCTTGTGACGTTGAAAAAGACGGCGAAGCCGCCTTTTTTTAACGGCAAGGTGCCTCGCCGACTTTCGCCATGACACGGAAAAAGGGCGGCCCCGGCGCGGGCTAGGGCTTCGCAGGCGCCACCGTGTAGTTGACGGTGACCCGATCCGCGGCCCCCGGGGCGATACCCGTGATCCCGTCCGGAAGCACCAGGCCCACCGTCAGGCTCCCCGAGGACGTAATCCCGGTCAAGGAGACCTTTTCGGTGTAGATGGTGGCCAACCCTGAGAGTTCGCTGCGACTGCCCACTATCCGGGTGCGGGGCGGCGTCACCTCCACCGAGACGATCCGCACTCCCTTGGGCAGGGGCCCGACCCAATCCACCTGGATGGGCAGTGATTTTTCACCCACCACGTCCAAGGTAAGGTCCACGGCGGTGGGCGTCATTTTTTTCAAGCTGACACCCGGCGGCAGGCGGACCATTTCAGGGGTGAGCACGACTGTATGGGGCCCGGAGCCCATATTTTCCAGGTTGACTTGCACCTTAACCTGCTCCGGGCGCAGGGCGCGGATCAGCGGCCCGGAACCGCTGAGATCCAGCCGCACTGCCCCGGTGGAGGTTTCGACGATTTCCGTGGCGACGCCGGGTTTAAGATACTCGATTGGCACTTCCAGGCTGGTGAGGGTCTCCTCGCCCCGGGAAAAAGAGAACCATACCCCGCCCACCAGCATTAAACAAACCAGGCCGGCAATGGCGTAGTCGATGCGTTCATCGCGGGTGGGCGCTCCGGGGGCGGCCTGGCCGGTGTGCTCGGCGAGCATGCGGGTAAGGGAGACGTTGTCTTCGATGGGCACCAGGCGACCGCTGCGGGCGGCCACCACCCGGCCGGTTTCCTCGGAAACGACGATCACCATGGCGTCGCTTTGCT
>Ga0190347_1000575_pt1 | contig 11322 bp, 7 predicted proteins | sample 48721356_MG_FD_161652 | JGI IMG/M metagenome (GOLD analysis project Ga0190347, IMG submission 161652) | Hydrothermal vent microbial mat bacterial communities from Southern Trench, Guaymas Basin, Mexico - 4872-13-5-6_MG | ecosystem: Environmental > Aquatic > Marine > Hydrothermal vents > Microbial...
GAGAGAGTTAGAGTGGGGGGAAATAAACGCAATGCGAGTAGAGTTTCTGACTCTTTCTTTCCTAACTAAACGCTATACGCTAGTTTGTACGCGATACTAATTATCGTTCTGTCCGAAAACATCTTTTATTTTCGCGAAAATACCTTTTTCCCCTAAATTTTCTAAGTTTTCTCCGCTTAATTTTGCATATTCCAATAATAAATTTTTTTGTTTGTCGGTCATCTTTTTAGGTATTTCCACTATGATTTTAACATATTGGTCTCCTCGATGCTGAGTTCCAATTTTAAATATTCCTTTTCCTCTGAGTCTGAAAACACTATTCGATTGGGTGCCTGCAGGAATTTTAAGTTTTGCTTTTCCTTCCAAAGTAGGAACAATAGTTGTTCCACCCAATGCAGCTTTTATAAAACTAATTGCATGAGTACAACTTATATTTATCCCGTTACGTTTAAATATTTTATGAGGTTTTATGTATAAAACGATGTATAAATCACCGGAAGGGCCGCCTTTTTCTCCTGGTTCTCCCATTCCGGACATTCGTAGCCGGTGGCCGGTATCCACACCAGCAGGTATTTTTACTCTTACTATTTTATTTTTCTTTACTTTTCCTGTGCCTCCACAATTAGTGCATACATCCTTAATAATTTTTCCTTCTCCTGAGCATCGAGGGCAGGTTCTTACATTGACAAATTGTCCAAACATTGTACTTTGAGTGCTTTTGATCTCACCTGTACCGTGACAATCAGGACAGGTCTGGGGAGAAGTACCGGGTTTGGCTCCGCTCCCTTTACACACTGTACAAGTTTCCCAGCTTGGGATTTCTATTCTGGTTTCTTTTCCAAAGGCAGCGTCTTCGAAACTTATTTCTAAATTATATCTTAAATTAGCTCCTCTTTGAGGACGCGCTCTTCCCTCACTTCTGCGAGTTCTTGTTCCAAAAAAAGAATCAAAAATATCGCTAAAATCACCGAAGTCACCGAAGTCAGAAAAACCTCTTCCCTGAAAATCAAATCCTCCCATGCCTTCGGCAGAACCAAATTGATCATACCTTGCCCTTTTTTCCGGGTCGCTAAGCACTTGATAGGCTTCGTTGATCTCTTTAAATTTCTTTTCGGTATCGCCATCAGATGAATTTCTATCAGGATGGTATTTAAGGGCAAGTTTTCTATAAGCTTTTTTTATTTCCTCGGGAGTAGCATCTTTTTTTACTCCCAAGGTTTCATAGTAGTCTTTTTTGGTCAATTAATGTTTTCCTCTTTTTGCGTATTAGTTATCCAGTCCTCTATATGCCAGTTAATTTAATTCATATATGTAGGTAGAAATGCTCTGTATTCCCGCTTCCGCGGGAATGACAGAAGAAACAGACGGGCACGATGCATCGTGCCCCTACATTTTAATTCTAATTTTCTTCACATGATACGTGATACAAAATCGAAATCGCTTTGTCACTTCATTCTTCGCAATAAAATCTCCGTTTTTTTATTCTAATTTCTGAATTCTGTCTTCGGACTTCTATTCTCTTAACGAGATACGATTCACGAGATACGAGATACGAATTTTGCTACCCGCTACTTCCTATACGCTCTACACTATTAGGGCGTATTCAATACGCCCCTACTTCCTCTTCTCTTTTACTTTCCTTACTTTACTACACGCTCCACGCTGTACGCTCTACGCTAATTTTTTTTGTCTTCGTCCTTCTCGACTTCATAATCAGCATCAACTACTTTTTCTTCGCCTTTCTTCTCTTCAGTTTCAGCTTGGGCACCCTCTGCACCTTTTTTGGCTGTTTCCTGTTGTTGTGTTTCCGCTGATGTCTTTTTATAAATTTCCTCAGCCAATTTATGCGAAGAGGTAGTTAATTTTTCGATATTCGATTTAATTTTTTCTACATTGTCTTCTTCTAAGGCCGCCTTAAGATCTTTGATATCTTCATTTATTTTGCTTTTTTCGTCCTCGCTAATTTTGTCTCCGGATTCCTTTAGAGTTTTTTCCACAGTATAAATCAGAGTATCTGCCTGATTTCGAAGTTCTATCTTTTCTTTTAATTTCTTGTCCTCTTCAGCATACTGCTCTGCTTCTTTTACTTTTTTCTCTATTTCTTCTTCGGTTAATCCACTTGACGCTGTAATGGTTATTTTTTGCTCTTTTTGAGTTCCTAAATCCTTTGCTTTAACATTGATAATGCCATTTCTATCGATATCAAAAGTTACCTCAATTTGAGGAATCCCCCTTGGGGCAGGAGGAATACCAACCAATTGAAATTTCCCCAAACTGGTATTATCTTTAGCCATGGGTCTTTCACCCTGTAAGACATTTATATCAACTGCGGTTTGATTATCGGCAGCAGTTGAAAATATCTGGCTCTTGGATGTAGGAATAGTAGTATTTCTTTCAATTAATTTGGTGCATACTCCACCTAAAGTTTCTATACCTAAAGATAGAGGAGTAACATCCAATAACAGAATATCTTTCTTTACTTCACCTCCCAAAATACCGGCTTGAATTGCGGCTCCAATTGCCACCACTTCATCAGGATTAACTCCCTTATTTGCCTCTTTACCAAATATCCTTTTTGCAATTTCCTGTACTTTGGGCATCCTGGTCTGCCCACCAACTAAAATTACCTCATCAATATCTTCTGCTTTTAATTTAGCGTCCTCAAGTGCTTTACGACAGGGTTCTATGGTACTCTCAATAAGATCTTCGGTGAGCTGTTCTAATTTTGCTCTAGTTAGAGTAACATTTAAATGTTTAGGGCCACTGGCGTCAGCAGTGATGAAAGGTAAATTAATCTCAGTCTCTAATGATGAAGATAATTCGCATTTTGCTTTTTCTGCTGCTTCCTTTAATCTTTGCAAGGCCATTTGGTCATTTTTTAAATCTATTCCGTTTTCTTTTTTAAAACTATCTACTAACCAGTGTATTACTCTTTGGTCAAAATCGTCACCGCCCAGAAAAGTATTCCCGTTAGTAGATTTAACCTCATAGACTCCCTCTTCGCCAATATCTAAAATAGATATATCAAAAGTGCCGCCTCCAAGGTCATAAACTGCTACTTTTTCATTTTTTTTCTTATCAAATCCATAAGCAAAGGCTGCTGCCGTAGGTTCATTTATAATCCTTAAAACATTTAACCCGGCAATTTTTCCTGCACTTTTAGTTGCCTCCCTCTGGTTATCATTAAAATATGCCGGTACAGTAATAACTGCATCGTTTATTTTTTCACCAATATGATCTTCGGCATCTTTTTTAATTTTTTGCAGTACCATAGCTGAAATTTCCTGTGGACTGTAAGCCTTACCCTGAACCTCTATTTTAATGTCAGTATGTCCCCCGGGAATTATTTTAAAAGGCAATATTTTTTTCGCTTTTTGCACTTGCTCGTCATTATATCTTCTGCCAATAAGCCTTTTAACTGAAAATATGGTATTTTCAGGATTGGTAACAGCTTGCCTTTTAGCTAATAAGCCCGCTAACCTTTCACCTTTTTTGGTAAATGCAACCATGGAAGGAGTGGTTCTGCCGCCTTCAGCATTTTCTATGATAACAGGTTGTCCTCCTTCTACAACTGCAACAGCAGAATTAGTTGTTCCTAAATCTATTCCTATTATTTTTCCCATGATATTATTTCTCCTTTTCTTAATATTCTTTGATTTAATTTATTCTTTATGTGTATTCTTTTTTTCATTTGAAGAAACCGCAACTTTTACCATTGCTGGTCTTAATACTTTTGACTTTATATAGTAACCTTTTTGGAATTCTTCTATAACCGTATCTTCGGAATATTTATCTGTGTCAATTCTCATTACCGCCTCATGTTTGTAGGGATCAAATCTATGACCAATTGATTGCATAGGTTTAACTCCTTCTTTTTTTAAAATATTACGAAAATCTTTTAAGGTGTTGTTAATCCCTTCTTTTATAGCCCTGGTATCTTTTTCATTTTTAGTAGAATCTAAGGCTCTTTCCAGGTTATCTATTACCGATAACAGATTATTTATAAGCCTTTCGTTGGCAAATTCAATAAATTCCCTCTGTTTTTTCTCCTGCCGTTTTTTGTAATTATCAAAATCAGCCTGCAATCTTTCCAAATGCTTTAGATATTCTTGGGATAAATTATCCTTTTCTTGAACTACTTTTTTAGTTTCTGATAATTCATCTTTTAATTTCTTTAGCATTTCCTCTTTTTCTATTACTTTGCGGATTATTTCGTCTTTATTCATCGATTTATATTTTTTACTTTCTGTAAATTTTACTTTTTCCGGTAATTTCTTTTTATCTTTTTTGTCAAACATCATTAATCCTCCGGGAATATACATTATTAAAGAATCTTAAAATTCGGATAATATCTCACTTAATTTATCTGAGATATATTCTGTAATAGAAATCATTCTGGGGTAATCCATTCTGGTTGGTCCTAAAATTCCTATTGCCCCAGCCGGTTTGCCTTTTATACTATATTCACTTGTTACCAGGCTACAATTTTGCATTTCTTTTAATTTACTTTCTTTACCGATAATTATTTTTGTCTTTCTAAATCCTAAATATTTTCTTATTGTGGCGGCTAATATATTTTCTTCATCGATTAATGATAATATGTAATTTAATTTATCTATCTCTTTGAACTCAGGATGTTTCATTATATTAATTCTGCCATCTAAATAAACTTTATTTTCAGAATATTTAATATCAAAACATTCTTCCAAAAACTTATGAATATAATTAAATCTTTCCTGAAAGGATATAATTTTTTCTAATTCTTCTAATAACATATTATTTAAATTTGTAATATTTATATCTTTTTCTGCTAATTTGCTATTAATAAAATTAGATAGATAGTTTAATCTATCTTTACCTATTTCTCCGGAAACGTTAATTACCTTTTGGCAGACTAACCCTGCATCGGTAACTATAACAGTTAAAATACGATTATTTCCTAAAGATATAAACTGAATATTTTTTACTACATTATTATAAATAACCGGCGCCAATACAACTCCAATATTGTTAGTTAATTTGGACAATAATTGAGAAGTTATCTTCATCGTTTCCTCAAACTCTTTGCTCTGTCTGTAAATTTGGATAATTTCTCTCTTTTCTTTTTCTTTTAAATAGTTTTTTACCATCAAATTATCTACATAAAATCTATAGCCCTTATCGGTTGGAATCCTTCCCGATGAGATGTGTGGCTGCCATAAATAATCATTTTTTTCTAATAGATACATTTCGTGCCTTATTGTGGCAGTACTTAAATTTAAATGATATTTTTGAGCAATAATAGCCGAACTCACCGGCTCAGCAGTAGTAATGTATCTATGCACTACGGCTGTTAATATAGTTTTCATTCTTTCATTTAATTCCATTTTACACCTCTTTTAGCACTCTCATGAGGAGAGTGCTAATTACCCTAAATAAGATATCACCATGGAGTCTATTTGTCAAGATATTTTAATAAATTAATTGGTCAATTAACCAATTAATTTAGTCGTTAGTGAATAGTCGTTAGTCGTTAGTTTTAAATACAAATGAATTAGTTAAATAGTACAATTCTATTAATTTAACTAATTAACTAAGAAATAACTAATCAACGAATCGAGATATATATTTAAATTTTAAGTTTTAAGCTATGGTTTTGCGCTTTTCGCTTTTCTCTAAACAATGAGATTACCACACTCCCTGCGGTCGTTCGCAATGACATTTCTGTTTTTTCATTCTGACTTCTGAATTATGTCTCCTTGCTACTGAATTCTATTTACTTAACCAGCTAACCAGGTAACTAACTAACCAACTAACTAAGTATAAACGCTATACGCTATCAGGGCGTATGCAATACGCCCCTACTTTTTCTCCTTTGTTTTCCTTACTATATACTCGATACTCGATACGCGATACTGTTTTTCTCAATCAACAAATTCTCGAAAAACCACATTGGCCAGAAAAATGCCATCTCTGGTCAATTTTATTTTAACATAGCTCTTTTCTAACAGCCCTAAATTGACCAATTTATTGATCTGTCTACAAAAAATATCATTAAGGCTAACTCCGAATCTTTTCTTGAATTTTTTATAACCTACACCGTCTTTGGTTCTCAGACCTAAAATAATGGTTTCTATCATTCTTTTTCTTAAAGACAATCTTTCGCCATTGTCTTTGGGTAATTTACCGCTCATTGTTTCTTTAATATATTTTACCGGGTTTTCATAATTCATATAGCGATACCCTCTTATATAAGAATATGCCCCTGCTCCTATTCCCAAATATGGTTTATTCTGCCAGTAAATCAGGTTATGCATCGACTTTTTATGGGGACGGGCAAAATTTGCTATCTCGTAGTGTTCAAAACCATTCTCTTCTAAAAAATCTATTACCCAGTTATACATATCATATTCTTCATCCTCGGTAGGCAGGTTTAATTTCCCCCTTTTATATTCCCTGTAATATTCTGTTCCCGGTTTTATGGTCAAGTTATACAGGGATAAGTGGTCTGGTTTTAAGGAGACAGCTTTTTTTAATGTATCTTGAAGATCTTCTGTATTTTGGTCCGGTAGGGCAAACATTATATCTATGTTGATATTAGCAAATCCTGTTTCCCGGGCTAAAAAATACGAGTTGATAATATCTTGTGCATTATGTATTCTACCTAATTTTTTTAAAAATACATCATTGAAGCTCTGAGCTCCCAGACTTAATCGGTTTATTCCCGATTCGATTAGAAGTTTTAATTTTTCACCATCTAAGGTCCCCGGATTTGCTTCTATGGTTATCTCTGCATTTTTATCAATAGTAAATTTATCTTCACAAAATTTTAATATATTAAAAATTTGAGTTCCCGATAAAATAGTGGGAGTACCGCCGCCCAAATAAACAGTCTTTATATTGCCCGTTTTTAATTTTTGAGAATAAGCGGTTATCTCCCGATATAAAGCGGAAATATAAGAATAAATCTGGTTAGCCTCTTCCAATTGGTAAGAATTGAAGTCACAGTAGGGACATTTTGATATGCAATAAGGGAAATGTAGATACAATCCTAATTCCATTAATTATCACCTGGCTATATTTTTAATATCCCCAAAAATGCTTCCTGGGGGATTTCTACCTTTCCAATTTTCTTCATTCTTTTTTTACCAGCCTTCTGTTTTTCCAACAGTTTTCTTTTGCGGGTGATGTCTCCTCCGTAACATTTGGCAGTTACATCTTTCTTCAATGCTTTGATGGTTTCTCTGGCTATAATCTTACTTTCAATTGTCGCTTGTAAGGGAACTTCATACATTTGACGAGGGATAATTTCTTTTAATTTTTCTACTATCTTCCGTGCCCGCTTATAGGCCTTATCTTTATGTACGATAAAAGATAGGGCATCCACTAACTGATGATTAACCAGTATATCAACTTTGGCTAATTCGGAGGGTTGATATCCTATAATTTCGTAATCAAGAGAAGCATACCCGCTGCTTATCGATTTCAACTTATCATAAAAATCTAAAATAATCTCATTTAAGGGTAGATGATAATCTAATCTTAAGATTTTTTCATCGATATATTCCATATTTTTGAAGGATCCCCTTCTTTCCTGAACCAAATCCATAATCCCGCCGATACACTTACTGGGAGTTATAATATTTACTTTTACGTACGGTTCTTCAATCTTTTCGATTTCATTCCTGGGAGGTAAAGATACAGGGTTGCTTATTTTCAATATTTCTCCGTTTTTTTTAAATACCTGATACATTACGCTCGGGGTGGTGGCAATTAAATTTATACTATATTCCCTTTCTAATCTTTCCTGAATAATTTCCATATGCAGTAATCCTAAAAAACCGCACCTAAAACCAAAACCTAAGGCTTCGGAGGTTTCAGGTTCGCTAAAAAGAGAGGAATCATTTAGTTTAAGCTTCTCTAAGGCAATCTTTAGATTTTCGAATTCCTTATTATCAACCGGGTAGATACTACAAAAGACCAAAGGAGTAACCTTTTTATATCCGGGAAGGCCCTCTCGGGCAGGGTTAGAAGCATCGATAATAGTATCACCTACTTGAGTATCTTTAATATTTTTAAATCCGGCTATTATATATCCCACTTCCCCGGCAGTAAGTTTTTTTATGGGCTGCATCTTGGGTCGAAAAATTCCTATTTCGGCAACTTCGTATTTTATATCATTGGACATAGTTTGAATAATCATACCCGGTTCTATTACGCCATCTACTACCTTAACATAGACAATCGTTCCTTTGTATGGATTGTAGATTGAGTCGAATATAAGTGCCCTTAAGGGCAGATTGGAACTCCCTTTTGGTGGCGGTATTTTTTTTACAATTGCTTCTAAAATATCAGAAGTTCCGATTCCTTCTTTGGCACTGGCTAAAATTATTTCCTCTCCCTTTATTTCTGAAATATTTTGTAATTCCTGCATAACTCTATCGGGATTCGCAGTAGAAAGGTCAATTTTATTAATTACCGGAATTATCTTCAAATTACTTTTCAGTGCTAAATTAATATTAGCTGCGGTTTGTGCCTGGACACCTTGAGATGCATCAACAATTAACAGAGCGCCCTCACATGCCGCGAGACTACGGGATACCTCATAGGAAAAATCAACATGTCCCGGGGTATCAATCAAGTTTAAAATATATTCCTTCCCGTCTTGGGAGTGATAATATAACCTTACTGCTTTTGATTTAATAGTTATCCCCTTTTCTCTTTCCAAATCCATATCGTCCAATACCTGTTCTCTTTTTTCTCTCTCGGAAATTGTCCCGGTGTATTCCAATAATCTATCGGCTATAGTTGATTTTCCGTGATCAATATGAGCGATTATAGAAAAATTCCTGATATTTTCCATGCTGCAATGATAATCTTTTACCATTATTTATTCCTTACTCCTTAAGATTGCTTTTATAGTTTGTTTTAAATTTCTAACTTCTTTCACCCCTAATATATAACTACTAATTAAATATACCATACCGCCGCAAAAAATTGAAACTATTACTTGAATGGTCTGATTATATTTATTGCTCAAATCCAATATACTGCTAAAATAATTATTAACCAAAACACAGATTATTCCTAAAAATATTGAAGATAAACTGATTTTTATCAAAAATGGTACCTGCGATTTTAATTCAAGATTCCCAATTTTATCCTGTAAAACCTTTAATAGTATGACCAGGTTTAGTATAGCTGCTACTGATGTAGCCAACGCTAAACCGGAATGGGCCAAATATCTGATTAAAATTAAATCTAAAGCAATATTTATAAATACTATATAGATTCCGATCTTTACCGGAGTTTTTGCATCTTTTAAAGCATAAAAAGACATGGTAATTAAGCGAACACAGGCATAAGCAAACAGCCCTATCGAATAATACAATAAGGCACTTGCGGTCATATTGGTTGCTACTCTGCTGAATATACCATGTTCGTATATTAAACGAATCAATGAATCCTTCAACACCATTAACCCCACAGCTGACGGAACAGTAATAAATAATAATATTTTTAGACCAAATAATAAAGATTTTTTAAATTCATTAATATTATTTTTTGCCATCTGTTTCGAAAGTGTAGGAAAGATAGCAATAGATATGGCAATCCCAAATGCTCCCAGGGGAAACTGTACCAATCTATTGGAATAATACAGAGCCGAGATGCTTCCATCAATTAAAGTAGAAGCAAGGGTCCTGTCCACTACAACATTAATCTGAGTAATAGCCAGGCCTATCATTGCCGGCACTAGCAGTTTTAATAATTTTTTTGTTCCCGGGTCATTAAAATCCACTACGAAACTATATTTTATCTTATTCTTTATCAATACCGGGGCTTGTATTAATGCCTGACCCATTCCTCCCAAAATTACTCCCCAGGCTATGGCAAATATACCATATTTAAAACTTAAAGTAAGAGCAAAGACAATAACAGAAATATTTAACATGGCCGGCGCTAAGGCAGGCACTAAAAAATGATCATAAGAATTCAATATGCCCATAAATAGGGCAGCAACTGCCACAAAACCGATATAGGGGAATATAATTCTGGTTAGATTTACAGCTAACTGATATTTATATATATTAGTTTTAAAACCGATAGCGATTATATTAATCAGTAAAGGAGCTCCCCAAATGCCTAAAGCTACTACAATCATTAAGACTATAATTAAAATATTTAAAATATTGCTGGCAAAATATTCCGCTTTTTTCCTATCATGATTAGTTAGATAATCGGTAAAAACGGGTATAAAAGCTGAATTTAAGGCACCCTCTCCTAAAAAACTCCTCAATAAATTAGGAATCATAAAGGCGATAAAGAAGGCATCGGTTTCAATCCCTGCTCCGAATCTATTGGAAATCACTATCTCTCTGCCCAAACCTAATATCCTGCAAAATATAGTGGCAATGATTACTATTCCTGCGTACTTGGCAATTTTATGTTTTGTTTCCATCAATCTCCCTTTTATATAGCGTACAGCGTATAGCGTTTAGCGTATAGTGAAATTCGTATCTCGTGTCTCGTGAATCGTATCTCGTTAAGAGAATAAAAATCAGAATACATAATACAGAAGTCAGAAACCCTGCTCGTGTCGAGCATTGAGTACCTCGTTATAGAGCTTTTAGCGCTTATTTTGTCTTTATGAAGGAGCTTCTTTTTTTTCTGTCATTGCGAGGGAGTAAAACGACTGAAGCAATCCCATCACATTATATAACTACTATTTGCAATGACATTTCTTTTTTTATTCTGGCTTCTGACTACTGACTACCTCTTCCCTAACTCTACGCTATCAAGGCGTATGCAATACGCCCCTATATTGTTTTGATTTCGTTTTTTTTAGTTTTACTGTGGGCCTGACAATCATACCCCAACAACACATTACTTATTGCGGGCAGACACAAGGTCTGCCCCTACATTTTTTCTCTTATTTCCTAAACCAGCTAACTAACGAGGGATGTGATTAGTAATAAGTAACCTGTAATAAGTACCTGTTTTTATAATTTCTGAAATTTAATCTTATTACTCATCACTTATTACTTGTTACTGTATTTTACACGCTCTACGCTAAACGCTATCTCCTATTCTGACTTCTATCTCCTGACTCCCGAATTTTATCTCTTCTTTTCTTCAGTATATACTCGATACTGATCTGGCTCTGCCTTCTGTCTTTTTCTTTACTTAACTCTACGCTAAACGCTGTACGCTAAACGCTTATTTTGCTAACGCTTGATTTTAAATTAAAATAATGTTAAAATTACCAAGTAAAATTAATATTAGTGAAAGGAAATAATTATGCCCCAAATAAAATCAGCTATAAAAAGAGTTAAAACCTCTGAA
>Ga0190347_1000577_pt1 | contig 11308 bp, 9 predicted proteins | sample 48721356_MG_FD_161652 | JGI IMG/M metagenome (GOLD analysis project Ga0190347, IMG submission 161652) | Hydrothermal vent microbial mat bacterial communities from Southern Trench, Guaymas Basin, Mexico - 4872-13-5-6_MG | ecosystem: Environmental > Aquatic > Marine > Hydrothermal vents > Microbial...
TCAGATAGTAGGCAAGACCAGTGAAGAGCTTTCCACTTTGGAAGAAGGAGATAAACTGTTCTCTTTTATCGGACCCTTAGGCAAAGAAACCGAGATTGAAAATTACGGAAAAGTAATAACCGTAGGCGGGGGTACCGGGATCGCCTGTATCCATCCTATTGCCCGTGCCCTAAAAGAGGCCGGTAACGAAGTTATCTCCATTATCGGAGCCCGCAACAAAGAACTGATTATCATGGAAGAGGAGATAAGAAAAGCCTCCTCGGAACTGATTGTTACTACCGATGACGGCAGCTATGGCCGAAAGGGTTTTGTCACCCAAGTCTTAAAAGAACTCCTGGATAAGGATAAATCCATCAAGAAGGTCTGGACTATCGGACCACCTATCATGATGAAGGTGACCTGTGAGACCACCAAACCTTATTCTGTTGATACCATAGTCAGCTTAAATAGTATTATGGTAGACGGTACCGGAATGTGTGGTTCCTGTAGAGTTACCATCGGAGGAGAGACCAAATTTGTCTGTACCGATGGTCCGGAATTTGACGGGCAATTAGTAGATTGGGAAGAATTTTCCAACCGTCTTTCCCGCTACAAAGATGCGGAGAAAAAATCCTGGGATCTCTACCACGATCATGTATGTACCTGCGGAAGGGGGACCAACTAATGGCTGAAATGATACCGGTAAAAGAAAGAATGCAAAGAGAGCAGGTTCCCATGCCCGAACAAGGACCCAAAGAGAGAAGATGCAATTTTAAAGAAGTACCCTTAGGTTACACCCGGGAACAGGCCATTTATGAGGCTCAAAGATGTCTGCAGTGCAAAAATCCTAAATGTGTTCCCGGTTGCCCGGCGGAGATTAATATCCCTAAATTTATCGAAAAGATTGTGGAGGAAGATTTTGCCGGCGCTTATCGAGAAATATTAAAGACCGATGACCTTCCGGCTATAACCGGAAGGGTATGCCCTCAGGAAGAACAGTGTCAGCAGGTCTGCATTTTAGAAAAACAGGGAAAACCGATCGCTATCGGTCGATTGGAACGTTTTGTGGCTGATTGGGCTCGCCAGAATAACATTCACGGTAAATTACCCCAGATCAGCAAGAAAGAACAGAGAGTAGCCATAGTAGGTTCCGGCCCTGCCGGACTCATCTGTGCCGCTGATTTAGCTAAATTAGGCTACCAGGTAACTATCTTTGAAGCCTTACACCAACCCGGAGGAGTCCTGGTCTACGGTATTCCCGAATTTCGACTCCCTAAAACGATAGTAGAGTATGAGGTAAAAGAGATTGAAAAATTAGGGGTGAAAGTAGTAACCGATTTTGTAGTAGGGACTACCAAAAGTGTAGATGAATTAACTAAAGAATTTGATGCCATCTTCTTAGCCAACGGGGCAGGGGCCCCCCGGTTTATGAATATCCCCGGAGAGAACTTAAATGATGTCTATTCAGCCAATGAGTTCCTTACCCGTTCTAATCTGATGAAGGCCTATGCCTTCCCCGAATACGATACTCCTATTAAGATAGGGAAAAGGGCAGCTACTATCGGTGCCGGAAATGTGGCGATGGATTCAGCCCGTACTGCCTTAAGATTAGGAGCCGAAAAGTCCTATATCGTCTATCGCCGCTCCCGCAAAGAAGTTCCGGCTCGGGCAGAGGAAGTCCATCATGCCGAAGAAGAGGGGATTATCTTTAATTTCCTTACCCTCCCGGTTAAAGTATTAGGTGATGATAAAGGTAATGTTATCGGAATGGAATGTCTGAAGATGGAATTAGGTGAACCGGATGATTCAGGTAGAAGAAGACCTATCCCCATCCCCGGTTCCAATTTTGTAATTGAAGTAGATATGGTTATCGATGCTATAGGCACTTCAGCTAATCCTATTGTAGCCCGCAGTGCCAGCGGAGTAAAGATTAACCAGTGGGGTTATTTTGTTATAGATGATAACACCAAAACTACTACTAAAGAAGGGATATTTGCCGGAGGAGATATTGTTCGTGGTTCGGCAACCGTAATCTCGGCAGTAGGAGATGGCAAGGTAGCCGCTCGGGCGATTGATGAATTTTTATCTTCGGGTAAAAGTTTGAGAAAAAATAAATAACATGAATTATTCTAAAAAAGGGAGGTGCAGTACCAGGCTGTAAAGAAAATTGAGAATTTTATTTTTTTTAAATTATGCTTAAGTTAAATTAAAATTTTTAAAAATTATTTAGGAGGACTTTTAAAAATGTCTAAAGAAATGAACCCTTTTGAATTAGTACAAGCTCAATTTGACCATAATGCAGAAGTGCTTAATCTTGACCCTGCTTTACGCGAGTTTATGAGAGAGCCAGAAAGAGCTATACAATTTACTATTCCTATAGATATGGACAATGGTACCACCAAGACATTTACCGGTTTTAGAGTTCAACATTCTACCGCACGGGGACCAGCAAAAGGCGGACTTCGTTTCGCTGAAGATGAAACAATCGATATGGTAAAGCAATTGGCTATGATGATGGCTTGGAAATGTGCAGTGGTAGATATTCCTCTGGGCGGAGGCAAGGGCGGAATTGTTGTAGATCCAAGAAAATTAACCGATAGAGAGACTGAAAGATTATGCCGGGGTTGGGTTAGAAAAGTATATGACCTTGTTGGTCCGGAAATAGATGTCCCTGCACCGGATGTGGGTACTAATCCTCAGGATATGCTCTGGATTATGGATGAATATGATGTTATCAATAGAAACAGAAAACCTGGTTTTGTTACCGGAAAGGCAGTGGGAGTTGGCGGTTCATTGGGTAGAACTGAGGCTACCGGTTACGGAGCGGTTTACTGTATTCGAGAAGCCCTAAAGAGGCTGGGTATTGATTTTAAAGATGCTACTGCTTCTATTCAAGGCGCGGGGAATGTTGCCCAGTATACCTGTGAAAAATTTGTTCAATATGGTGGAAAAGTAGTAGCAATGTCATGTTGGGATTCTAAAGATAAAAAAGCTTATACTTACAGTTGCGAAAAAGGAATTAATCCTGAAGATTTACTTGCTCCGGGTACTTTGGATAAATTTGGTACTATCGATCCGGAAAAAGCCAAATCTTTTGGTTGGACGAAAGAAGACGGAGACGCCTGGTTGAGCAAAAAAGTTAATGTTCTTATACCTGCGGCTTTAGGGCAGGCAGTTACTCAAGATAATGTAAATGAAATTAATTTTGATACAGTTAAAATTTATGCGGAAGCAGCCAATACTCCTACTACTTTAGAAGCAGATGAAGTACTGAAAGCAAAGGGTGTCTATATGATTCCTGATTTCCTTTGTAATGCAGGTGGGGTAACTGTTTCGTATTTTGAACAAGTCCAAAATAATATGAATTATTATTGGCCAAAAGATGAAGTTTTAGAAAAGTTAGATAATATTATGACCAATGCATTCAATGCAGTAGCAGATTTAGCTATTGAGGAAAAATGTTTTACCCGAGATGCTGCTTATTTAATCGCGATTCAGCGTGTAGCTAAAGCAGTAGAAGGTAGAGGTTGGGTAAAACCTAAAAAATAAAATTAGTATCTCGTATCTCGTGAATCGTATCTCGTAAAAAATAGATAGTCAGAAAGATTAAAGAAATTTAAAAATTATATATTAGAATGTATTTTTCTGGCGAGATACTAAATACGAGATACGAGATACGAAATATGTTGGGAGAAGGTAATTAAAAGTGGAGATATTTGTTCTAATAGGAGGGAGCGGAACCGGCAAGAGTCACAAGGCCTTATTAATTGCCCATAGATATAATATAGATTATGTAATTGATGATGGTCTTTTAATAAGGAAAGATAAAATATTAGCCGGACATTCTGCAAAAAAGGATAAGAACAGAATTCAAGCCATTAGGACAGCTATTTTCGAAGACCCTTCTCATGCTCATGAAGTAATGGGGGTAATAAAAAAAGCTAAACCAGCTAAAATATTAGTTATTGGAACATCAGTCAGGATGATTGATAAAATTATTAAAACTTTAGAGTTGCCACCCCCCAAAAAAATTTTAAAGATTGAAGATGTTTCCACTGAAAAGGAAATTGAGGAAGCAAAATCCGTTAGATTAAAAGAAGGGAAGCATGTTATACCCTTACCCGGGATTGAAGTACAAAGAAAATTCCCGGTAAATATATTAGAATCATTGGAGATATTTTATAAGAGAAGATATAGCAAAAGGAAAATCGGCGAGAGAGCGATAGTAAGGCCTCCTTTTAGTTACTTTGGAAAATTATATGTTTCTGAAAATGCAATTTTAGATATAATTATTTATACACTTAAAGATTTCAAAGAAGTTGTAAAATTGGGTAAATCCCAAATCAGCATTAAAGAAGAAGGTATTTTGATAAACATTAGTTTGGTGCTGAGATATGGGGAAAACATTCCCCAGGTCGGATTAAAAATTCAAAAAAGTCTTAAAAAAGAATTAGAATATATAACTGGCATAAATGTCATTTTAATCAATATTTTTGTTTATAAATTAAAATACTGAAATTAGCGGACAGCGTTTAGCGTGGGGCGTATAGAAAAACAGTATATAGTATTGAGTATCGAGTATATAGTAAAAAAATGCAAGGGGTTCAATGAATCTACCCTCTACAAAAATACGATATATTCTCGTAATTGCGAGGGAGTTAAACGACCGAAGCAATCTCAAACGGGGATTGCCACGCTCTGATAAATCAGACAATGACAGAAAAGTCAAAACAGTTTTTTGAGTTTTGAATTCCGATTTTCTTAACGCAATACGCAATACTCGATACGCAATACGATAAAAAAGAGGTGTAAGATGTTTGATAAAGAAGAAATAAAAAAAATTAAGCAATTAAAAAAAGAATGGGAAAATAAGGTTGTACGGAAAACCCTTGAACGTTTTCCCGAAAGAAAAGATAAATTTGTCACCGGTTCAGGGAAAGAGGTTGAGCGTCTTTATACTCCTGTAAATTTAGAAGAGTTTGACTATAATAAAGAGTTGAATTTTCCCGGACAATATCCTTATACCCGCGGGGTGCAACCAACTATGTACCGAGGCCGATTTTGGACTATGCGCCAATATGCCGGGTTTGGCACAGCAGAAGAATCTAATAAGCGTTATAAATACCTATTAGAACAAGGACAAACCGGATTAAGTGTTGCTTTTGATCTGCCTACACAAATTGGTTACGATTCAGATCATACTATGTCATTAGGCGAAGTAGGAAAAGTGGGGGTAGCTATAGATTCCTTAAAGGATATGGAGATGTTGTTTAATGGAATTCCCCTTAATAAAGTGAGCACTTCAATGACTATAAATGCTCCAGCAACTGTACTTTTAGCTATGTACATTGCAGTAGCGGAAAAACAGGGAATAGCTCCTGATAAACTGAAGGGGACTATTCAAAATGATGTACTGAAAGAATACATTGCCCGGGGAACATATATCTTTCCGCCCGCTCCCTCAATGAGATTAATTACCAATATCTTTGAATATTGTTTTAAAGAGATGCCTCTATGGAATACCATTAGTATAAGTGGATACCATATCCGGGAAGCTGGAGCAACAGCAGTTCAAGAAGTAGCCTTTACTTTGGCCGATGGAATAGCTTATGTGGATGCAGCAATAAAGATCGGATTGAAAGTTGATGATTTTGCACCAAGATTATCTTTTTTCTTTAATGCTCATAATGATTTATTAGAAGAGGTAGCAAAATTTAGAGCAGCTCGAAGGTTGTGGGCTAAAATTATGAAAGAAAGATTTGGAGCTAAGAATAAAAAATCTTTAATGCTCAGATTTCATACTCAGACAGCTGGCTGTACTTTAACTGCTCAACAAGCAGATAATAACATTGTTCGAGTTACCATACAAGCCTTAGCAGCAGTGTTGGGTGGAACTCAATCCCTCCATACAAATTCAAGAGATGAAGCCCTGGCTCTACCCGCTGAGGATTCGGTAAGGATTGCCCTTAGAACCCAACAAGTATTGGCTTGTGAGAGCGGAGTAACTGAAACAGTCGATCCTTTGGCCGGTTCTTACTATGTAGAAACCCTAACCAATGAAATTGAGAAGCAAGCTTTGGAATATATTGAAAAAATTGATAAATTAGGCGGTGTTACTCAAGCCATCGAAAAAGGATTTATCCAGCAGGAGATTCAGAATAGTGCCTATAAATATCAGAAAGATATTGAAGAGGGTAAAAGGGTAGTAGTGGGTCTCAATAAATTTAAGATAAAGGAAGAATCACCTAAAGGCCTGTTGAGAGTTAATCCCGAAGTTGGCCGTCGGCAAGTTGAGGAACTTAAAAAGTTAAAAGAGCAAAGAGACAAACATAAAGTAAAAGAAAATTTGAAATTATTGGAGAAGGCTGCAAAAACAGATGCAAATTTAATGCCTTTAATATTAGATTGTGTAAAATCTTATGCTACCCTGGGTGAGATTTGTGATGTGTTAAGAAGTATCTTTGGTGAATATAAAGAGTCTGTAAAGCTTTAAAGAGTGGAGGAATGTAAAAATGAAAGGGAAAAAAGTTAGAGTATTAATAGCAAAACCCGGACTTGATGGTCATGACCGAGGAGCAAAGGTTGTAGCAAGAGCTCTAAGGGATGCCGGGATGGAAGTAATTTATACCGGATTAAGGCAGACTCCTGAACAGATTGTGGAAACTGCCATCCAGGAAGACGTAGATGTTATTGGATTGAGTATTTTATCGGGAGCTCATACCCATCTTTTCCCCAAAATAATGGAAATTCTAAAAGAAAATGATATTAAAGATATTATCGTTATGGGCGGAGGAGTAATTCCCGAAGAAGATATCCCAGAGTTAAAAAAGGTAGGTATAGCAGAAATATTTACTCCCGGGACCGATACTCGTGACATAATTAAGTTTATTAAGGAGAAAATAAAATAATTAATAGCGTAGAGCGTACAGCGTTTAGCGGATAGTATATAGCGAAAAACGAAAAGCGCAAAACGTAAAACCATAGCTCAAAATTTAAAATTAAATACATAGTATCTGTATATTAAGTTTCATCTATCTTATCTCGCATGCTATATTGCGAAAATAAAAAACTAAAGAAATAAAAAACAGAACTTAAAATTTGATATTTAGAAAAAAGTTTTGAGTTTTGAATTATGATTTTTCGCTTTTCGCTTTAAGTTTTTAGTTTTAAAAGTGTCATACTATTCGTTATAATAATAAAAAGGTGTGTTTTATGGAAATTGTAGAAAAAATAATTAATGGTGACCGAAGGGCAGCGGCTAAACTAATAACTTTGGTAGAAAATAAGTTTAGCCAAGCTCAGGAGATTTTAAAAAAGCTCTATAATTATACCGGAAATGCTTTGGTAATTGGCCTGACCGGTCCCCCTGGTTCAGGGAAAAGCACTGTCACAGATAAAATTACCAAAATTTTACGAGAACAGGGAAAAACTGTTGGAATCATCGCCATAGATCCTACCAGTCCATTTACCGGAGGGGCGTTGCTGGGTGATAGAATTCGCATGCAGGATTTAAGCTTAGACAAAGGTGTTTTTATAAGAAGTATGAGTACTCGAGGACATCTGGGGGGACTCTCCAAGGCTACCCAGGCAACGGTTAAGATATTGGATGCATTAGGTAAAGATATAATATTTATTGAAACAGTTGGTGTAGGCCAATCTGAAGTAGATATAATTAAAGTAGCCGATACAGTTGTATTGGTAAGTATGCCGGGAATGGGGGACGATGTCCAGATTATAAAAGCCGGGATAATGGAAATAGGAGATATTTTCGTAATTAACAAAGCCGATAAAGAAGGTTGTGAACGTTTAGCTACCGAAATAGAAATAATGTTAGATTTAAACCAAAATAAGAGGTGGCGTCCCCCGGTTCTAAAGACTATAGCTACCGAAAATTTCGGTATTAAAAAACTTTTGGAAGAGATCGACCGACATATCAAATATCTAAAGGAAAGTGGAGAGTTAGAACAAAGACGCCGGGAGAGTGCCAAGAAAGAGATATTTGACCTTATCCAGGAACAATGGAAAGAAATACTTTCAACTTTTGTTGATAACGGATTTTTAAATAAGATAGTAACTAAAATAGTAAAGCGGGAAGAAGACCCCTATACTGCGGTAGAGAAATTGTCAAATATATTGGTGCATTCTTATACACAGGGAGGTGCAAAAAATGATAGAAAAGATTGATCACATTGGAATCGCCGTAAAGAGTATTGAAAAAACCAGTGAGCTTTTAAGTAATATACTGGGATTAAAAGTTGCTGGTGAAGAGATTGTAGAAGAACAGAAAGTTAAAGTTGCTTTTTTACCTTTAGGTGATAGTGAATTAGAACTGTTAGAATCCACTTCACCGGAGGGTCCTATTGCCAGATTTATTGAGAAGAAAGGTGAGGGGATTCAACATATTGCCTTTAGAGTTGATAATATTGAAGAAATATTAGAAAAATTAAAAAAGGAAGGAGTTAGGTTGATTGACGAAAAGCCGAGATATGGTGCAGGCGGAGCTAAGATAGCCTTCTTGCATCCTAAGGATACTAACGGCATTCTTGTTGAATTGTGCGAGAGAGATAAATAAGACGTAAGTCTAATTCGTATCTCGTATCTCGTATCTCGTGAATCGTATCTCGTGAAGTAAATAGAATTCAGAATTCAGGCACCAAAGACTAAGAAGCTTAATTCGTATCTTGTATTACATGAAGATCAGCGTGGAGCGTGTAGTGGATAGCGTTTAGAAAAACTCGGAAACCGGACTTTAGAATTAACGGAATTTATTGTCATTGCGAAGTGACGCAGCAATTTCAAAAGAATAATGTAGGGGTTTGATTTATCGAACCCGTCTGAAAAATTGTAAAAATAATTAGGGGTGGGCGAATCCGAAATTAGCAAAATAACTCAATTTAAAGCCTTGTCAAAGGACCGTCCCCTGACAGGAAATCTAAAAATAGTGGAGAAAGGTGGTAAGATAAATTAATGAAATTATCAATTGATGAATTAATGAAAAATTTAAGAGAAAGAGAAGAAAAAGTAAAAGCAGCCGGAGGAGAGAAAAGAATACAAGCTCAACATAAAAAGGGTAAGCTTACTGCTCGGGAAAGGATTGACCTTCTTTTGGATAAAGATAGCTTTGTAGAGCTTGATATGTTAGTTGAGCACAGATGCAGTAATTTTGGTATGGATAAAGTGGAGGCACCAGGAGAGGGAGTTGTAACTGGTTACGGAACTATTAACGAAAGACTGATTTATGTTTTTGCCCAGGATTTTACCGTTATCGGCGGTTCCTTAGGAGAAATGCACGCTAAGAAGATATGCAAGGTGTTGGATATGGCTATGAAAATGGGTGCACCATGTATCGGGATAAACGATTCCGGCGGTGCCCGTATTCAAGAGGGAGTAGATTCCCTAAGCGGTTATGGTCAACTATTTTACCGTAATACTATTGCTTCCGGAGTAATTCCTCAGATATCAATAATTGTCGGGCCGGCAGCCGGAGGAGCAGTTTATTCCCCCGCTATAATGGATTTTGTATTTATGGTAAAAAATATCGGCATAATGCATATTACCGGACCAGATGTGATTAAAGCGGTTACCGGAGAAGTGGTTACTTCAGAGAAATTAGGGGGAGCCATGACTCATAATAGAAAGAGCGGGGTGGCTCATTTTGCTGCAGAGAACGAAGAGGAAGTTTACCAGATGGTAAGAAAGATGATGAGTTTCCTGCCCTCTAACAATATGGAAACCCCTCCATCTATAGAATGTAAGGATGATCCTAATCGAATGGAAGAGGCCCTTTTAAACATTGTACCTACAGACCCCAATAAACCTTATGAAATGAAAGATGTAATAAGATACATTGTAGATGAGGGAGATTTTTTTGAATCCCATCCTTATTTTGCAACTAATATGCTTACCGGATTCGCCAGATTAAATGGCCAATCCATAGGTATAATCGCTAACCAGCCAAAAATTTTGGCTGGCTGTTTAGATATCGATGCTTCCGATAAAGCTGCTCGTTTTATCAGATTTTGCGATGCCTTTAATATTCCCATTTTAACCTTTGTGGATGTTCCGGGGTTTTTACCGGGAACTGCGCAAGAGTATGGAGGGATTATCCGACATGGAGCAAAATTATTGTATGCTTATTCTGAAGCAACTGTCCCCAAAATAACTTTGATTGTTCGTAAATCCTATGGAGGCGCTTATCTGGCAATGTGCAGCAGGGATTTGGGAGCAGATCAGGTAATCGCCTGGCCTACAGCGGAAATTGCCGTAATGGGCTCCCAGGGGGCAGCAAATATTATCTTTAGAAAAGAGATAGCCAAAGCAGACAATCCTGAAAAGGTACGCCAAGAGAAGATAGATGAATTTCAATTAAAGTTTTCTAACCCTTATGAAGCAGCTAAACGAGGTTATGTTGATATGGTTATTGACCCTCGGGAAACCAGACCTCGTCTTATAACAACTTTCGAGATGCTATCTACAAAGAGAGAAACCAGACCGGCGAAGAAACACGGTAATTTCCCAGTATAAAAACAGTATATAGTCGTTAGTATATAGTATATAGCGAATAAAGGAAGGAAAAGAAAGAAAAAGATGTAAGGAACAAATGCGAGTTGGCGTATAGATTTCTGTCATTGCGAGGAACGAAGTAACGAAGCAATCTCAATTTGAAACCTGAAACTTGCAACTATCGAATACTTATTAATGATTGATAGACAGGAGAGACCCCTGTCCTACTTTTAACTAAATACTATTCACTAACGACTAACTGACAAATTGATTAACGACTATTAAGGAAGGAGGAATAAATAAATATGTTTGAAGGAATTAGTGGAGCTATACAGGTAGCAGTTATAGATATGATTTTAGTATTTGTAGTTCTGGGTGGATTAGCTTTAGTTATGGTATTTTTAAAGAATATCATAGGAATTAAGGAAACAAAGAAGATAACTAAGGAAACTATGATTGTCCCTCCAACAATGAGTACTGTCAATAAAAAAGGAAAAGAAGAAGTTGATGGTAAATTAGTTGCAGTAATTACGGCTGCGGTGGCTTCATATTTAGAAAAACCAAAAAGTAAATTTAAGATACTGAGTATTAAAAAATATCAAACCTCTTCAATTGCTCCCTGGGCTGCTATGGGGAGGCAAGAATTAATGTTTGGGAAAAAATAATAGTTATTAATATTGAAAAAAGGAGAAGCGTAAATAAAATGAGAAAATTTCAAATTAAAGTAGACGGTAAAGTGTATGAAGTAGAAGTAGAAGAAGTAGGAGGAAATGAATCATCAGCGGGAACTGTTTCTGTTCCTCAACCGGTTATAACTAAAGCAAAA
>Ga0190347_1000578_pt1 | contig 11306 bp, 11 predicted proteins | sample 48721356_MG_FD_161652 | JGI IMG/M metagenome (GOLD analysis project Ga0190347, IMG submission 161652) | Hydrothermal vent microbial mat bacterial communities from Southern Trench, Guaymas Basin, Mexico - 4872-13-5-6_MG | ecosystem: Environmental > Aquatic > Marine > Hydrothermal vents >...
AGCGACGCTCATTCTTTCCAACTGAAGCTTCGTCAGAGTTTGACCAACACGACAGCTTTTCAGGTCAGGCATGATTGGTTCTTCGCCAAGGGGGAGACGTCCGATTTTACCACTAATACGCTGAGCTTTTGGCTCTCCCAGTGGCTGCCGACGAAAACGGCTGTGCATTTAGAATATCGCTACCATTGGGATACAACCAATTTGAAATCATTCTCGCCCGGTTTTGAAATTGACCAGTACCTTTCCTGGGCGACGATACTCAAGGTGCGGGGACGATACTACTACGGGAAACCGGGCAATCCCGAAGCTTTGCAAAGCTTGAAAGGCGATCACTTCGAGAGCTATGCTGTATCCGCGATTCTGAGCTACTATTTGTTCGCCGAAACCAACGTTTCCCTCAAGTACCGATACTACTGGAGCGATCAGGACATTGAAATGAACACTTACTTGCTCGCCCTGGAGCATATCCTATGAGATCCATGCGCAGACATATCAGAATCTCAATCACCGCTTCCATCCCGCTGTTGCTGATTGTCCTGCTTCTTGGGGGCTGTGGCGATGCGCCGACCACGGCTACCGATTGGGTTGGCAACCTCCAAGTGTTAGGAACCTTGCAGGGCGGTCAACCTGCGGACTCTCTTCTAATTTCCCTGGACGGCGATACTCTGGGGTATTTACCCAATCCGCATACTTTTGAAAACCTGATTGCAGGCGAACACTTCCTCGGTGTTTACACCGTGGCTCGGTACGAAAACGACACCCTGGAGTACTTCTGCCAACCGAAGACCGTTTCGGTCAATCCCGGGCAGACAACGGTAGCCGAATTCTCTTTGATCACGGACATTCCTGAATCCCCTTACCCGGGATACGTTGCACCCGATTTTGCCCTGTACGATCTCGATTCCAATCTGGTATCATTATCGGGTCTAAACGGCAAAATCGTATTACTCTATTTCTTCGAATCAGGGTGACATTTTTGCACCGGCACGGAGATTCCGAGCTTCCAGACAGAGATTTTCGATGTATATTCCCCGGAGGAAGTTGAAGTCCTCGCTCTGAATGAAAACGCCAACCGAACCTGGTTGGAAGGATATGCCGCGGATACCCTGTTTTATAAGGATGTTGCTATCACTTTTCCAATGCTTTATGACGAAATGGGAGCGGATCATGGTCTGACATTTGAAGCTTATGAAGCGTCAGACGATTTCCTGCCCTCTATCTTCTTGGTTGACCAGACCGGTATCATCCAGCTCCGCTACGACGGAGCCGATGAACCGTCTGAGTTTGATCCCGAGCTTGAGGAAATAATAGCTACCATAGATGAGCTCCTGGCCAATCCGCCGGAGGGCCGGTAAGCAGCGAAAACACATCGAGGAAAAGTTGTGAAATATGTGAAATTGACCGTACTCGTGGCTATATTCGTCGTTTTAATAGCGTCCCTTTCGTGCGCGGCGCTGAAAGCTGGAACACCTGCTCCTGACTTCTCGCTGATGACGACGACTGATGATACCATCACTCTGTCCGATTATCGAGGCCAGATTGTCATTTTGCATTTCTGGAAATCCAATTGACGACAGTGTCATGCGGAGATTCCGCATCTGCAGAAAATCGCAGAAAAGTACCCGGAAGATCAGGTCAAGATTCTGTCCATGAATGCCATCAATCCGGCAGGACAGGCAAAAGCTGAGGCAAAGCGTTATAAAATTGAATTTCCCGTACTGGTATGCCGCAGAACGAAATTGGTGCGCGATTACGAGGTCACCAAACTGCCCCATCTCTTCATCATTGATTCAGAAGGGGTTATCCAGTCGAGTGAACTCTTTCTTAAAGAAAAAGACATCGAGAAGGTACTCGATGACTTGCTCGCCAGGCAGGCGAAGGAGTGCGCAGAAGGCGTTGAATCCGGAGAATAGCACGACTGCGCATCCAAATTGCATCGGTAACTATAAAGTTATTCAGCAGATCGGGGATTGCTTCCGTTGTTTCTCATCAATCCGATCTGCTATTTATTGTTAGAAACCTGGAGATCGCCAGGTATACAAGCCTCTAACGATTGACTCAAGCAGAATGAACAAAGGCAAGCTGATACTCTATGTAGTTTTGGCTGTTATCGTCATCATCGCGCTTCTCCGCGGCATCCTTCTGGGTGATCCCGCAGACATGCGGATGGAGGCCTCCGGGCTTTGACTGGCCTGCATCGGGATCGGATGATCCCTTTCGCAGAGCGATAACATTCCTTTCTCTGGACTCAAGGGGTAGGTATATTTTCACCTTAAGGAGATTCATACAAGTTTTACACACGATGGAACAGCAGCGTGGCCGAGCAAGCTAAAATAAACATAGCCCCCTGTATGTCAGTCTGTCCGCAGGGGCAGGACATTCGTAGACTGACCGAAATTCTGGCTCGAGCTCACCGTGGAGAGATCCCCGAGGAAGAAGCATTTGAGCAGGCTTGGCGTGTGGCGACGGAACGCAATCCGCTACCGGCGGTCTGCTCCCGGGTCTGTCCACATGAATGCGAAGGCGCTTGCAATCGCGCCGAACAGGACTGCGCCGTAGGCATCAATAGCATCGAGCGATTTCTGGGTGACTGGGCCATCGAACGCGGTCTCAAGCACCGGAAAATAACCGATAAAGTCCAACCGGAGAAGATCGCGGTGATCGGTTCGGGACCGGCGGGGCTTTCCTGCGCCTATCACCTGGCTCGACGTGGATACAAAGTCACCATCTTCGAAGCCTTCCCCCAACCGGGCGGCATGTTGCGTTACGGCATCCCCCGCTTCCGCCTGCCTCGAGACATACTAGACGCCGAAATCGAAAAAATCCTCGATTTGGGTATTGAACTACGCACCAATATTACCGTAGGGAGGGACATACCCTTCGACGAAATCAAGGCGGAATATGATACCGTCTTTCTGGGCATCGGAGCGCAGAAATCCGTTGATCTGCATTTGCCCGGCGAAGATTGCTCGGGTGTCTATGGTGGACTTGATTTTCTCCGTCTGGTCAACAGCGGAAAGGAGGTAGAGATCGGCAGGGAGGTTGTCGTCGTAGGCGGGGGCAACACCGCCATGGATGCCGCTCGAGTCGCCCGCCGTTACGAAGCAAACGTGACCATCCTATACCGCCGCACCCGTGCCGAGATGCCGGCTCTGGAAGAGGAAATCATCAGCGCGGAAGAAGAAGGGGTTAAGATTATTTATCTGGCCGCGCCGCTGGAAGTTCTCTCAGAAAACGGACGGATTTCGAGTTTGCTTTGCCAGCGAATGGAACTGGGTGAACCGGATGAATCCGGCCGCCGCAGACCTGTCCCCGTACCCGATGATACCTTCACTATTCCCGCCGATAATTTAATCGTGGCTATTTCACAGCAAATTGATTGGGAAGGACTGGAACCATTGCGTGCTCCCCTGGTCTGGACTGTTGAGGATGAGGAAGGCTACACCCAGCGGAACGGCGTTTTCGCCGGCGGTGACGTTCGTGGAATCGGCATCGTTGCCAAGGCGTTAGCAGAAGGAAGACATGCTGCTGAAACGATGCATGCAAATTTCCGGTGTTTAGAAACTCCCCCTGCTCCCGATTATGAAGTGATCAGCGCCGATCGGCTGAATCTGTACGTCCTGGAAAAGAAAACGCGCCCAACAATACCGCATCGGTCTGCAGCGGAACGGCTGGAAAAACCCTGGGAAGAAGCGACAGCGGCCCTGAGGCCCGATCAGGTGCTCGAAGAAGCGGAGCGCTGCATCAACTGCGGCGAGACCTTCATCAAGCACCCCAAAATCCACCCGATTCACCTCCTAAGACGTTTCACCCAGATCGGCGTGGGGACGTTGCTCTTCAACAGTTTCTGGGGCGTGCTGTCCACCAAGATGGTTTACGGTGGGCCGTTGCGCAACGTCTGTGTTCCGGGCTTGAACTGCCATTCCTGCCCCACGGCTCTGATGGGCTGTCCCATCGGGATGATGCAGCATTTCTCCGCCACGCATCGCGTTCCCTGGTACCTGCTCGGGTTTTTGGGCATCATCGGCTTGATCTCGGGCCGATTCACCTGCGGATGGCTCTGCCCCTGGGGCATGATTCAGGATGTGCTCTACAAGTTTAAGAAAATCAGGATTAAGATACCCAAGCCGCTAATTTATTTGAAATACGTTATACTGCCGGTGTTGGTGATCATCATACCCTACTATACGTACGAACATTGGTTCAGCAAACTCTGCCCCTGCGGCGCTCTGATCGCCGGTATCCCCTGGGTGTTATGGAATCCGACCGATCCGGTACTGGACATGACCGTAATTGATCCGGCCGACGTTGGCACCCTGTTCACCATCAAGATGATTATTCTGGGCGCATTTCTGCTCATGTTCTTGTTTATCAAACGCCCCTTCTGCCGCACGGTCTGCCCTCTGGGGGCTATCTATGCCCTCTTCAACCGAATCTCGCTGGTATCCCTAAAAGTCAAGGACAGTTGTACAAATTGTGGGCAGTGCACGGCCGTCTGCCCAACCGATCTGAACGTCCGCACCGAAATCAATAGCGAGGGCTGCATCAAATGCCTGGAATGCACGCAGTGCCGGCATGTGAAGTTCGAGTGGAACTGGCCCTGGTATAGTCCCAAGAGGATCATGGATAAAATCCCGACGAAAGAGATTCTACCAAGCAGAGCCTATGAAGTGCAACTCAAGCAAAACTGATTCCACACCGCCGATAACCGCTTGAACCTGCCAATCTCAATCGAGAAGCAGTTTTCTTCCTTCCGGAATAGATCCTGAATTCTCCGGAACCAATTTATGTAGTTGACGTTAAAACGATAAATTATAAGGGGCTGAGGAGTACTGTATCCCTTTGACCACTTTATCGTCTTAAAATATAAAGACTTAAAGGAGGCGACCGGATTTGCGGGCTGGAGTGATATGAGCAAGAGATTTTGCCTACTCCTCGAGGACGATTGGGAATTAATGGGCGACGGTTCAGGAAACGTTGCATCGCACCAATATTTACCGACTCTTTTTCTTTTAAAGATCGCCGGGCAACTGAACATTAAAGTAACCTTCATGGTTGACGTCGCCCAGCAGCTTACTTTTATTGAACATCAGAATGAGGATTCGAACGTTAAGATACAAAAGCAATTATGGGATGACACTGTTCGTCTCATGAAAGAGAATGGATTCGACGTTCAACTGCACCTTCATCCACAATGGATTAACGCCACCTTTAAAGATGGCTTTTTTCATATCGGCAGAAACCGGAATCTTGGAACCTACGACTCATCATTTCAGAGTAAACTGCTGCAAGAATCGGTCGAATATCTACATGCCTTGTTACGCCCCATTGATTCCGGGTATAAAGTACAGGCATTCAAAGCCGGCTTTTGGGGGCTTCAGCCTTATAAAAACTTGCACAAACACTTCACTGAACTCGGTATTAAGCTGGTTCTGGGAGTCAGAAAGGGATTAAAGATACCATCTGCATCGGTGGATTATGAAGGTCTTGAGGAGGACACCCTGCCCTATTATCCCGATGCGAATGATATCAACAAACTGGCAACCGATAAGGCCGGCGTTATCGTATTGCCATTGGCCTATTATTCACCCGACCTCATAACATTAGCCGGGCTTACGTTACATCTATTAAAGAGGAGATTTTTCGCTTTTTCATCCGATCATTCATATCTCTTCCCTAATCCACCCTTATCAAACGAGAAATTTAACCACCACAAGTGGAATGAAAAAATCAGGCTATCCGCGCGCCCCTATTTGACGCATTTAAAGATCGGTGATCAGCCTTTTTCCTACTTGAAAGCTTCGTTTGACGCCGTGGTCAGGCGTTTGCGCCGCTATGAAATTGAGCGCGTGCCGATTGTCATCGAGAGCCACACCAAACTGTATGTCAACAATTATGCGGATATTGCCAGGTTTCTTCGTTATATCGTTGAAAAATACGAAAAAGAAGTCGAATTTATCGATCTTAAGACGTTTATTGAGGAAATAGAGAGGGATTTATGCCCTGTGAGGCGTTGTCATGAATCTTGAACTACCTGATAGTCAATACTCCAGTTCTGACGTCGCCCGCCTGAAGAATGAATTAGTTGCCATTAATAAATTTGAGCCTTTTACGGAGCCGCCCAAATTCGCAGATTTAATCAATGAAGGTTTTGACTCGTGGGACAGAGTAAAATCTAACTTTAAGACCGATTTTAGATTTTTCGAAAAGTTGCTATTCCGCATACACTTCAAGAGAAAAGCCGACTTCAGAGCGTTTGAAAGAGGCAATATTCTAAAGTTCCTGACCATCGGTTATTTGATGGCTGACGACGTCCGCTATTTCAACGAATTTTTATGGTTTTGCAAAGATGACCCTGATTTTAAGGAGCTCCGGCTGTTATCCTTGAACCATTTCAAAGAGATCACCGGGGAAAATGGTTGCCACTCATTCCCCTTGTGCAAGGCGGAAGAGGTAGAATCCTTCATTCGAAGTTCAGAGTCGTTCGACGCTGAACCGATATCAAAAGAGGCGGACAAGCCCTTGCCGAAAATCGGCCTGATCGGTACGCCATCCTTTTTTAGCGCTATTGATAAAGAACTTAGAGAGAATGGATATGAGGTTGAGACATTCTTTATCCCCTATCACAGTGACAAACTAAAGAGAATTATCCTTAAAAGTGGTCCTATATTTCGGGCGTATTTACTGGCGAAAGGCATTAATATCAAATACACAACTTTAAATTTTGATCATAAGGATCCGAGAATCCAGGAGATCCTGTCAAGCCGTAAACTGGACATCGGCTTTCATAAGCTGGGCTTCATCATCAGGGATAACATCATAGATTCATTTCGTACCGGATTATTCAACGACCACTGGGGCGTATTGCCCTTTATCCGCGGTCGGTCAACCATTGAATATTCGCTCTTGTTCGGTTTTCCTCTGGGCGCCACCGTTCACAAAGTTGAAAGAGAGGTGGATACCGGCGCTATCGTAAAGATCTATACGTATGAAGGCATTACGCAATCAAGAACGACAATTCAATCGGTGAAGAGAGAGATAAGGAGCCGCCTGCGCGATCGAGTGGTGGATTCCGCGAAAATTTTATCCAGGATCGGAGAGCCGCGGATAGCGAATGAGAAATCAAAAGGTTTAACTTTCTATTCCATTCACCCAACCTTATCCAGGTATATCGAAGAAAGAATCCTGAAATCATCTGACTGAATTATTCTGCATCCAAGTACAGAGAGTTTTTCTGACTGGTTTCTTTAGATATGATTCTTGCTATACAATGCGTTTGGGACACGATAACTAACTGAAAGAATAAACATTACCAAAGCGAGGAATCTATGAAGAAAGTTTTTCTGATCTTCGGACTAACCATTCTGCTTTCTACCGCGCTGATTGCCGTAGCAATCACCGGCGATACCGTCGAAGATCCCGTCTGCGGGATGGAAGTCGAGATTGAAAAAGCCGCGGCAAAAATTGAGGGGTCAAAGGACACCATTTACTTCTGCAGTGAAGCGTGCAAGGAGAAATTCCTGGCCAGCCCCTGCGACTATCTGGATCAAGAAACGCTGGATAAAATGGGTGTCACCTTGACCTCCGGCCAAAAGGCTCCCTGCAGCGGAGAATCTGCTTCTAAATCATTATCGGCCCCGGCGAAAGAAGCGAGTTCCGACCGAGAATGCGGCGGTTGCGCCCGGGCTTCCACCACCGATGAGGCCGATGCAGCGGATCAATTAGGCTGCGATGGCAATTGCGGTAACACCAGAGTGGCGGCCATAAACGAGTTCCACGAAATCATGCACCCCATGGAAGCGGCGATCGGCTCTCAGGATTTGCCCGCGATCAAAACCCTCTATCCTCAACTTGCTTTAAAGAAAGAAGCTATCATGAACGCCGATTGCCCGGATGGCGCCTGCAGTCACCGTTTCGACGGCGCCAGGAAGAATCTGAGTGATAAGGTTGATGCCCTGGTCACGGCCTGCGAATCAGAGGATTATGGGGCCATCAAGGAAGCTTTTTTCGAAATGCACGATGCCTATACGGCACTCGATCACGCGGCGCGCTGATTCGCGCTTGCATCAAGAACTTCAAATGACTATATTGAGGGTTCCAAGCCACCAGGAACCCTCGTACTTTTAGGCCATGCTGCAAATCGGTATCGTCGGTCAACCCGGTTGCGGGAAGACCTCCCTTTTTAAGGCCCTCTGCCCCGCCAGCTCCGCGGAGATCGGTTCCGGCGGAAAGCGGGAAGCTCACATTGGTCAGGCCAGGGTACCTGATCCCCGCCTGGATGAACTGAACCGCATCTTCCAACGGGATCGGCAGATCAATACCGTTGTCGAATACGTTGACGTCGTGGGATTCTCGAGCGGTGAAGCGGCCAAAAGCGGGTACGAAGCGCAATTCCTGGGCGAAATCCGCACCTGCGACGCCCTGATGCACGTCCTGCGCGACTTCTCATTCCCGGGGCTGCCGGATCCAAATCCCACGCGCGACTATCGAACCGATTTCCAGGAATTCCTGCTCTCCGACCAGATCATCCTGGAGAAGAGACGGGAACGTTTGCAGAAAGAGGTACAGAAGAATCGAACGCCGGAGGGAGTCGCCGAAATCGAGCTGATGGAGCGCTGTCTGGAAGCTCTTTCGCAGGAACACCCGCTGCGTTCGCTGGAGTTTTCTGAACAGGATAAATTGTTTTTGAAAGCCTATCAACCGCTGACGGCAAAGCCTGAACTGGTCGTCATAAACGTCCCGGAAGATGACGTCGGTAAAGCGGATGAAATCGTCGAACGGTATCGTCCCGAAATTGAAAATCCGCACGTGGAAATCAGCGCCGCCTGCGCCTCCATCGAAATGGAAATCGCTGAACTTGACGAAAAATCCGCCCGAGAGTTCATGGATGATCTGGGCATCGCCGAATCCGCTCTGGATCGGCTCATTTCAGCTTCCTATCGTCTGTTAGGTTTGATAAGCTTTTTTACAGTTGGGGCCAAAGAGGTGCGCGCCTGGGCGATTGCCCGGGGAACGCCCGCTCGCCATGCCGCCGGAGTGGTCCACAGCGACATGGAGCGCGGCTTCATTCGCGCTGAAGTGGTTAATTTCAGCGATTTTCAATCGCGCGGCAGCTTTGCCGCCTGCCGCAGCGACGGCGTGCTTCAGTTAGAAGGTAAGGACTACATCGTGCGGGACGGAGACATCATCCAGTTTCGCTTCGCCGTTTAGGCGTCCATTCCCATGCTAATAATCGCCTCCAGGAAACTCCTAAATATACTTCAATGATCATCGAATAAATACCGCTTTATATGCCTGCAGAACTCGCTCCACCCGTTACACCCGATCTGCCCACGGAAGATTATCCCAATCGGTGGAAGGCCTTTATCCCCATTGCTTTAGTGTCCATCGCTTCGACGCTGAATTCCAGCGTGATCAACGTATCTCTGCCGGTCATTTCGGTAGAATTGCGGGCCGGCATCGGCATTGTGGAATGGACGATCATGGCTTTTCTGTTGGCCGTCACCTCTCTACTGATGATCGCGGGCCGCTTGGGCGATCTGTTGGGCAGGCGCCGCATCTATCAGTCTGGCATTATACTCTTTACGATCTCATCCGCTTTATGCGGCTTTTCCAGCAGCATCACCATGTTAATCGTCTTTCGAATTCTCCAGGGTATCGGCGCGGCCCTGACGGTGGCCGTCGGACCTGCCCTGATCGGTGAGATTTTCCCACCAGATTCGAGGGGCAAGGCTCTCGGCATTCTGGGAACGACCGTCTCGGTGGGCCTGGCGGTCGGGCCGGCGGTCGGAGGCATCATCACGGACTACCTTGGCTGGCGTTATATCTTTTTCCTGAACGTTCCTTTCGGCATCTTAGCCGCCATTATGGTCAGCCGTAATTTAAACCCGGATAAACATCTCAAGAAAGCTCTTTTCGACGTCCCCGGAAGTATCACTTTGGCGGCAGGCCTTCTCTGTCTGCTTTTAGGGTTATCGCGGGGGAGTGCTTGGGGCTGGAACTCCGCACTAATCTTATCCTTACTGGCGGGGAGTATAATTCTTCTATATCTATTCTTTCGGATCGAACGCGGATTAACCGATCCCGTCCTCGATTTCGATCTCTTCAATAATGCCATCTTTCGGAGCGCCACCTTGGCCGGATTTCTGGCCTTCGCCGCTCTATTCGCACAAACCTTTTTACTCCCCTTTTACCTGATCCAACTCCGGCACTTCCCGGCGGCACATGCGGGTCTCTTCTTAATGGCTGTTCCTTCCGTAATGGCGATAGTGGCTCCTACTTCCGGCGCTCTCTCCGACAAAATCGGCACGCGCGGGCTGTGTTCCGTGGGCTTATTTATTCAGGGAATAGGATTTATCCTGCTGGGGCTTTTGGGCAGCACAAGTCCTCAAAGTGCCATCGTGGCGGCCTTGCTGGTCATCGGCCTGGGAATCGGTATGTTTAACCCGCCGAACAATTCTGATCTGCTCAGTTCCGTCCCCCGGGAGCGGTTGGGCAATGCCAGCGGCATGATGGGCCTAACCCGGACGATGGGGATGGTCATCGGAGTTGCTCTTTCCAGCGCAATTTTTACCGGTGTGCGTAACTACTTGATGGGAGACGCCGGGGCAAACCCGGGCTCCTCCGGGGTAGGACAGGAAGTGGCCTTCTTAGGCGGACTGCGCTGGGCCTTCTGGGTGGCGGCGGGCTCTTCCTGGGCTGGGATGGTGATGGTCTGGGGGCGGAAAAATCGGAGGGAGATGAGGGAATAAAACAATCGAGGGCGCTAGGTCTTACGCTCCGACAAATCTCAATGGGCGATATTACCCACTTTTACCTTAAAAATCGCGCCAGCAACTTCCCCAATTCCAGCCGGCAGGGGCGGCATAAAACCCCTTCCCACAACTGATAGACGTCGTTTTCAATCTCCTCAGGATCCATCGCCGACAACTCTTCAAAAAGCCTCCTTCGGTATTTTTCCAGATCCAGGTCAATCTCAGTAGATGATAACACGTCATCTCCGATGGCGGCGACTTCGCTACGCCAGTGGTAGGCGCCTCGTCCGCCCATCAATTCCATACCGCAGCGTTCACATCTCATTCTCAGAACCCCCGGTGTAAGCCCACAGAGTAAGCGTAATCAACCGCCTCTTCATATTCCGACCGAGTCAGGCGGCGATCCATCCCCGGCAGCGTATCCGCCCGATAGCAGGGGTGATATTGATCCATGACATTCACGTAAGAATCCGGTGATATCTCCCCGGCGATAAAATCCAGAACTCCTTGCGTATTTTCAGGGTAATTGGGCAGCACCAGGTGGCGAATCAG
>Ga0190347_1000579_pt1 | contig 11289 bp, 14 predicted proteins | sample 48721356_MG_FD_161652 | JGI IMG/M metagenome (GOLD analysis project Ga0190347, IMG submission 161652) | Hydrothermal vent microbial mat bacterial communities from Southern Trench, Guaymas Basin, Mexico - 4872-13-5-6_MG | ecosystem: Environmental > Aquatic > Marine > Hydrothermal vents >...
GGCGGCGTCACCGCGTAGGCCGTACGTGGTATTCTGATTGCAAATCACCAGGTTTCCGGTGCTGTCACAGCACAAAGGCGACGAGTAATTCCCCGGTTCGGCCCCATACCATGCGGTATTGTAAATGCCGTTCGATTCGATGTTCACGGCATACGTCAAATCATCCACGTTACGTCCGGGCGCCTGCTGGAAGAACCCGCCGAGAATCTGGCACTCGTCAGCGTTATTGACATCGATCCCATAGCGGTAATAATATTCGATGGTGTTGCTCTTGAAGTAGTTGGCGTTGGCCTGTCCAGTCAGAGCGACACAATCGTAAAACTTACGAATTTTGCAGTCGGTGATGGTATTGAAATAGGTGGCGTAGGGAGTACTGACGCCCTCCAACAGGAGTCCCACGCGCCCGGGTACCGTACGGTCCCCTCCGGAAATGCAAACGCCTTGAAGGATATTATTCAAGGTGTTCGTCCCGGTATTGCCGAACTTGATCCCGCCGCTCGCGTTGGTGCCGATGCCAAACAACAGATTCCGCACCGTGCAAAAGTTGGCCCCGTAAATCCAAAGCGCGTATCCTGATCCATCGAACGTGATAGTAGCCTTGCCGCCGCCGTCTATGAGTACATTGTCTTGCGTCAACGTCAACGTCGATGTAATTAAATACGTACCCGGCGGGAAATAGACCGTTGCGCCTTCTCCTACGGCTTGCGCTGCGTCAATCGCCGCCTGGACCGCCGCCGTATCGTCGGTGGCTCCGTCGCCGGTGGCTCCGTATGCTTTGACGTCATAGACCGGCTCGGACAGCCGGAGCACGTCCCGCCAATCGGTGGTAATCTTCGGCATGACCGCGTCGATGACGGCGGCCGGTGCCGCTACGGCAAGGATCAATATGAGCAGGATCGCTGTTCTCATTGGACTTCTACTCCATGTTCTTTCTTGAGGTGCTCGCGCATCCGCTTCATCGCCAGCTCGCGCGTTTTGTCGGTGCCCCCAAGCTGGTAGACCTTGCCGCACCGGTTGCAGGAGACGGTTTGCGGGACGGGCTCCGGCTGCGGCGCCCGGCCATCAGCGTATCGAACGAACTCGTACGTGCGCCCGTCAAACAGCGCGCCGTCTTGTCCCACGTACGTTTCCTGACCGTGAGGCGTCATTTCTCCGTAGACGCCGGAGGGCTTTTGGGGGTCGAACTTCGGTAGGGACATTGCGTTCTCCTTTCTTCCAGCTCTGATAGTACTTCTCGATGGCCCGATAGACCATTTCCGGCGTCACGTTCTCGGCGCACAACGGCGAACCGGCGATTTTGCCCTTCGGGCACGAATTTTGATAGATCAGCCGGTGACACGGGTAGCAGTCGCAACCGTGGGGCGTGAGGGCCGTCGTGTTCGTCCAGTACTTCGTCAGGTTCTCCACCGACGAGTGCGACAGGAAAATTACCTTGGGCGTATCGTAGCACGCGGCGGCGTTCAGAATCCCCGTTTCCGGTCCCACAACGAGATCGACGTACTTCGTCATCAGCATGGAGCCCCGTACGGGCAGGTGCCCGGCCTTGGGGATACTGATAGGCGTGTGCGGCTCGATCATCTGGCACAATTCGTCACCGACCGTTATCACGGCAACGTCTTTTGGATGCTGCTTGTAGAGTTCGCCTACCACGAACTCCGTCCAGGGCCAGGTTTTGTGGAAGCTGCTGCCGCTCATAGACCAGAGGATGATGAACCTGTCGCCGAGTCCGCTGAGATACCGGCGAATCATGAAATGTTCACTGTCCGTGAAATGCAGCTCGGGCCGTTCGCCCTTGCAGTCCGGGTACCCGGCCCACTCCATCGTGGTGTCTTGGTAATTCTTATTGCAATGCCGGTGGCGTTGCGCGTGACTCCAATCGAATTCGGGGGTGCCCTCCTGTTTGAGCAGGTTGGCCTCGATGGAGCCGCTCATGTTGATGACCCGATCAAAGTGCCCTTCCTCTTTCAGCCTGGCCCAGTACTCTTTGAGGTCCTCGTCGGCCACGGCGTCTTTGGGCTGGAGCATGAACTCATCTACCCACGGGCACTCCTTGAGGACCTGCGCGCTGTATTCGGTGGTGTTATACGTGACATGGTAGCCATCCTTGTGCAGCCGCCGCAGTACCGGCGTCATCCACACCGTGTCGCCCAGAGCGCCGTAACGTATGACGAGACACTTCTTGCGCCCGTTAACCGGCTTTTTACGGCTGAACATGCGGGTCTTGATGGTAGACAGCGGCCGGAACCGCCGGGCGATCTTCTTGCGGATGACGAGTTGCCACGAATACTCGTTGCTCTCATTGTGTCGCGTCGCCGACACCAGTTCGGCCCCCTCGAAGCCTTTCACGATCTCCCAGACGTCCTGCCAGTAGAGATCGTGCTTGTGGTGCGGGTTGCAGCCGGGGGTGCCCACTCGCGGATAATAGTCCGGGTCCGGCCCGTACAGCACCAGGTAGCCGCCGGCACGAAGGACCCGCCACCATTCGCCAAGGGTCCCCTTGGTATCGATCAAGTCCTGGAGGCAATGACTGGAGAATACATAGTCGAACAGACTGTCGGTGAACAGGTCCAGATGGTTCGGCTCGGACACATCCAGGCGCAGGTCAGCCGCACCGCCTTGATAGTCGATTCCGATAGCGGTTTCGACGATTTTCTTGTCGCCGCAGCCCACGTCCAGGCCCCGCCCATTGAGATAGGGCGTGACGCGGTGTCGGCACTTGTCGGACTCAAATCCTGGGGATAGATCGGGACTCCAGGTCATAACCTCAAGCTCCTTTCAATGCTTGAACCTTCGCCGAGTCGATGCGCTCGATCATATAGGGCACTACGTCCCCGTCGAAGGCGTGAAGACTGTTCCAGGGTCTCGGGACCAGGATCGCCTGGCCTCCGGCCCGTACAAAGGCGTCCACGACGTCATCACAGTCGTCGATTAACATGCCATCCGGCCCGGCCAGAAGCTCCTTGCACGGTGTCAGGACGTACCGGCGGGCATAGTACGGTAGATGTTGCTGTATCCACCGGAGCTTGCCGGCGGCACTGTCCGGTTCGTGCGTTGGAGAGGAGCACAGATAAATGTTCTCGGACCCGCCTGCGCCGGCAAGATGCCGGAACCAATCGTACGAACCCTCCATCCACGGGGCTTCCGACCAGAACTTGCCCCCGAACTGGCTCCAGGGGTCGCACGTCAGTCCCAGGGCGGTCCGGGTATCGTAGGAGCCCTTGAGGTCCCTGGGGGTCTTGCCCCGGCCGAATCGCCGAAACATCTCGCCGACCGTATCGACGAGCACCCCGTCGAGATCAACGAAGAATTTCATAGCAACACAGCCTCCATCGCAATCTTGTTTCCGTGCCGGTCACAGAGATATCTATACTTTTGGGCAAACTCGTAAACTTTGGTGTTCATGCTCGTACCCTTTCAATGATCGAGGTTGTGCTGTATCCCTCCAATAGCGGCAGGAAGATCACCTTACCGCCCGTTTGTTCGACATAGTCGGCGCCCGCCACTTCGGCCCGCCGGTCCTCCCAGTCAGCTCCTTTGACCAGAATCTCGGGGCTGAGGAAGCGGATCAACCGCTCGGGCGTGGGTTCGTCGAAAGAAACCACCATATCGACGGCCTGAAGTGCCGCCAGTACGATCTCGCGGCATTGCAGCGGCAGGATAGGCCGGTTATCGCCCTTACCCAGGCCCCGCACAGAGGCGTCCGTGTTCACACCGACTACCAGGGTGTCTCCGCAGGCTTTGGCCTGTTCCAGCAGGTGCACGTGGCCGGGGTGAAGGATGTCGAAACATCCGTTGGTGAACACGACTTTGCCGGGGTGGCTGAGCAGAATTCGCTTCGCCGTCGGCCAACCCAGTACGATTTTGTGTCGAGACGTCATTTCCAGACTCCGTGAAGGGACAGGGGCGGCCTGGCGGCCAACCCCCGTCCCGATCACTGACGGATCACTCGAACTCATCCTGGTAGCGAATGAAGATATTCGCGGTGAACGTATCGGTCGCCACGACATTCTGAAGCACCAGGTCGTCCGTGGACGCAAAAACCGTGTCGGTCAGGCTGGCATCGACCACGGTGCCCTCGGTGTTGGTCGAAATGGCGATAGCCCCGATACTGTTCGTGCCCTTCAAGACGGTAATGGCACTGGTCGTACCCTTACCGACGGTCCGGCCGATAACGGCCCGGGCTTCGAGCACCTTCACCTTGTTGAAAAAGCGAATCCGGCCGAGTTCGTCATTGGCAGCGGCATCGGCGCCTTCAACCGCAATGGACACAATCTGCGGCGTGCCGAACCGGGGATTCGCATACGTCTGTCCCAAACCCATGATATGTCTCCTGTAGTGAATTCAGAATGGTTGAGGGAAACGGCACGATATGGTAGCGGCGACATTACGCGCTGCCCACGTAGATGGCGCGGGGCACGTAGCCGGACGTGGCGTCCACGGTTTCGCCGCTGCCACACCATATGATTTTCCAACCACCGATGAAGTACCACCCCACGCCGACGTCACGTCCGAAGTCGCGTGGGGTATCGAGTATCACTTGCTCCGGCATCGCCACCGCCTCCATGACTGCGCCGGGTCCGAAGATAACGGCCTCACCATTGGCGGTGGCGCTGCCGATGGCATTGCTGAGGACGTTGGTTTCCTCGACGAACCGGACGTTGTCGTACATGCCGACTTCGCCGGTCCAGAGCTTACCGCTGCCGGCATAACGGGCGGCATCGATCCAGCCACCGGTACTCGTGTCATTCTTGATACCCCGCAGGGCCGCGACGCTGGCGATACACACGTAGCTACCGTCGGGGAACGTGGGTACGTTCCACTTCTTGAGCTGATCCACAAGATTGCCGATGTGGTACTTGTTCAGGTCGGCTGTGGCCGTCCCACCAAACGTCCCGTTCGTAGTCATCGTGTACGAGGCGGTGGTCACACACACGTACCGGGCCAGCGTATCCTTGAACTGATCCGCGACCGCCGAATCCAGTACGCTCTGCGCATCGCGCCGCAGCGCCTGGTTGATCGGACTGTCCACGTTCAGTTGCCCGAGCACCTTCACCTTCTTCGTCCGCCCGATAGCGTTGCCGTACTCGACCACGGTGAGCGTGCCCTGGCTGAAGACGATGTTGTTGCGGGGGATCGTACTCGTTTCCGAGAGCGTCCCGCCGGCCGTGTTGATGTGGGTGAACCGGTCGAAGACCACGCTTTCACCCGCGTTTTTGCCGAACGCCTCTTTGTACCCCACGAACTGACGGAACTTGCAGATCGGCCACGTCGGCTGCTGGAGCTTCTTGCTGAGCGTCGGCACTACGGTGTAGCCACCCAATGTGCTGGTGGCTAACAGTTGCATACCTGCCATAGTCTGTTACTCCTTACGAACATGGGAGCGACGCGCAGCGGCAGGATCGGGAGTTACCACGCGCCACTCGCTCTTTCTGCTGCTTGCTGACGTTGGGCTGAGTATTCTTCCAGACTCAGCCCTTCGTCGGTCTTTTCGGAGTCCGTTGGAGGTTTTGTGCCCGAACGGGCGGCTGAGGCGGCGGCGGCCTCCGCATCCTTGTCCTTCTTCTGCGCCTCGGCCTCCTTGATCGCCTCTTGCCGGATGGAATCCAGGCGTTTGCGAACGATTTCGGCCGCGTCCTTCATGCGCGCGGACATGGGTTTGCGGGGGTTCGTGGAGCTTTTGAGCACCGTCATTACGAGATCGACGTGAGGCTTCAGGTCCGGGTTCTCAACCATGAACTCCAGGGCCGTCAGCTTGCTCTCCGTTGTGACCCGCAGATCATCCACGGTACTGCGCACGTGTTCCATCATCGCATCCGGGTCGTTCTCGTCGATCTGAGGCTCCTTAGTGGGCTGGGAAGCGGTTTCTTCGCTTCCGAACTGCACGTAGGGCGTCAGGGCCTCGATCTGCCCCTGTAGTTTGGCGTTCTCCTGGCCCATCCGTGTGACCTGTGCCTGTAGCTCCTTCACCGTCGCTTCGAGATTGTTGTCGGTCTGCTGTTCGGCGCCTTGTTCCGTGCCGGCAGGAGACGCTTTTTCTTGTTCGGACATCGCATAAACTCCTTCGGTATCCACGATATCGAGGGACGGCGCGTGACTACTCCTCACGGGCCTGATCCGCTCGTTCCAACTCTTGCTGTGCCCCCTTGCCCTGCTCAACGGCCGTGTGGACAAGGCCGAGCAAGAACTCGATTTCCTGTATGGCCGCTTGGAGCTTGAGGACGGCGTTGAAGTCCTCTGCCATCACCAGACCCCGGATATGCTCGTCACGCCGTCGGCTAAGGCTGGGCGCGACGATCTTGGTCCAGGCTTCCGTGCGCGCCATCTGATTCACCTTGCGGCCTATATCCGCTTGAATCTCCAGTTCTCTGCGTTTGTCATCTGCTATCATCAGGTCGGGACTCCTATTGGCTGTGCGGCCTGGCCTTGCTCGGCCATGTACCGCGCCACGTCATTGGCAGCGTCGATCTCGGCCTTGCTCGCCAGCGCGTCTTTCTGTTCCGGGGTTAGTTCGACCGCTCCCTGCTGGGGGTCGCGGTAGGCGTCCATAAGCTGTTGTAGGTCCAGGAGTCGCTGCCAGAGGTATGGCACGTCGGTACGGTCGGCCAGCGTCGGGATATTGGCGATGATCCCCAGCGTGTCCTGAATGCGTTGAATCATGTCCTGGATACGCAGCATGAGGCTGATCCCGCCTACTACGATCCGGTAGTTGTCCTCCCGTGGCGGGTAGCCGGCGAACTGCACGTACAGGTCGTAGGTCATCTCAAGCAGGGGTTTGAGCGACGTCTGCTCGATATCCCAGGCGATAATGTCGAAGAAGCCTTGGGCCTGCCCGAGCTTTGCCGTTACCTCTGTGGCGGTCCGACTGGAGCTGTCCCAGGAGCCTTGCAGCATCCGCGTCACGCTCATAGCCTCTTCAATGTCCTGGCGAATCAGCTCGATCAGCCGCCATGCGTCCTGGACAAGTCCTTGTGTGTAGACCTCCTGCACGACATTGGCCCCTGGCTGCTGGTTGTGCCGCCAATGCTTTCCGGGATAGGATGCGGTAACGTTCTTGGGATCCAGCAAGTGCTGCGGATTGTACGCAAGCTGCTTGTTGATACACAGGTTGAGGTTATCGACGATCAGGTTCCACAGGTTGTTGTACGTGTAGTTGAGCTTGAGCACCGGTGCTGCCAGCGACGCCCCGCATTGGCCTCTGTGCGGGTAATCTATGGGCATCGTCAGGATGTAGGGTGGTTTGCCGTGCTTGAACGGGTTCTTACCAGCCAGAATGACGGTGCTGCCGTTTGCCACCAACACCATGCAGTTCTCTAACAGCATGTGCTGCCCGTCCTGCGCCGGGATATCGCCCCAGTACTGCCAGAGGTCCACAGCGCCCTTGCGTGGCTCGATGTGGTCCAAGCCTTTTTGACGCCGCTCCTTATCCTTCTGCTCGATGTCGGCGCTGTCGCTGTGAATTTCCTTGATGGCCGCAATGTCGTACTTGGGGAACTTGTCGCCACCCTTCTTGATCGCGGCATTGACGGCTTTGGCCTCCCGCAGCAACTCCAGGTGCGTCCGCTCAAAGTCCTCGATGATATACCTGGGCGGCCGGTCGCTCGAAGCCTCATACTCCGGGTCGATACGGACGTTCAAGGCGTTGACGTGCTGGAAGGTGGCCCTGTTGTTCTCGTGGTCCCATGTCACCTTGGGTATCCCGATTCCCAACAGGAACGCCGCCTTAATCATCTCGGAATACACGGGTACTAGGTTGGTCTCTGCCAGCGAGTCTGCGAACCGGTCCTGCTCCACGTCCCGGATTTCCTCCCGCATTTTGATACGGCGCCCGAGCTGTTGAATCTCCTGTGATATTCGGGCCATGGCCTCCGGGTCCCGCTCCTGCATAAGCGCCCGCTTGGCCTGACTGATCCCGGCCCGTTCCTCGTCGTCCACGACTTCCAGCTTGAACAGCTTCCGTGTCTGGAGCATCGCCCGCTTGATCTCCCCCGCGGCCCGCTCGATCTTCATCCAGACCTTGGGGATGAAACATCGGCTCTGCCAGTCGGCCTTGCCGGAGTAGTCCTGTTTGTTCTGATAGGCTTTCCAAAGCTTCTCCCATTCGGACCGGAAAGATTGGGTCGCGTCCTCGGCCCGCCGCCGTTGCTCGGAAATGTACGACACAATCCAGCGCTTGTCGTCCGCCGTCAGGTTCTTCGGGTCTTTCGCCATCTTCTTGTCCTCATACCAACGAAAAAGGGGTGCGAATCACTCACACCCCTGTAACAGGCGTCGTGGTTACAGCACTCGCGGGTAGCTATTCCGCTCCTGCCTGACTTTTTCGTTGGCTGGTTAGGTCATTCGAGCATCTCCGGAATCGCGTAGCTCATTGCCGCCTGTTCTTCTGTCTGACCGGTCTCGGCCCCCAGCCGCCGGAAGGATTCCACAGGTTCTCCAGGGCCTTCCAACGGCACCAGGGGCGTCGCCCACTGGCCTATCACGTAGGCATCGCCCTTGTCCGGGGATCGTCCCAGCCGCTTCTTCGTCTCATGCTTGGGCTCCAGCAGCACGCGGCCCCCGACGCCCATCGGTTTGACCTTGACGCTACTGAGGTCCTGACGCAGCATCTCAGCGGATTGGAAGCCGTCAGGATACGGAATCTCTTTGTCCATCATCCGCAGCATGGTATCCCACCAGGCTTCCGCACGGATGTTGGCGAATCTTGGGTCTGACGGGGACCCGGCCGCAATATACTCGTGGACCACTTTGCCCATCTCGCGGAGCCGACCGACTACTCCGGTGCCAACGCCGGTCCAATCGACCGCGTAGTTCTCACAGCCGTACTTGCCGCCCATCAGGGCGGCCCGTCCAGCAATCTTGAGCGGATCCCGTTCATGGAAGATGTCTTCGTCTGCCACGGCCCGGTTGACCATGTAATACACGACGCACTCGTCACCTGTGATCGAGGCCGCAGGGTCTATGGCAACTACCCGGCGGTCCCCGTATTCACGGCCAACGATGCTGACGCCGCTGAGGCTCTCCAGGAGCCGGCTGGTGATCAACGTGGCTTCCTCATCCGTGATCCATGCGCATTCGTACTCTTGATCGTACAGCCATGGCGGCGTGGTCCTACGGGCCGCCTCAAGCTCTTTCGGGTCCAGCAGCCGACTCTTGGACGCCGGCAACGCCATGTGGAACCACTGGGGATCGCCCTGTGTCTGATCCCATAACTCGCGGGAATGGTTGTAGCCCTTGGGCGTGAAAATGAACAGGGACCATCGCGCCTCGTCGCGCCGCATAATGGGCTGGAGAATGGCTGGCCACAGCTCTTCTTTGCATTCCGCGAACTCGTCGATGACACAGCCGTACGGGTTCAATCCTCGAATCGAGTCAGGATGGTCGCTGCCCCGTATGCCTAGCACACTCTTATTCCCGAATGTAACCGTAAGCTCGGTCTTGTTGGCCTCCCAGGCTATGTCCTCCCGGTCCGGCAGCCACCGAAACAGCATCGTGGGCTCCTGCCAGATGATTCCCCGTGCCTGCACAAGCGTAGGCCCGATGTAGGCGTATGACCGACTGGGGTGCCTCACACACTCGCGTATGAGCATGTTGATTGCCAGAGTGCTCTTTCTGGCCCCCCGGTGCCAGCACAGCATGCCGAACCGCTTTCCGTCGTGGTCGAGCCGGCGAAACGCCTCTCGCTGCCATTCATGGCGGGTCTCCCAGAATTCCGGTCTCGGGACCCGGACCCTACGAGTTGTCTTTGTCGTCGCTTCGGCCACCTTCGGTGACGATCTCCACTATGACGTTGCCGGTGTGCTCGACTTCCTGCTTCGCGTCGCGTTGATCCAAGTGTTGTTTCCCCCACCAGATACGGTCTGTAGGCGTACCATCAGCCCCTACAGCGGCCCGATACTGAGCACGCAGCACCCTTGTTTTGCCCTCTGCACGCTTTTCCTTGCATCTACGTGAAAACTCTGTCTTGAATGTATTGATGTCCACCCCCAGAGCCTCCGCAATCGTCGTATCCTTGCACTGCGCCTCGGCCATCTCATCAATCAGCGCCACCTGCTCAGCACTGTATTCCTTGGGCGTTTTGGTCCTCGGCCGCCCACCAGGATGTTTCTTTGGTTTGTCAGCCACGTCGCAAAATCCTCATTCCCGGCGTCAGGGGCATTGATTGCGGAATATACTGGATCGGCCGCCCCCCTTCTACATCCTCGTGATACAGCCGAATGCGTGCATCTTTCTCCGCCTGTACCTCTGGCCGGCTCTTGAGATCAGGGGTATGCCCCAGCTCATACTCCATCTCGCTCCGTCGTTTATCACAAATACGTCCCATAATCGCACTCCTACTTCCCATTCTACCGCTGATTATGCTATTGCGTGCCAGGCTGTCAAGGATTTTCTCGCATTTCCCCTGCGATTTTCCCGTTCCCCAAGTGTCCTTTTGACGATTTTCCGATTCCCCGAATTTTTTCTATCTCACGCACTCGCAAGCATTTACGCTGATTTTGCTGTGATTCTGACTTGATTTTTGCCTTTTTCGGCCTATATCTCTGTAGAGGTGCAAAATATGCTGGCAGGCCAACCCAATTCGATTTGCTATCACGCCCCCCAATCAGTGCGCTCCTCGCCTGCCAGCAGACCGCCTGTGCGGGGGGCATCTATCCTGGAGGTGCATCATGACCACGCACACCACAATCACGATTGCTGGCCAGACACACACCGTAACTAACTACACCAATCGGCCAATGCCACCCCTGCCCACTCTGGCCGACGATTGGCAGGATCAAGCTGATGACAGCGCACATAATGGCGCTAATAGCTGCTATCAGTACCGCCTCGGTGACGGTCTATATCTCTACATCGACTGCATCGGCGGCCGGATCGACGCTGTGTCGGTCGAGGCGCAGGACATGGTCGATCATGTCCTCGACTGGGAGTGGCCGGAGGATTGCGACGGGGCGCAATGGCTGGCTGTGTGGCATCTTGACCCCATGCGGGTACTCACACCCGCAGACGTTGATTGGCACGGCCCCTGCCGCGTGTGGCGCAGCCCTAACTACCACTCCGGCACATCCAACGCCCCCATGGGCGATTACGCCCGCGACGAGGCCGGCGAGATCCTCGAATTTGCTGGCCGCCACACTGCCCAGGCATACGTAGACGCATACTATACCGCCCCCAGCCCCTACGACGGCAGCCCGGCGTGCGAGGTTCTCGGTCACGGCCAGGTCGCGCCGGACACGTTGATTGTTGTGCAGGCAGACTAACACGCAACCCTTGGGGGGGGGGGGGGGGGGGGAAGGA
>Ga0190347_1000580_pt1 | contig 11277 bp, 11 predicted proteins | sample 48721356_MG_FD_161652 | JGI IMG/M metagenome (GOLD analysis project Ga0190347, IMG submission 161652) | Hydrothermal vent microbial mat bacterial communities from Southern Trench, Guaymas Basin, Mexico - 4872-13-5-6_MG | ecosystem: Environmental > Aquatic > Marine > Hydrothermal vents >...
CCGATTCGGATACTATAGAGATTTATCTGCTTAATTTTCCAGTCCCAATGAAGGATGCTGTAAATGCCCTTTATGCAGATCCAAATATAAGATCTATGAGGGGGACAATGCATTTTATAATAACGGATGCCTATGGCAGTGGAAAACGAATAGATCTTACCCATGACATTGGCATCTGGCGACTTGACAAATGAGATGGGGTTTGCTAGAAAGTCTATTCAAAATTTAAAGCAGTATGCTCCCGGTAAACCTATTGAAGAGGTAAGAAGAGAATTTGGAATAAAGGGTGAAGTTATAAAGCTTTGTTCAAATGAGAACCCTCTTGGTCCATCACCTATCGCCGTAGAAGCAATAAGAAGTTATATTCAAGAAATCCATCTTTACCCAGATGATTCTTGTTATTATTTAAAGAAAAAACTTGCAGAGATACACGATCTTTTACCTGATAATATAGTGGTTGGGAATGGTTCTGTAGAAGTAATCCATCTGATTGCGAAGGCATTCCTTAATCCAAAGGAAGAGGTTATCATTAGTAATCCCTCCTTTATAATGGGGAAAATAGAAAGCCAAATTATGGATGCAACCCTTACCGAGATACCCACTGTGAATGGTAGGGTTGACGTTGATGGAATAATGAAAAGTTTAGGCCCAAATACAAAATTGATTTACATTGATAACCCCAACAATCCAATGGGCACAATGATAGAAAAAAAAGATATTGATAGAATTGTTGCTATATTACCTGAGAATGCCATACTTGTACTGGATGAGGCTTACTATGAATACCTTGAAAGGGTTGATTTACATAGCTCAGATTACTATGTAAATAGAAATAAAAATGTGATAATATTGAGAACATTTTCAAAGATATATGGACTTGCAGGTTTGAGAGTAGGCTATGGCATAGCAAGGAGAGAAATTATTGAGATTTTAAACAAAGTTAAAATGCCATTCAGTGTTAATAAATTAGGACAAATAGCTGCATATTATGCACTTGATGATTCGGAACACGTTGTTAGGTCCAAGAGAATGGTTAAAGAAGGCAAATTGTATATGTACAGGGAGTTGGGGAGACTTGGCATTAAATATTTTCCATCTTATACTAATTTTATTACACTTGATTTTGGCATAAATGTTGAGCCAATAAATGATGCGTTATTAAAGAGAGGAATTATTGTTAGGCCACTGAGATCATATGGATTTGACAATTATTTAAGAATAACAATAGGAACCAAAAAACAGAATAAAAAGGTTATTGAAGCCCTTGAAGGCATAGTTAAAAGTAATATTTAAACTATATTCTTTATTGACTCAGAAGGAGGAGGCATATGGAACATATAAAACGGGAAAAATGCCCAGTATGTGGATGTACAAAACTTATTAATAATGTTTTAATCACAGAAAAGGGAGAGGTAAAGGTTTATGTCGAATGTTCAAATTGTGGCAGCTTTGTTTCCAGATACACACTAAAAAGATATACATCTAATAAGCCGTATGAATCACTATTAAATTACTACTCGAAACGCCAATACGATAGTGGAAGGGTTGTTTTAAAGAACCTTGAGGCATTTTCAAAGGAAATAGAGACAGAATTCAAAAAAGTAAAAGAGACAATAAAATCTCGTGAAGAGACGAAAAAAATAGAAGAAATAATTGCAGGACTTGAAGATAATTAGGGGGTAGATATGATTTTGTTCATTTTCTTATCTATATATCTTTTTCCATCTAATGTTGAAAGATCGTTGGCAATCGTTGAAAATCCAGCAGGTATTGGACTTCATCAAGGTATTGAAATGAGCTATCTCTACAGGAATAATTCATTTCTTTTCACTCTTAATAGAGCAGGATACGGAATTGGATTCAGGGGAGATACCATTGACTATTATACAGGTTCTACCCTTTTTAATTACCTTGATAGATTTAGTTTTGGAGTTGGATACCTTTCGAAATATAACACTACACTTGTCGGAACCGTCTTAAGACCAATAAGCGGTTTATCTATTGGAGCAGTATTAAGATTCCCTCCTGTTAATGCAGAGCTTTCAGGGTGCATTGGTTTGAGCGTACGTCCCATCGGAGATAGGCTTACTCTTTCAGGCAAGGGGGATCTTTCTTATGGGAAAATTATTAGGTTTAATTCTAAGAATATAATGGCAGACATAGAACCTATTAATGGCATAAATATTGGTGCAGGATATGATTTTGATAATCGGAAATGGGTAGGAAAGTTAACACTCTCTCTTGGGCATTTAAGGGCTTTAATAACAGATAATAGTGATAGGAATAGAGATTTTGCTATTACTGCTTCTCTGGTGCCTTATGCAAGTTTTTTTAAGTCTTTTCCTCATTCTGTTATTGTGAAGATTGAAGGCGATTATCCAGAGACACCTACCAGAATAGGTCTTCTGGGGAGAAGCAAATGCTTTGTTGATCTTTTGTCACTGTTGAAAGAAATCTCAAACAGAACCTATATTAAAAAAGTTTTAATTCTGCTGAACCGAAATACATTGGGCATTGCCCAGGCAGAAGAGGTAAGGGGACTCATTAAGAATCTAAGTTTAAAAAAAGAGGTAATTGCCTATTCCAATAGTTTAACACTAAAGAACCTTTATATTGGTTCTGCTTGCAACAAAATTGTTATTCCCCCTTCTGGTGAGGTGTATTTTCCAGGCATATCCATTACAAAACAATATTTTAAAGGTGCGCTTGATAAGTTGGGAATCAAACCGCAGTTTGTAAGGATAGGAAAGTATAAATCAGCAGTAGAGAGTTTTTTAAGGGGTGATATGAGTGAAGCGGATAAAGAGCAATTAACTGCATATCTGAATGATATAGTAGATGTAGTGGTAGGGGATATTTCGAAGAGTAGAAATATAGATATGCAAAAACTTAAGTCGTGCGTTGACTCAATTGGATATTTTACAGCATCTGAGGCCGTAAAGTACCATCTTGTTGATACACTAATGTATCTTGAACAGTTGAAAAAAACAGAAAAAATAAGTGAGAATGCCCGTGCTTTTAGAGGGAAAGTAGTTCCAAGGGGATTTATTTTTGGAGTTAAACCAAAAATCGCAATACTTGTGGCAGAGGGAACAATTGTCCAGGGAAAAAGTCGGAAATCACCTATACCTATTCCATTCTTTGGTGAAAAGAGCCTTGGTGCAGAAAGTTTTATTAATACTATCAATGAATTGAAGAAGGATAGAAGAATAAAAGGTGTAATTCTACGAGTTAATTCCCCTGGGGGTGATGCCCTCGCCTCTGATCTTATGTGGCAGTCCTTAAGGGAATTAATGGAGAAGAAACCAGTGGTTGTTTCTATGTCAAATGTTGCAGCCTCAGGGGGATACCTCATATCCTCCTATGGAGGGAAAATTTTTGCAGATAAGACAAGCCTTACTGGTTCAATAGGTATATTTGGTGGGAAATTCGTAACGAGAGATCTTTATAACAAACTGGGAATTACACATTCTACAGTAAAATGGGGAAGGCATGCAGATGTGCTGAGTGGAAATAGACCCTTTGATGAATTTGAAATAAAGAGGATGGAAAGGATTATTGGAGCGGGGTATGGTCAGTTTCTTGATAGGGTTTCTGAAGGGAGAAAATTGAATAAAAGTTATGTGGATTCTGTTGGGAGAGGAAGAATATGGAGTGGTTTGAGTGCAAAATCAGTAAGACTTGCTGATGAGAATGGAGGATTGGAGGATGCAATAGAGGAGATAAAAAGGGAAAGCGGAATAAAGGGAAGTGTTATGCTTGATGTTTATCCTATGCCCAGGGGCATATTTGAAAATTTTTTAAACATTGATAGTGACTACAGATTCCCTCTATTGGAATTACTTGATTCGCCTTATTCCTACTATTCACCATTGAAAGTAGATATAAGATGAGGAACTTTTTTCTTTCTTTTTATGTCTATAAATAGTGAATGAATACATATGGAAGATTGGAGAGAAATATATGAGAAGGAGTCTGGATTTGTTTTTAAATTTATATATGGAGCAGTCCAAAACAAAAATGATGCAGAGGATATTCTTCAAGAGACATTTTACAGGGCTATGAAGAGAGGAAAAAAGAACATAAAAAATATGAGGGGTTACCTTTTGCGTATTGCGAGAAATATTATCTATGATAGTTGGAAATCGAGGAGAAGAATGAGTGAATATATTAAGGAAGAAAAAAGGGTAGATAATTATCATCCAGAAGATATTGAGACAAAAATTGAGATTCAGAAGTCAATCAAGAAACTCCATCCTGATTTTAGGACCGTTTTTGTATTAAGGGAAATTAATGGAATGAGCTATGAAGAGATAGCAGTTGCACTTAGATTGCCTGTGGGAACGGTTAAGTCCAGGCTTAATAGGGCAAGGCTTGCACTGAGAGAAACTCTAAGGAGGAAGGTTGAATTGTAAGGAATTTAGAAGGATACTGTCCGATTATCTGGATGGGACTTTAACCGAGAAAATTAAGAAAGAAGCAGATGATCACTTGAAAATTTGCAGATCCTGTAAAGCGCTTGTGGAAGATGTCAGGTTAATTCAAAAGTATACAACAGAAACAGAGATACCTATGCCTTCACCTTATATTTTCCAGAGGATAGAAACTAGAATAGCTGCTGAAAAAAGAAAACGTCCTTATCGATTAATCTATAAATTATCTTTGGGGGCAACCTTTATAGCACTAATCGTTTCAGTCCTTTTCTTTGGAATTTTTAGAAGTGAGAGAAGATATGCAGAAAATAAACAGCAGATATATATCGTCCAGGAAGAGAGCTCTGGATATGAATATCCTGTATACAATACTGGTGGGAAGTATATTCTGACTACCTACACTACTGGTTCTTTATAGGAGGATAGATTGATAATATTTATACTATTATCGTCAATTTTAGGGAGTCTTGAGCAGGAGCTTATAAATCTGGGGAAAAATATTTCACCCTATGTTTTGACCGTAAAATCCTCAAAAGGAATAGCCTCGGCAACCGTTGTAGGTAAAAGGGAACTAGTTACAGTCGGGGGCTATGATGAGGGCGAAAATGTAAGGCTTGAAACAGTCACAGGTAAATTTATTAAGGGAAAAGTTCAAGGATATGATGAATACTCTGGGATGGTTTTGATCATTACAAATAGTGACTTAATGGTTCCAAGATTTAGCACAGGGATTGAGAATGGCGCTCTGGGATTTGTTTTTGGCAACTCTCTTGGCAGATTAGGTTTGATAGGATTTGGCACTATCGATGTGCCAAATTCCATGCGATTAAGAATTACCATTCCGTTGAACCCTGGTAACAACGGCGCAGGTGTCTTTGATCCAAAAGGAAGATTAATTGGTATTATTGGCGGGAAACTTGGTTCTTCAGATGTTTTTGGTGATGTACTTCCACCCAATACATTGGGACTTTTTACTTCGTCGAATATTGGTGTTATAATACCTGTTATGGAATTAAGGAGAATGGTGCAAAAAATTGAAAAGAAGGGAAGTATAAGAAGAGCATGGCTTGGTGTCTCAATAAGGAATAGAGAAGAAGGTAGTGGGGTTTATGTAATAAATGTTGTAAAGGGATCCCCGGCAGAAATGTACGGTATAAAACCCGGTGATATTATTGAGGAAGTGAGTGGAAAGAAGGTATTTGACTCGATAGATTTTAGAACTTTGATTCTCTCAAAGGGTGCCGGGGAAAAGGTTGCCTTAAAGGTGAGAAGGAATAATAGTGTGATTAATATCGAGGTAAAATTAGGAGAAAACAGACCTGTAATAAAATTTAAAGAATTGTTACCCAGGAAGTCCAGTTTGGAATCGGGCAGGAAGATGCTTCTTTCCAGAAATGGGAATTCCGGAGGACTGAACCTTGGTGATTAACCTCAGCAAGGAGGTGAACAAGAGTGTAGCATAGGAGGTTATTGACTCCAGTGCTAATTAGAAGAGCCCTATCTTCCCCTCCGGATAGGGCTCTTCTAAATGTACTCCCTTTGTTGACAAACAAAACTATTTATATATATTTCACAATAAGACAACCATAAAAACAGGTAAAAAGGAGGATTTATGGAGTTGAGGAACGTTGCCCTTGCAGGCCACGGTAGTTCTGGGAAAACATCGCTTGGTGAGGCGATTCTCTATAAGGCAAAGGCTACAAAGAGATTAGGCCAGGTTGATTCAGGAACATCTGTACTTGACTTTGATGATAGTGAAATTTCAAAGAAGATTTCAATAAATGTTAAGGTATTTACATTTAATTATGAGAATCTTCAGATCAATATGATAGATACACCGGGTTTTATTGATTTTTCAGGGGATATGTATTCTGGTCTTTCTGTTGCTGATTCTATCATCACTGTAGTTGATGGCACTTCCGGGGTAGATTTTGTTACAGAAAAAGTCGTGGAGTTTGCTTCACAAAGAGAAATTCCAAGGTTATTCTATGTTTCTAAAGTTGATAAAGAGGAAGTTGATTATTTTAATGTGTATGATGAGATTAGATCCGAAATTGGTGATGGTGTACTTCCTTTGACAATTCCTATAGGATCAGGCCCAGAATTTAGGGGTGTTATAGATTTACTAAGTATGAAGGCATTTACTGAATCAGGAGAGGGAGAAATACCTGAATCTGAGAAGCGAAAAGTTGCTGAATACAGAGAAAAACTGATAGAATCACTTGCAGAAATTGACGAAGAACTAATGGAGAAATTTATAAATGAAGCAGAAATTGCAGAAACAGAAATTAATAATGCCTTAAATGAGGGTTTCAAAAAGGGAAAAGTTTTTCCTGTTGTTTGTGGAAATTCACTATTATCGCTTGGTGTAAGTCCAATTTTGAGATATATAAAAACGTTCTTTCCATCGCCTGCTGAATCGAAAATGCCAGAGGGAATTAATTCTTTGGAAGGTCCTACGGTTGCGTATGTGTTTAAAACAATGTTTGAGCCACATGTTGGTGTAATGAATTTAGTAAGGGTTTGGAGAGGTAGTGTTACTTCAGGATCCACATTAAGGAATACTTCGGTTGGTAAGGATGAAAAGATAAATCAAATATTTATAATGAAGGGAAAAGAGAGAATGGAAGTCAAAGAAATTGAACCGGGTAGCATTGGGATATTGGTTAAACTTAAAGATACAAGGACAACGCATACCCTTTCAGATCCCTCTAAGCCAGTAAAACTTCCGGCTTTATTTAAATTTCCAACCCCGTTAATATCAGTGGCAATAGTTCCAAGATCTAAAGGTGATGAAGATAAGGTTTCTAATGGACTCGCGAGGCTTCACGATGAGGATCCTACTTTTCAAGCTACCTTTGATGCTGAAACAAAACAGACAATAATCTCAGGATTGGGAGAGCAGCATCTTGATGTGATTATAAATAGATTGAAGAAGAAGTTTGGGGTAGAAGTGGATCAAGAGAGGCCAAGGATTCACTACAGAGAAACGATAAAGAGTAAAGCAGAAGCCCAGGGTAAATATAAAAAACAGACGGGAGGGCATGGACAGTATGGGGATGCACACCTGAGAGTTGAACCACTTGAAAGAGGAAAGGGTTTTGAATTTGTTGATAAGATCGTTGGTGGTGTTATTCCATCGAAATATATACCTTCTGTGGAAAAGGGTGTTAGGGAGGCTATGGCACAGGGATTCCTTGCGGGATATCCAATGGTTGATATAAGGGCAACAGTCTTTTACGGCTCGTATCACCCGGTTGATTCATCGGATATTGCTTTTAAGGTTGCTGCATCGATGGCCTTTAAATCAGCAGTAGAAAAGGCAAATCCTGTCCTTTTAGAACCTATTCTTGAGGTGGAGGTAATCGTTCCTGAAAAATATATGGGTGATGTAATTGGGGATCTGAACAGTAGAAGAGGAAAAATCCTCGGTATGGAATCCGAAGGGAAATATCAAAAAATAAGAGCCTACGTTCCTGAGGGAGAAATGTATAAGTACTCAAATACACTACGTTCTATTACCCAGGGTAAGGGAACCTTTACTCAAAAATTTGCGTTCTATGAAGAGGTCCCGGCGGAGATCGCGGGGAAAATAATAGAACAGAGAAAGAAGGAGTTGGAAGAAGAAAGGTGATATTTCTACTTATTTCTCTGTACGCAGGTGAGTTTCAGAACTTTTTAATTCATACTGAGAGTCAGGGAAGGGGAGGGGCTTCAGTTGCATTTCCCCTCTCTTCCACAGAGAACCCAGCTGTACCATATCTTGCTCCTACCTCTATCATTTTGGATGGTGGAGGTGGATTGGGCAATCTTTCCCGTGTAGTATTTATATCGGGTAACTTTAGAATAGGAGATGCAGGGATTGGGATTACAGCTTTTAATCACTATATTTCTGGGATTGTGGATACAAGAGGTAGCCTTATTGATGAAAATAATAATAACCAACTTGACCCGGGCGAAGAGCTCGATACCACTAAATTTAAGGAATTTGATTTTTCTGAGAATGCTTTAATACTTGCGTATGCGAGGGGAAGAGGACATCTTTCATATGGGGTAAACTTCAAATTCATTTACAAAAGATTGGGGAGTGAGATTGGATTAGGAACTGGCCTGGATATTGGATTAATTTACAGAAGGGACAGATTTTCCTTAGGTGTAATGGTAAAAGATGTTACTACATCTCCTTTAGTTTGGACTGGTGAAAATAAGGAGATTATACCTCAGTCTTACTTTGTCGGGGGTGGTGTGATAATTCCTCTAAAGCTATGGGAGATTTTAGCAGATGCCGATCTTATCCTTGATGAGGGTGGTTTTAGGTCTAAAATAGGGCTTGAAGGGAGATATAATAAGATATTTGCAATAAGATTTGGCTTTGATAATGATAGATTGACATCCGGGGCAGGTCTATCATTCCGATCAATAGGAATAGATTATTCAATAATGATTAATTCAGATTACTTCCCAACTACCCAGAGGGTCTCTATCTCAAAAAGATTTTATTAATAGCAGAATCTCTTTTAGCTTATTATCCGTTCTTCTTAGACGAGCAGAAATCTCTTTTAAGAAACCCCACAGTATTTTATTCTCTGTTTCTTTGTTTTTTGATATAAATTCATTAAATTTATTTTTTTCAAAAAAGTAACAGGTAACATCGGTATCAGCAATAGCGGATGCCGAACGAGGTTTATCCTCTATCATTGCCATTTCACCAAAATGGGAATTCTTTCTTAACAATGCAAGTAATTCTTCCCCTATACCAGGGAGAATTATGCTAATTCTTACTTTTCCTTCAGATATTATATAAAACCCATCGCCGGTTTCTCCCTCTGAAAAAATTTTTTGTTCAGGATGAAAACTTTTTTGAGTTGCGATCTCAGATAGCCTCTTTAATTCTTCTTCGTTTAAATCCGTAAATATAGATACCTTTCTCAATATATCCATTTTACCTCCTTTTCATTTAGAATAGTTATTAGAGAAAAAAAGTCAATATGTAGATTTGCCTCATTAAAAATCAACACGAAAACAGTAAAATATGTCTCCAGAGAAGGAGGTATAAAAAAGCGAAGAAGAAAAGATGAAGAATGAAGAAGGAAGAAGGAAGGATGGAAAACACCCTCCCTTAATCCCTCCCATCAAGGGAGGGAAACTTCCTCTCCATCTCTCCCCCTCAACGGGGGAGATTAAGTGGGGGTGAAAGAAAGAAAGGTATAAGAATGGATACAGAAAAGAGACCTGCAAAAAGAGTTGATTCCCTACGAAAATCAATATATATTTCATATAGAAATATAAATGAAGCAATGAATACCCTTTCGTGTGGATCCTTATATGAGGCAATAAGTATATTTTATTATATTTGCAATTACCATTTAGAGATGGCCGAAGTTTTACTATTATAGATGTTACATTAGAGAAGGTATATAAAATGCCGAAGTCATAAAAAGACCGTGAATCGTGATTCGTGAATCGTGAGAAAAGAAAGTCATAAAGGCCGTGATTCGTGAATCGTGAAACGTGAGGAAAAGACAAACAACGAAAGGCTATAGAATACCGGGATTTTAAAAAACTTAAACATCTTTTAAATGACTACACTACAAAAAAGAACAGAAGACATTAAAGATAAAATAGGAGAGGATATAGGTTTTACGTAGGGTACACTAATAAAACTACTAAATATTAGTATTGACACTATGTTTGCCTGGATTAAATTAATGAAGGTTTCAACTATTAAAGGAGTTGAGTTATATGGAGATAAATTTTGATGAATTACTGAACGATGTAAAAAACATTCTTAATAGTGGCACAAATAAAAATGAAAAATTGCATGCCGTATGCAAACTATTAAAAGATAATATTCCTTACTACGACTGGGTCGGGATTTACCTTGTTAATCCCGAGAAAAATAAGGAGCTATTGTTGGGCCCATACGAGGGTGAGCCGACAATACATAAGAGAATTTCATTTGGTGAAGGTATATGTGGGCAGGCAGCAGATAAAAAGGTTACATTCGTTGTTAGGGATGTTAAAAAAGAGGAAAATTATCTCTCCTGCAGTCCAGACGTTAAATCTGAAATAGTTGTGCCAATTTTTCATGGAGATGATGTGATTGGTGAGTTAGATATTGATTCTCATACAAGGAATGCCTTTAGAGTTGAGGATAAGAATTTTCTTGAGGCAGTATCCAGGGAGGTGTCACGTTTTCTTTAGATAAAAACGTTGTTAAAAAAATTACAGAAATATACCCTGAAATAAGAGATATAATTCAAAGCAGAATAGATGAATTTAGAAATATAGGGAAAAAGGGGAATGAAGATGAAATATTTGCTGAGCTTGCCTTTTGTATTCTTACCCCTCAATCCAATGCTCATATATGCTGGGATGCTATTGTATCCCTCAGGGATAGTGGAAAGCTTTTTTCTGGCTCCAGTACCGAAATTTTGGAAGCGCTCACCAGGGTGAGGTTTAAGTATAAAAAATCTAAATACTTGGTTTATGCACGAGAGAAATTTTCAGAGGATGGGAAATTAGTAATAAGGTCGGCTCTGGGAAAAAATATCAATACATTTAAAAAAAGAGAATGGCTTGTAAATAATATAAAAGGGATAGGTTATAAAGAGGCAAGCCATTTCTTAAGAAACATTGGTTTTGGAAGTGATATTGCTATATTGGATAGACATATTTTGAGAACATTAAAATCAATAAAAGTTATAGACGAAATTTCGGAATCATTATCTAAGAAAAAATACCTTAATATAGAAGAAAAAATGAGGAATTTTTCAAAGGATATTAAGATTCCTATGGATCATCTGGATCTTCTCTTCTGGTACAGGGAGAAGGGTGAGGTGTT
>Ga0190347_1000582_pt1 | contig 11242 bp, 9 predicted proteins | sample 48721356_MG_FD_161652 | JGI IMG/M metagenome (GOLD analysis project Ga0190347, IMG submission 161652) | Hydrothermal vent microbial mat bacterial communities from Southern Trench, Guaymas Basin, Mexico - 4872-13-5-6_MG | ecosystem: Environmental > Aquatic > Marine > Hydrothermal vents > Microbial...
TCTCAATATAATCAGGCAGTCCGTCTTGGTCGCTGTCAAGTTCCTTGTCAATTTTAACTTCCTCAACTTTTTCATTTTCTAAAACCGGAGTATTGTCATCTTTCTTATCAGAAAAAAATAAAAAATACGAAGCAGCAACACCCAAAACAACCACGACAACAATCACAGCCAATAAAACAACTTTTTTATTATTTTTCTTTTCCGGTTTATTAAAAATTTGCCCGCTATTAGCATTAGTCCCTATTTGACTATTGTTCTCATTAGATTGCGTGTTTTGTTCCATGTTTTTATTTTAATTTATAAATCCCCTTCTGCGGGAACTGTTTTGTAAACAGTTCTTTTTATTTTTAAACATCAACGGTCTTTATTTTTATTACAAGATTTTATAAACAATATAAATCTTATTATTTTCAAAACACTGGGAACGGATTGCAGATCCGTTTCCGCATAAAATTATATGCTTTTGGAATTTCTTTCATCTAAACATTTAAAATAAAATGCATTAAAAATTAGTTAAAATATGTTCCGCAACATTTATATAACAGTTATTTTGGTAAGTGCTATATAAATCACTTCTAGTGGGAATAGAATCACAAATCGAGACATCTTCTGTTATAGAAGCTAAATCTCCACATTGAGTAGGATATTTTGCGCAATCCAAATTATTTTTATTCCTGTCAGCAATGGCAATACACATTTCTTTTTTATCGCTTTGAATGGTATCACACAAGGATGAATTTCCTTTTACTTTGGCTATATTAATATAACAATATTCTTTATCATTCATTCTTTCAAATTCTTCACAAAAACTAACATCCAGTTTGGTATATGCAGAACATATATTAAAAATCTTTTTGTCTGAGATGCGTTCACAACCTAAAAAGTCTTTTGTAAGAAGCGCTATTTCCTTATAACAGTCATCTTCATTATTGGTCATTTTACATTTTTCATAATCACCTGTTAAGACAGCTAAACAAAAATCTTTATAACTTATTTTTTCGCAAAGCGAGATGTCCTTGGTAATATTAGCCATAGAATAATAGCAAGTGTCTTTACTAAGTCCTTCCTCTAGTTTGTCTTCGCATATTGAGAAATCCCCTTTAATTAAAGCTATACAATAATCTTTACTTTTACTATTTGCTATTTTCTGACAAACAATCAAAGCCTCATTCATTTTTTTTTCTAAACTACTGTAGTTAAAAATGCTCTGATAAATTTTTTCATCCTCACCCCTTATCTTCTCCTTCACCGCCTCCCACTCTTCCTCCGTCCATTTTTTATCGCCAAGCGGATCATACCCATTTTTTACTTCTTCAAAATCGCTATAACCATCGCCGTCCGTGTCAGGATTATTTAGATCAGTTCTTAAAACCTTCTCAATATAATCAGGCAGTCCGTCTTGGTCACTGTCAAGTTCCTTGTTAATTTTGATTTCCTCAACTTTTTCATTTTCTAAAACCGGAGTATTGTCATTTTTCTTATCAGAAAAAAATAAAAAATACGAGGCAACAATACCTAAGACAACCGCCACAACAATCACAGCCAATAAAACAGCTTTTTTATTATCTTTCTTTTCAGGATTGTTAAAAATTTGCCCGTTATTATTAATAACCTCCGTTTGACTATTGTTCTCATTAGATTGCGTGTTTTGTTCCATGTTTTTATTTTAATTTATAAATCCCCTTCTGCGGTTATTTTAACATAATTTTAGAAATAAAAAAAGTTGCGCGATTCACGGCAAAAAATACAAGAAACAATTTATAACCTCTTTCTGACGATCGTCGGAAAGAGGTTATAACAAGTTTTTGCTACTCAAAATGCGCCTTCTTCGTAAACTTCTTTAACTTCTCCGCCAGTTTCGGATACCTTAATAATTTCTCATCTCCTTTAATCAGCGCCTCCGCCTCCGCGCGGGCGCTTTTTATTAGTTCAAAGTCAGTGAGCGACGCCATTGCCAGATCAGGAAGCCCAGATTGGCGGACGCCGACGAGTTCGCCGGGACCTCTGATTTTCAAATCCTGCTCCGCCAGCTCAAATCCATTTGCGCTTTTGATTAGCGCTTTCAGGCGCTTAGCGGTTGTCGCAGAAGTTGAATCCGTGAACAAAAAGCAAAATGACTGGCGTTCACCGCGCCCGACCCGTCCTCTGAATTGGTGCAGTTGCGCTAGTCCAAACCGATCCGCACCTTCAATAACCATCACGGTCGCATTGGGAATATCAATCCCCACCTCCACAACGGAAGTGGAAACCAAAATATCAATTTTGCCGCTGGAAAACCCCCGCATCACTTCTTCTTTTTCTTTCGGTTTCATTTTCCCATGTAAAAGTCCTATTTTCAAATCGGGATATATTTCATTCTTCAGTTTTTCATATTCTTGTGTTGCCGACTTGACTTCCAAAATATCCGATTCTTCAATCAAAGGACAGATTACAAAAACCTGCCGGCCTTTCTTTATTTGTTCATAAACAAATTTATAAGCCAGTCCGCGATTTGCTGGCGCGACTAATTTTGTAATTATTTTCTGCCGGCCCTTCGGCATTTCGTCTAAAAGCGACAAGTCCAAATCGCCGTAAACCGCCAGCGCCAAAGTTCTTGGAATCGGGGTTGCGGTCATAGAAAGAAGATGAGGAACCGTTTTTAATCCGTCTTTTAGATTTAAAACTTCATTTTGTATTTTCGCCCGCTGGTCAATTCCAAACCGATGCTGTTCGTCAACGATGGAAAAAGCCAAATTTTTAAAAACAACTTTTTCTTGTATTAAAGAATGGGTGCCGATTATGAAATTAACTTCTCCGTTCTTTATTTTTTCCAGCAATTTATTTTTGCTTATTTCTTTTGTTTTCTCGTTTTCATAAATTTTGCTCTCGCTACTGGTTAGAAGAGCGATTTTTATGTTTAAATTATTTTTGTTGACACTTAAACGAAGGCGAACAAACGTTTGTTCGCCTTCGTTTAAGTGTCCAAATCTTTTCACCGCCTCCCCAAAATGCTGGCGCGCCAAGATTTCCGTCGGCGCCATCAAGGCAACTTGATAGCCGGATTTTATCACGGCAAGCGCCGCGATTAAAGCGACAAGCGTTTTCCCTGATCCAACATCTCCTTCTAATAATCTATTCATCGGCATCCCTTTTTCAAAGTCCTTGATAATATTCCAGGAAGAAATTCTTTGCGCATTCGTAAGCTGAAAAGGAAGTCCCGCGATAAAATTTTTTACTTCTTTATTTATTTCCTCCGAAAATTTTATTTTAACGGCGTTGTTCTCCTGCCACTTTTTTTTCTGCGCCAGTATATAAAGCTGGATTAGAAACAGCTCGTCAAACGCCAGCCGCCTTTTGGCAATTTCCGCTTTATCTTCATTCATTGGAAAATGAATCTGTCTAATCGCTTCAGGAAGAGCGAAAAGTTTTTGCCTCTTTATAATTTCGTACGGCAAATATTCTTCAACATCGTTTGCCAATTTTAAAAGCGGCTTGATATGCGCCCGCAGCCATTTTGAAGAAAGACTTTCCGTCTCGTGATAAACCGGCACCAGCCGCGCCGTGTGCAAAACCTGCTTTTTTCCTAACAGTTCGTAAGCGGGATTGGAAAGCTGAAGCCCTTCCTGCGCGTAAGCGACTTTTCCGCTTAAACTCACATTGGCGCCAACTTTCAAATTGCGGACTAAAAACGGCTGGTTAAACCAAACCGCTTTAATCGCGCCCGAGTCGTCCTCTATCAGCGCTTCCGTGATATTCATTTTTCTTTTCCATGTCCTAATATTCCGAATGTCAATTATTTTGCCGATTATGCTTGTCTTCTCGCCAAGTTCAACCTCGCTTATTTTTTTTATCTCGCTAAAATCGTCATAACGGAACGGAAAATAAAAAAGCAAATCCCTCGCCGTTTTTACTCCGACTTTATGAAGTTTATTTATATAAGCCGCGCCTATCTGCGGAAGTTTTTCAATTGGAGTTTTGAGAGATATTGTCATATTGTTAAATTGTTACATTGTTAAATTGTCGTATTCAAGAATGACAAATTTTTCGTTTTGGAGTCCTCGCGAAAGCAAGGAAAAATATCACAGAACAGAAAATAAAAATTTTCATTCCCTACTTTACTGCCTGACTTTCGTCAGGACTTCAAATAGAGTTTAAAAAAGATAGAATAGCAATTTAACAATATAACAATTTGACAATTTTTTATTCTTTTTCTTAAAATGTAAATGGGATACAAACCATCATTATTCCACAATGAAATATTCAGTTAATATTTAAATCTTACCAAACTTTGCAAACAACGGCAAATGGAAAATAAAAAAACAGCAAGGAAAGCGTTGCTTAGTTGCTTAGTTGCTTAACCTTGCATGATATTTTGCGATAAGATAAACTTATATCCCTGCGTCTTACTTAGGAGCGTTCCATCTTTCTCTTTCAATTCTGAAAATTTCTCCCAGAATACACTTACCGGACATTCTTCCATTTCGTAGTCGTCGCCCATTACCGCGCAATCTATTGTTTCCTCATAGAATCTCTGGCATAAAAATCGGTCATAACCATCCGACGAAACCATACATCGCGAATCGCAAGAAGGAAATTCTATAATCGGTTTATTATGGTTAATTCTCAGAGCCTTAGATTCTTCAGAAAATCCTCCCATCTTAGCGCCTTCCCATTCTTCGCGAAAAATCCTCAACGCTTCTGCAGGATGATTCGCTGGCACAAGACACCAACTATCTCTCAGTGTTATCAAGTATCTCCGAGCAAGAGAATCAATATCTCTGAGCTGATCCTTTTCGTTCCAGTCATAACGCACGAATAGACCAATTGCTTTTCCGTCTTTTGTCTTAATAAAGACGCATTTTTCCTTTTTGCCAATCTCGCTTCCTTTTCCCACAACAAGAACTCTTTCTAGAAGTGGAAATTTATAGACATATCTTTTCACCTTATCTACCTCCTTTAGTTCTGCCATTTTTGGCTCCTTAAAACTACCACATAAAAAAAACAAAAGCAACCCCTATGTAGCTTTTTACTTCATCCTCCGGCAAAAACTTAAATATCACCTGCCAAATTTGTATCCTCAGAAGGAATTGAACTTTCGTCATAGATTCCGCATCCCGCGCTTTTTTGCCTGCGCTCTCGGCAGGAATCGAACCTGCATCACAGGATCCGCAATCCTGCATTCTATCCGTTGAACTACGAGAGCATAAAGCGCGATACTATCCGCTGAACTATGAGAACGGGATTGGAATAGTAGTTTAATGGTAAATAATAAATTCTATTGTTAATCCCAAATAACAAATGTCAAATACCAAACCAATATCAAATTATTAATATCAAATAAAAAATCACTTTCTAATCCTATTTTACATTTGGAATTTGATATTTAGCATTGATTTGATATTTGGAATTTGGAATTTGACAACAATTATTCATGAATCCAAATTTTATTATTCGTTATTGATCCTTCTCTTCCTCTTCTTTCAAATACTCATAAAACTCCTCTTCAGACATATCCTCGCCAAACTCTCTTTTTTTCTCATAACTTAACAGCGCTTCCTTCTGCTTTTTCTCGGGCAAAAAATGTTCTAGCGCGGCGCGGATATAATATGGGTCCTGATCCATAAGATAGATTTCTTTTACCGGCAGAAAAGCGTTCTTAAGCTTAAATTTTAATATATTATTTTCATCGCCTTGAATAACTTCAAACGAATCAATTTCATTATACCTATAAAGTTTCAGATTCATCGTGATGCCGTCAAGATCAATTTTACATTCAACATCAAGCGGCTGGCGATGCATTTGAAATATAATGACTATTATTACCATTGCGAATGTAGCAACCGTAATAAAGCTTCCCTGCCAAAAAGACCAGATAATCATAAGAACAGACCCGACAATGCTCGCGTAATAAAATAAAACTTCTTCATTTGTTTTTATAAATTCAGGCGCTGTCCACTCTGCAAGATACGCATCTTTGCTTTTGTTATTTTTTGTTTTCCCGGAATCAATTTTTTCCGCCTTTTTCATGGGCTTATTTTTCACGCTATTTTTTTTTCTCGCGCTTTTACTAACAGCTGTTTTTGTTTTTTTCTTTGCGTTTTTAACAGCCGGATTTTTAGCCGTTTTTTTAGCGCCAGTTCTTTGTTTCGCGCGCTTTTTTGTTTTATTTTCCTCTTTTTTTTGCATATATAAATTATTAAGAATTATTGTATTTATGTTTCCTTGCACTAATCTTATCATTTTAATAAAATTGAGTAAAGAAATATCATATTAATAGACATCACATTTAGAAACCGCGCAAAACATTACTTTATATTAAAATTCACTTAAAGCGTCCTTTTTCCCTGAGGAGAATCCTGCCCCATATTTAGTACGGGGACAGATAAGAAGTGAAAAACAATAACCGTAAATCCTGTTTTAAACTGTTTAATTATAGAATTAACGGTTAATCCATTTCACCTCTCACCTGTCCTTTCTCAAAGGAGAAGGACTTGCTTAAACGGTTTTAGAACTATAAACATTTAGCGTGGTTTCTAAATGCGATGTTCAAATATATAAACATTTTAACATACAAATATGTTGATACTTCAAAATCATGTTAAAATGTTAAAATGAATTTATACGCGTTGCAACTCTTGCCAGACAGCAAACATAATGTTATTTTACTTAAAGAAAGCTGCCGGTTATTTGTTATAAGTTATGGATTATTAGTTAATTCGGAGAGTTGGCAGAGCGGTTGAATGCGCCGGTCTTGAAAACCGGAGGGCCTTCATAGGTCCCGGAGGTTCGAATCCTCCACTCTCCGCAACTTCATTTAAACATATAAACATTTTAACATTTTAACAAGTTGCTATAATAAAAAATTTAACTCAGAAATAAAAATTGGCAGTTTATTTTTTATTTACACTAAAATCTTTATTCTAAATTTGTTTATATGTTAAAAGTTTATATGTTTAAATGATTTGGAGAGGTGCCTGAGTGGTTGAAAGGGGCACCCTGCTAAGGTGTTAGCTCTTAACGGGGCTCGAGGGTTCGAATCCCTCCCTCTCCGCCAATAAATTCCAATTTATATTGGAATTTTTGTTTATAGTGTTTTCTAAAAAAGTTTTTAAAATTAATGTAACCTATTTTGGGATATTCTATAATAGGATATATAATAAAAAAACTATTATGTCAAAATCAATTTGTTCAAAAGAATATAAATTAGTTATAGAGCGGCTTAAAGAAGCTCGTATTGAAACTGGCTTAAAACAGAAAGAAATTGCCAAAAAACTGGCAACAATTTATATGTTACTGGGTCTGGTTGGCTTAAAAACGAAAATTGACATTCCTGTTTCCGCAATTTGTCCTCTATTATATACTGACGGTGTTTTTAAAAACCTTTTTAATTATCCGGAAAATTACCTTGATTAGTTAAAGTATTTAAACGCGAATAAAAAAAGAGAATAGTTTGCATACAGTATTTTTCAATGAACACTATTCTGTTAATAGTTTAATGAACGCGCTGAAAGAATTTTTTGAAAAAATTCAAAACATTACTCAAGAAAATAAAAGAGGAAATGATAAAATAAAAATATCAGACACCAGGGGAATGCCAATAAATTTAGAAAAGAACAACGGAACATTTTCTATTACAACGGATGAACAATTAAAAGGCGCATCTTTTATTTCCATCTTATCTGATTTAACGGGATGGCAATATAAACAATCAGATTGGACTTGGAATAATTTCCGATTGAAAAAATTTAATAAAGGACTTATCAGACCCAATAATAAAAATTTTGAGAAGATAATAAAGAAAAACCCTATTTCGTGGGCGATGACAAGCGGTTTGGCTATTGAATATACTTTAGATCCAAAAAATATTTTTCTAAAATAATCTTCTTGTTTTCCTTCCTTCTTCTTTAATCCTCTTCTTGGTCAAATTGCAATATTCTCTTGAAATATCAATGCCAATATAATTTCTGTCCAAATCAATAACCGCCAGCGCGGTTGTCCCGCTGCCAATGAATAGATCAAGTACGACTCCATTTTCTGGACAAAAACATTGGATAAGATCGTATGGTATTTTGTTTGGAAAAGTGGCAGGATGCTGATGCTTAAGGCGGTTGCCGTCTCCGCAAGTTACATAATCCCAAATAGTTCCTCTGCATTTCAGGGGATTTATTGTAACCTTTTTTGAAGTTAGCGTTTTGCCGTTAGTCAATCTAGTCGCGCAACCGGTCATTGTCCTTCCTTTATGTTTTGATGGTATTTTAAGCGGCTCTTTATTAAAATATTGCGGCCTCTCTCCTTTCAAAAAAATCGGGATGTATTCGTGATCAACTCTGAATCTTTTTGTCCACCACGCTCCTTCGGCACCATGCTTTTTGTAAATGACTGTTTCAAAAAGTTTGAATCCGATATTATCGCACCAGTCAACTATCGCGCGAAATGAAGTGAGCGTCTTGCCAAAATTTTTTATCTGGTCCTGAATTACCATCGCGGCAATGCCCCCGTCTCTTAGAATGCGGAATATTTCTTTTCCAGTGGCGTGTAAATTATAACTGAAGCCATTGTATTTTCTGACATTATCGTAAGGTGGGGAGGTAACAATCAAATCAACTGAATTGTCTGGCAATTTTTTTAATTCCTCAACTGCGTCTCCGCAGATTATTTTATTAAGAGGTAATTTATTGTCCCTCCTTTTTTCTTTCCGCTTTTTTCCCGATAATAATTTCGTTGCCTGCAATCTCTCTTCGTTTTTAATGATATCAATAATTATTCCCTGAATGACAAACTTTTGATCTCTTCTGATAATAATCGGCGCGAGATTTTTGTTCGCCGGCTGCAATCTGACTTGTCCTCGCTCTTTATAGAATTTTTTAAGCGTTGCTTCGCGGTTGTCTATCAGCGCGACAACTTTTTGTCCGTTGTCGGCAGTGTCTTGTTGTTTTACTAAAACCAAATCGCCGTCATTTATATTTTCATCAATCATACTATTGCCGACTACGCGCAAGGCGTAAAATTCACCGGCGCGAGGCAGTTTGCTTTTTGGCATAACCAGTATTTCTTTATTTTCAATCGCCTCAATCGGCTGCCCGGCAGCGATTGTTCCCAGCAAAGGAATCTTGACCATTTTTTCTTTCTCACAGACGGCAATCGCCCGCGGCTGGTTTTTTTCCTTTTTCAAATATCCTCCCTCTTGCAATTTCTTGATATGATAATGTGCGGTGGAAACGGAGGACAATTTCAAGTGCTTTTTAATTTCTTCCAAAGAAGGCGCGTAGTCATTTTTCTTTTTATATTTTTCCACAAAATCCAAAACCCGTTTTTGTTTTTTGGTAAGCATAAGGTTGACGGTTATTTATTTAAGATTTATACTTGTATTATAATAGAAAATAAATAGAAAGTAAATAGAGATTACTTTTTACAATAAATATAAAATGGATAATTTAAAAGAAGATTGGTTAACATGGTTAGAGAAAAATTGGTATGAGTCATATAGCTTAATAATTTTATTACCATCTTTGTTTTATTTTTCAGCACAATCATTTCAATTTATTTTCTCTGGATCAAATGTCAATTTTATAAATGAGAATTTTTGGTCAATAAAAATTGCAATTTCTTCTATTATAACCCTTTTGGGCCTTTTATATTGGTTATATACCCGTCATTATCCGCATCGTGATAAGAAAAAAATAGGTATAGTTATTGCCGTAAGGGATAACACTGAAGAAGCAAAGAAAGTGAAAATTGATGTCGTAGAAAAATTTCAGGAAATTGTCAATAATATTCCAAGTGGATGTAGTATTGATTTATTGATATTAAAAGATTTTCAGGCAAAAAAGATTATAGATTTAAAAACTGCAACAAAGATATCTGACAAAACCAATTCTCAATTTGTTATTTGGGGAAAATCAATCCATTATGGAGAAAAATATAAATTTGATCTTAATTATATCGTAAGACACAGGCCACTTAAAATACAAGAACAAAATTTAGTTGCTCGTGGATTTGCCGAATCTATTGTAGATAAAAATTGGGATTTTTTAGAAAAAGATATTATCGGCAATATTATTACCACTGCACAAAATATTAGAGAGATAGCTTGGTATGTTATGGGCATTGCTTCTCATTTAAGTTATGATTTTGAAACTAGCAAAAAACTTCATCTAGATTTATATAACCTTTTAAAAGATAATAAAGAAAAACGCAAAGGACTAAGTCCCGTATTCCAGCGTCTTCCTTATTGGCTCGCAGACACTTATATGATTATAGGATTACAAAAATACTATCTCGAAAAAGATTTTCCCAATGCTCTTTTACTTACAAATCAAGCTCTTCAATTACAACCTTCTCATTATGGAGCAAAAATAAACAAAGCATTATATCTTTTTGAGATGGGTGATATTCCTGGAGCAAAAATAATTATAAAAAGCATAAAGAAACAAAATGCAAAACACAATTTTCCAGATTCAGCATGGAGATATAGCGAAGCATTTCTTATCTCTTTAAATGAAAAAGATATTCATCGTGGTATAAAAGCTTATCAGAAAGCTTTTAACGGATATGTAACAGATTTTACCTTAAATGGAATAATTCAATTCCTTGAAGATTATATTAAAAAAAATCCGTGTAAAACCCAATTTTTGTATATTCTTGGAATTATTTATAAAAAGAAAAAGAATAATTTGCCAATGGCTATGGAAAAATTAGAACAATTTTTGAAACAAACGGAAGATAATGACATATTTATTGAATTAAAAGATCAAGCAAGACAACATCTTAAAGAAATTTATCGGACTATCCCAATTTCAAAGGATCAACAAATTTCTTTACATTAAAAATAAAAAATTAAACCCTGTTTCTTAAAAATTAGGAGGCAGATATAATTCTTTAAAATCAAAGAGGTGATTTAGCATGGAAGTATTGGAAAAAATTATTGATGAGATTGGCATTGAAGAAGCCGCGAAACAGATAGAGAGTTTCTTTCTTTATAAGGAGAAGCGATATAGAGAAAGAGCGCTTGAACAGCGCCAAAAAATACTGCTTGAACAAAAAGCGATGAGATACAGATGGAGAGCGCGAAGTACGGGCGGACAACGATTCGCCCTTTCTTTTTTATATGGAAGCTTTTTCAATTAAATAAACTTTAAGTCCCAATCTTTATGCCACAAAAAATTCTCAAAAAATATTTCGGATATGACGAGTTTCGTCCTTTTCAGAAAGAAGCGATTGAAAATGTATTAAATAAAAAAGACACACTGGCAGTTTTACCGAC
>Ga0190347_1000588_pt1 | contig 11201 bp, 11 predicted proteins | sample 48721356_MG_FD_161652 | JGI IMG/M metagenome (GOLD analysis project Ga0190347, IMG submission 161652) | Hydrothermal vent microbial mat bacterial communities from Southern Trench, Guaymas Basin, Mexico - 4872-13-5-6_MG | ecosystem: Environmental > Aquatic > Marine > Hydrothermal vents >...
GAGAGCCAACAGCAAATCCAGCATGAAGGTCGGAATGGGAATGATCATGACGACCAGTATCCCGATTACTCCGACCGCTAAGAGGATGTCACTTCGGTTGGCGATCCGCCCTGCATAAGGATTTACGCTAGCAAATTGATCCATATCGCAATGATTCCTAAATGAGACTCGTAAGAGCCTGACGGCTCGTGAGAGCCTTACGGCTTGACATCAACGCATGCAAGGAATATGCCCCTCTAACTTAGGACTTAAGGGTGCTTACGCCCTGTAAATTCCCGCTTTTTCATCCTGCAATTGGTAAACATAGGCCAGAATTTCCGCCACAACCTGGTATAAATTGCCAGGGATCTCCTGCCCGATGTCCACCGATTTGAACAATTCTCGCGCCACTGGCGGATTTTCCATGATGGGAACGTCATTTTCAAGAGCAATCTGGCGGATGCGTTGAGCGATCAAACGCTTGCCCTTGGCCACCACCGTCGGAGCGCTCATCTTTTCCTGATCGTAAAGCAGTGCAACCGCTATCTCCGTCGGATTGGTGATAACCACGTCGGCAGTGGGGACGCTCTTCATCATCCGCTGTAACGCCGTCTTGAGCTGGATCTGCCTGACCTTGGCCTTAACCTTGGGATCCCCTTCCGACTGCTTGGCTTCATCCTTGACTTCCTGCTTGGTCATCTTCAGTTCCTGATGATGTTGCCAGCGCTGGTAAACTAAATCGATAATGGCTAAAATAAACAGGACAAAAACCGTATAAAATCCGACTTTCACAGCCCCCCTGCAGATCCAGAAAAAAATCACCCAGGGAGTATGATCCATCAGTGGGATCATCTCATCAGCCAGACTGGCGACCACAAGATATCCAACCCAGCCGACGATGATGATCTTTAGAATGTTCTTAATCAATTCGAATAGGGACCTTTTGGAAAATAATTTCTTGATGCCCTGAGCCGGATTTAATTTGCTCGGCTTGGGTTTTATAGCTTTCAGCGTGAATAGAAAACCGAATTGAAGCACATTGGCGGCGATCCCCACCAAAACGATAGGTAACATAACCGGCGCCAAAATCAATATAAAGACCTTAAATCCGCTAAATAAATAGCCCTGCAAAAGATCCGGTGCCAACTGAATTTGCCCTATCTGGCTGAAGAGAAAGCGATCCACTTCGCACATGCGCGACATCATGGCGCCTCCGAATAGGGTCAACGTCACTAATCCGGTGAGCAGGATGACGGCGGAATTGATCTCCATGGATTTGGCGACATTGCCTTCCTTGCGCGTTTCCGACTTCCGCTTCGAGGTTGGCTCTTCGGTTTTCTCTTGAAAGGATTCCTTCGACTCAGCCATAGATCAGTGCATTTAGCTTTCTAATACCGTGTTCTTACATTCACGCCCATCAGGGACCGATCAGTCCGATAAACCGAATCCAATCATTCTGGAAATTGCCCCAGAGCAGCTCTAAAACATAAACGAACAAGGGCCAGGAGAGCGCCAAGGCCAGCAACCCCACCCCGATCTTCAACGGAAATCCCACGATGAACACGTTCATCTGCGGAACGGTTCGAGCCACAATTCCCAAAGCCACTTCGGATAAGAACAGCGCTGCCATGACCGGCGCGGCGATCTTCACTCCAGCGACGAAAAGATCCCCCATCAGCTTGACGAAGACGACGACCAATTCCGAGGGGAGCTGTAATCCGCCGATAGGAACGGTATGGAAGGTCCTCTGCAAACCGGAGAGTAAAAAATGGTGCCCGTTAAAGCTGAGAAAGATGAGCATGGCGAAGAGATACTGAAGTTGAGCGATAATGGATACCCGCGAATCGGTCTGCGGATCAACGACGCTGACGATACCGAAACCGATCTGGATGCCCAGATACTGGCCGGAAAGCTGGACGCCGTAAAAAATAAAGTGGGTAACCATGCCGACCAAAATCCCCGTCACGATCTCGGGTAGAGCCAGAGCGATGAACAGGATCAAACCCGAATTGGCCCCATGCAGCACGGCTGGATTCTTAACCCCGGGCAAAATCAAAAAGGATATGACCGCCGCCAGTCCAACCTTGATGGTGACGCTCACGCCCTTATAACCGAAAACCGGCATAACGGCCAGGGCCATGATGATTCTGATAAACACCAGTGCCCACAGTAGCGCTTGATCCAATAACGGAGCTAAATTCATCCTACCAGCACAGTTTCTTCCGAACGTTCTTCCTCTGAAGCACCTTGGGGCCCTTCTATTGGGAGGTGAATCCTGAAAGTAGAGCCCTTTCCAACTTCGCTTTTAACCTCGATGCTACCACCATGCCTTTCAATAATGCTATAGCTTATGGAAAGCCCCAAACCGGTGCCCTTCCCGCACTCCTTTGTGGTAAAAAACGGCTCAAAAATCTTGGGCAGATTTTCTGGATCTATCCCGGAACCGTTATCTCCGATTTCAACGATGACTTCGCCGTCTTGTTGAAGAGTTCGCACCGTGATTTTGCCTTCCTCCTCGATGGCTTGAGAGGCGTTGACCAACAGATTCATGATGACCTGGTTAATCTGCTGTGGATAACATTTTACCGGTGGAAGTTCGGCTAATTCTTCTATGACTTCAGCTTTATATTTCAGTTCATTCCAGACGATATTCAGGGTGGATTTGATTCCCTTATTCAGGTCGTAGGGGAGCAGGTCTTCTCGATCCTGGTAGGAAAAGCTCTTCAGATCGTGAACAATGGTTTTTACCCTTTCGGTCCCCTCCAGAGACTCATCAATGACGGAAGCCACGTCGTCTAAAATAAAATCTATCTTCTTATTGCGTTTCAACCTGGCCAATTCTTCGATTGAAGCCGAATCCCCACCGGACAGAACGCGATCCACGCCATGGGAATAGTCCTTGATATTCTTCATGTATTTTTTCAGGGTATTTAGATTGGAATTAACGAAGCCGATGGGATTATTGATCTCGTGGGCGACGCCGGCGGAAAGCTGACCCAGGGAAGCCATTTTCTCTGCCTGCAATAGTTGTACCTGAGCTTCCTTCAACTGCTGCAGAGCCTTCTCAAGCCTTATATTCTGTCCCATGAGCTCTTTGGTGCGTTCTTCGACTCGTTTCTCCAGATTCTGGGCGTACTCTTCCAGCTTGGCTTGCATGGCCAGCCGTTCGGTGATGTCCTTACCGATCCAGATGTAGCCGGTTATCTTTTCTTCCTCATTCTTAATGGGTGTAACGGTTAAAGTGATGGGAATTTCATCATTATTGCGATTGACGATTGTCTGGGATTTGTCTATCATTCCATCTTTCAGGAATTCATCCAAATCCTCAGGCTTCCCATCCTTGCTCAGGCCGGAGAGAAACAGGATGGGTTTCTTCCCCTCGACTTCCGTGCGATCATACCCGAACAGCCGTTCTGCCCCGCTGTTGAACAGCGTGATTTCCCCCTTATCATCGGTGGCGATAATGAAGTACTCGGTGGAGCTTTCCAGCACGGAGTGCAGGAATTTCTGCGTTCTTAATAGTTCCGAAGAGCGTTCTTCAACCCGCTTCTCCAATTCCATCTGGTAATTGAGACTGGCCAGGGTGAGCTTCTTCTTTTCGATCGCCTTGGCGACGGCGATGAAGAGCTCCTCGATATTGGTGGGCTTCTTCAAGTAATCGTAAGCCCCCTTCTTCAAGGCCTCCACCGCGGTATCGTTCGACCCGAATCCGGTCAGTACCAATACCTGGCAGTTGGGATCAAGGTTCTTGATATGCTCCAGCAATTCAATTCCACTCAAACCCGGCATCATCAGATCGGTGATGACGATGTCGAATTCGCCCTCTTCAGCGAAGAGTTTCAAACCCTCTTCGCTGCTCAGCGCGGAACGGGTGGAGTAGCCCTCAAATTGCAGCGCTTGCTCGAGGACGTTAACGATATTGGGATCATCATCAATGATGAGGATCTTGTGGTTTAGCGCACCCGCGATCAGTGGATCCTTGGTCATGTTTCTCTTTGTAGCCATTTACCCTGTTAACGATTTAGGTTGTCTCTGGTCTATTAGGTAAAATTTCAATGAATTAATGAGATCAAACCGAACGTTTCCGTGGTGTAGCTGAGGAGTACGTTTATGATCCAGGGCAATGCCAGAATAGCTACCGTGACGACGGCCAGGATTTTCGGAATAAACGTCAGCGTCATCTCCTGAATCTGCGTTACGGATTGAAAGAGAGAGACCGAAATACCCACAACTAGACCAGCTATGAGCATCGGAGCTGCCACGAACAGTGCAGTCCATACGGCATTCTTGCAGATTTCAATGGCCATTTGCTGTGTCATGGAACCCCCATAAAACTCTGGACTACCGATTGAATTATCAAGTACCAACCGTCCACCAAAACGAAGAGGAGGAGTTTAAAAGGCAGACTGACCATGATCGGTGGGAGCATTAACATTCCCATGGACATCAATACCGAGGCGATGACCATGTCAATGATGAGGAAGGGTAGATAGAGCAGAAACCCGATCTGAAAACCGATGCGCAACTCGCTGATAATGAAGCCCGGTATAACGACTTTCAAGGGAAGATCCTGGGCTGTTTGGGGTTTTTGCAGATCAGCCATGCTGACGAATAGAGCCAGGTCTTTTTCGCGCGTCTGAGCCAGCATGAATTTCTTGATTTCATTACCCGCCTTATCCAATGCCTCCATTGTGTTTATTTCCTGATTCTGGAGTGGCAGCCAACTCTCATCGTAAATGCGATTGATGGTCGGACTCATAATGAAAAAGGTCAAGAACAAAGCCAAACCGATCACCACCTGATTGGGCGGTACTGATTGGGTGGCCATCGCCTGACGCAGAAAATGGAGCACGATGATGATACGGGTAAATGAGGTCATCATCACGACAATGGAGGGTGCCAGAGCCAGGATGGTGAACATCAGGAGAACCTGAATCGTCACCGCCAGGTCTTGGGGATTGGCTGCCTGATCCACGCCAATTGTTATTTTCGGCAGCACGGTTTGCGCCTGAGCCGGATGAATCAGCAACAAAACACCAAGGACCAAAAAAACCAGTCGAATGGCCCTCGCGGACTTCATACGGGGACGGTTCTGGTCAGATCGCCAAAATTCTATATTGCGGAATTCCCGACTCAAAAGTTGACTCCTGATAGCGAGAACAGAAGGCCTGTTGCACAAGCTTCAATGCGGGTTTCAGAAAGTAATTGCTTTTCTTCGCCTGGTAAATTTTCAGATTGAAGCAAGACTCTTATCGGAAACATCAACCACCTCGAAGCCAAGCCGCTCAAATGTAGCCTTATTTGATTCATCCAGCACCTTCAATTCTGCACCACCGATGATGATCTCCGCTCCAGGATACACCTTTCGCATGACAATAATGTTACCCAAGCCCACTCTGGAAACTTCAAGCTTGGTGATCTCAGCTCTTAGAGTTTCCTCTGTCTTATTGAGCTCGTAAAGCTGATCCTGATAATTCTGAATTTTCGCCAGAAGCCGGGGATCGTTTTCCGGATTCTCAACTTTCTGATGCTGGAGAATGGATAAAGCTCTTTTGACTTTTTCGATCTGCTCCTTGCACGCATCAAGCTGTTCAGTCAATGAATTGTGCTTGTTGTCAAATTCTGTAGTATCACCCACGATTTCAACCGTCGTCGTCGTACACTGGGCATTTCCAAGCACTTTTACGGCGATCTCATTCATAGCCCGCAAATGTCCGCCAATAACGGTCCCGCAGCCCGTGGAAAGCTCAATTCGATCCCCGGCGGTAATCCATGCATTGATGCTGGACTCTCCAATGTTAACAGATCCCTCAGCCTCTATGGACTGATTTTCGACGAATTTGAGATAGACGTCTCCTTTCGCCCGAATCACCCCGCGCCCGGATCCATTAAATCCACCTTTAATCAAAACATCACCTTCTGCTTCCAAATATGCGTCTTCCACTACTCCGGTGACTTCAATTTTACCACCCGATTTAACCGTAAAGCCTGATATGATATCTCCGTGAACGACGACGTCCCCCTGAAAATCCACATTTCCGGTGCCGAAATTTACACCATCCTTCAACAATAAGCTACTCTCCACGTGCACTAATCCACCCCGCAGAGAAACCGACCCTGATATCGCCGCCCGCAGCTCGGTGTCATCACCCTCGGGAAAATAGGTGTTCAGCCCGGCCTTTATGAAAACCTCTTGACCATCTCTGCCCGGCAGAGTATCACCCCGAACCGTCATCCCGGGTTTTCCCTTTTGAGCAGGGATTCTTTTGGCCAATGGTGTATCTTTTTTTATGAAACTTACCAGACCAATCTCGCGATAGTCCACCCTGCCGTCTTCCAGCTCCTTGGGGCGAGGTTTCTGCTCCGTATTAAATAGATATTCCACGTGACCGTCTTCACCATTTATGGCCTCAATGCCATAGGCTACAGCGGTCTTCTCCCCCCATTTTTTTTCGGCGATTATCGCTTTGACGGCCTCTTCATCGATTCCCAAGATGACACCCGCCTTGGACAGTGCCGTGAGAATATCCTCAGTTGTCAGTCGAACCGCAGAATCCTTAAGCTCTCCGTTGGGCTTAACGCGAACGGTTACAAATGCCTTCATCCCTGAAGGGCTCAGCTCTACTTTGACTACTGCATTCGGCATGACAACGTCCTTCGGGCCCCAACTAAATGATTTCTAAGAGCTCCCGGTAAGTCATTCATGGAGCTCATTCGAGAACGCAAGCTTCACCACAAGCTATGTCTATTTAAAATAGCATTCTCCCCCGAGCACAGATTCCCTTCCCGCTCAGCAACATGCTGCCGTGGGCTTCCCGCGATGGAAAACGTTCCTCTTTGTGAAAGCAGAAGATCATCATTTCCCACGCGCATTTGAGCCGAAGTCCTTTAAAAGGGTTACCCCATTTTCGGATGTTCCGATCAGGATCTTCTCACCCTCTACTTCGAGCAAGTGTATGGATCTCTTTGGGCCCAGCGCCTTGACGGAAAGAATGCGAATATCGTCTCCTTTGGATGCTCCCTGGGGCAAAAAATGCAGGTAACGCCGCGCCGCCCAGGCAGCGACTAAGACCAACGCCAGGACGAGAATCAACGCTCCTAAGGTCTTTAGCGAAGAAGCGAATAAATTGGGCCCCTGATCGCCCTCACCGGCGAGAGCTTGTGTCGAAGCACATACCAGGAAAACGGCTACTGCTGAAGTTTTTCTCAGATGTTTCATTTCAGTGTGCGAATGCGATCTTCGACCCTCACGAGATCGGTGATGCGTATACCGAAGTTCTCATCAATCACGACCACTTCACCCTGAGCGAACTTTTTGTCATTGATGTAGAGATCAACAGGTTCACCTGAAAGCTTGTTTAATTCCACGATCGACCCGGGACTTAACTCCAGAATGTCCCGGATGAACATGGAAGTGCGCCCCAGCTCGATAATCACGGGCAGCTCCAGATCCATGAGCGCGTCGATCTGTTGTGGTGAATGAGAACCGCCGCCATCTGTGGCGCCAAAGTCTTCGAAGCGAGCCGGGCGAACCTCTGGAGCTGCATCGCCGTCAAGATTTTCCATCTTATCCATTTCCTCATCAAGTACGGCAGGCGGAGGGCGATCCTCGAACGTACCACTGCCTTCATCTGCATATTTCCCCAGATCATCCACCGTTTGCGAGGAAAGCAGCAGAGTCATCTTTGATTCATCAGACCCTTCAACTTTTACGACAAGATCGGCTCTGAAGCAGGATATCCACTTATCAATATGATCTACCACCGATCCCAACTTCGCTTCAACCGGTTCCAGCTTAACGGGTGAGCCACACCGCTCGGTGAGATACTGGCACAGCGCCCCGTCCAGTTGATTCAGCAACTCGGCGACAGGGTCAAGATGCTTTTCAGGTGAAAACTCTGCCTCACCTTCACCCTCGAGTACTAAATTCCCCCAGACAGCTGCCGTATCGGGGCTGACGAGAAAAGCGATCTCATCAGAAAGACCTTCTGCGAACCTCGCTGTGGCGATGACCAGTTCTTCGGAGTAATCAGACTGAAGTTCTTCCGAATCGACCGGATGGAGTTCTCCCATCTGCACTTCTGTCGGGCGCTTGAAGGTTGTCTCCAAAGCAGCGCCAAGACTCCCCATAGCGGGCTCTAACACCCTGATCTGGTCTTCCATTAAACTTTGCTTATTCACGTTACCTCCCACTTGTTCGTGGGTTGCACTTCTATTTAGTTATTACCTAAAACGTAGATTGCATAATCCCGATGGTCATCCTGGCAAAAATAATGGTTACCCGGATGAAGCCAGTTGTATCATTGGTAAAAAACTTGATCCAAGGCAGAGACAATCCGGGTGATTCGTACAGCGCGCCGACGCCCTCTTTTCCCCGGTACCGCCATAAACTTCACTTTCCCACCCACTAAAACGGCTAATTCATCTTCGGTCTTCGCCTCTATCTTGATAACGTCATCACGCTGAAAGGAAAGAAAATCGCGGATGGTGATGCGAGCTTTGGCTAATTGAGCCACCACCGGCAGCCGAGCGGCTTTCAAACTCTGGTTCAGCACGACCCGATCACTTTCTTCAAGCTTTCTCGGAGCACCAATAACAGCCTGGCTGGAAAGTTTATGCAAAATCGGCTCTAAAATGTAGTAGGGAATGCATACGTTCATCTGATAGCTCAGGCCCTTGACTTTTACTTCAATGAAAATGACCGCTATCGTATCGGATGAACGGGCGATTTGAACGAACTGCGGATCGGTCTCGAATGAATGATACTTACATTTAATATCAACCGCCTGACTCCAGACCTCATTTAAAATCTCAATCATATTATTGATGATATTCCGCACTACGTTTTGCTCGATAATCGTAATTTCCCTGGGCTCCATCTCCGTCTCTCCGGCTCCCCCCAGAAGGCGATCAACAAGAAAAAGGAGCAGCGCGGGCGACAGTTCCATAATCAATTTGCCGTCCAGAGTTTCACTGTGGAGAACGTATATGGAAGCCGGGGTGGAGAGGGACATGGTGTATTCGGAATAGGTGACCTGGTCAATGGAGAGCAGGTTAATATCAACCATAGCCCGCAGGACGGTGGAGAGATAGGTGGCCAAAAGCCTGGAGAAGTTCTCGTGGATGGTCCGCAGAGATCGGATCTGATCTTTTGAAATCCGGTCGGGGTGCTTGAAATCGTAAACGTGAAAATCTCTGCCGTTTTCGACTGCGTCAGCAGCATCGAATTCTGACGTTTTCGAGACGTTGGAAAGCAGCGCCTCGATCTCTTCTTGAGAGAGGATCTTATTCATCGGTTCGCCCGTTTGGCCGATTGACTATGCGATGGACGGTCTGTAATTTCAGTCGTTCTGATCGGATTTACTGGAAAACGTACTCCACGAAATAGAGCTTTTCAACCTTGCCTTCTTTCAGGTAGTAATTAATAGCCTTAAGCAGCGATTTTCGGATTTTTTCCCGGTAGCTGATGTCCGCCAGGATACCGATTTCCTGGCCCGCCAGCAGCGTAATCAGATTATCGCGAATCTGGGGATCTTTCATCGCCAATTCTTCTTGGACGGCTGCGCTATGGCATTCCAGCCCCAGAGTGACCATGAGATGGCGTCTTCCTCCCGAATTCGCCGGGTTGATAATCAGATCCTTGATCATGTAGAAGCCATAACCGCTTCCCTCTCCACCGCCATGCTCACCGCCCTGCCCCTTATGACTGCTCGCCTCTGCGGCAGAAACCTCTTGGCTGTTAGGCGCGAAGAATAGCTTCTGGACCAAAACGCGCGAAGCGAACACCATGACGATCACCGCCACAACCGGAACGGCGATTTTCACGATTTTGTCCTTCATTTGCTCAAACCTCATGACTGGTGAAGATGCTCAAGGCTTTGTCAGCTTGCTAATTTTGGCTGAAGGCATCGGTTGCTCTATTACAATCCAAGGCGCCGCCGAAAAAGTCAAGGAGTGTTTTGTTTCCCCTTCTTCTTTTCTACCTTCGCTACGGTTGCCTCGGACTTATCTCTTGTTAGTACTTCTGAATCTTTCCGACCAGCGTAAATGCGCCTGCGAAATTCTATAACGGCGGCGATAATTTCAGGGATTTTCTCCTGCACCATGATCTTCTTCCCCGTCGTCAGCGTGATCAAACTGTCGGGCAAGACTTCCACAAATTCGATTAGATCGCTGTTGACGACCAGTTTACCGCCGTTAAGTTTAGTCAGTTCTATCATCTGAACCACCGCATAGCTAACGGGCGGTCCGGCGGGGTTTCCCCCGCCGGACATTGCTTAGTTTACCGCTTCAAACGAACGACCTCATCCAGAAGATAATCCGACGTGGTGATGACCCTCGCTGAAGCCTGAAAACCTCGCTGCGCGATGATCATCTCGGCGAATTCCTTGGAAAGGTCAACGTTGGACATTTCCACGTATCCCGAATAAATCGACGATCCCATATTAACCTGGGCCTGGCCGAAAACGGGATCTCCTGAATTGGCGCTGAGGCGGTAGAGATTATTGCCGTCTTTCAGCAATCCCTGGGGATTGTTGAAATCGGCGAGAACGATCTGGGCCAGGGTGATGATCTGATCGTTGCTGAAGGCCCCTAAGATGGCGCCGTTCGCATCAATGGAGATGTCGATCAGATCGCCCATACCGTAACCATTCTGGCTCTGCACAATGGTGGTCGTCGGGCTGGCAAACTGGGTGATACCGTCCACCCCTCCAACGGTTCCCGCATTCAGATCGATGCTGATGGTTGACTCCGCCCCATTGTTGGGGTCAAAGGAGAAGGACAGCGATCCGTCATCAAAGTTGAAGGAATCCAGAGAGCCATCGTCCTTGAAGGTCACGCTTCCGGTATTGCCGCTGATTACTTGAGCCGGTTCCTCGACGTTGACCTCCCAAAGCCAGGTATTCGCTGTCGCCGTCTTCGTGAAAGTGACGTCCAGAACGTGTTGACCACCCAGCGAATCGTAGGTGATAATCGAGGTGGTATGGGTGGTGTCCTCCGTGTCCACTTGCAGGGTTCCGGCTGCCAGACCACCTCCCAACGGATCATTGGAGTCAGGAGGCGCATAGATGGTCACGCCACCCCCTCCCAGGCCGACGATATTGGTCATCAGTCCCGTCGCCTCGTCTGCCTCGATGGTGAGGTTGGTGGTTATGGAACTCCCCCCATTCGAAGGAGTGAACACATCCACCGCTGCCAAATCCGAGTCAATGCCCTCCACC
>Ga0190347_1000589_pt1 | contig 11178 bp, 25 predicted proteins | sample 48721356_MG_FD_161652 | JGI IMG/M metagenome (GOLD analysis project Ga0190347, IMG submission 161652) | Hydrothermal vent microbial mat bacterial communities from Southern Trench, Guaymas Basin, Mexico - 4872-13-5-6_MG | ecosystem: Environmental > Aquatic > Marine > Hydrothermal vents >...
GAAAGATTGATTAAAGAAAAAGATGAATTATTAAAAAAATTAAAAAAAGAATAAGAATTATTAGATTTATCTTTATTTTTTACAGGTATTCAAACCATACCTGAATATAAATGGTTGGTATATGTGAAAAGTGATGTAAAATGATAGAAATAACAAAAGATGAGTTTATGGCTTATGAAAGGGTGAGAAGAAGCGGGGTCATAAATATGTTTGCAGTTTCAGTAGTAATGAAAATTAGTGAATTATCAAAAGAAAAGGTTTTAAAAATAATGGAAAATTACAGTGAACTTGCAGAGAAATATTTGAAAGAAGGTGATGTAAAATGAAAATAGAATTTTTCAATTTAGATAAGCTTTTTGATTACAAGCAAGAGCTTCAGCTTGTAGGAACAAGAGAAGGAAATTATTTTGAAAAAAAAGATTTATTAGAACTAATCATCAGACTTCAAAAAGCAAATGAAAGACAAGATATTAATCAAATAATAGATATTCTTAGTAAGGATAAGAATAATAAAAGAGTTGTATCTTATATGCGAAAAATCAAGCATGAAAAAACAGCTAAAAAATATTTTAATGCTGTTGATAGTTGCTTGAACGATATTTTGTCTGCTCGTCTGTGTGCCTTTCATTTTAGGGCTGCTTATAAATATGAAGATGAGATTCTATATGTTAACACAAAAATGTTAGACAATTTAACAGCAGAGAATAAAGCGTTCAAAATGACAAGAGATAATTTCTTTGAAGTCTTTTTTCATAATGTATCATTGCATGAGTTTGTTGATTTTGAATTAAATTCTGATAATAGAATTGATGAAATACATTTGTCAAGAAATATTAAGGTATCAGTTGATTTTTATCTTAAACATAGAGACAATCTCGTAGAAAGTTATGTAAAAGAGATTTTGCGTCTGCAAGATTTACGAGAAACAGTTAAAAATTTTGTTTTATAATTTTTCCTTTTTTAATACTGGATTCTCAATAAGTTACGACTTATTGGGACGGTATTGCAACTCGTATGGTTGCTTTTTTAGGAAAAGGTGATGTAATATGAATGAAATGTCAAAAGAAGAAAAGATAAATAATATAATTGCAGAAATTGAAGGAAGTGCAGATGACATTGTTTACGGTATTAATGATGTAATTAATAACAAATATCTTGATTCAAAAGAGTGTTACGGAGATATAAAGAGATTACAAGAGACTATAAAAAGTTTTGAGATATTAAAGAAAAACAGAGAAATTCTAAAATCTATGAATGTTGAATTAAAGTTAAGAGAAGAGTATGCACGTGAGTCCTTTAAAGATATTTACAAAAAACAAAATAAAATCAGTGTAAATCTACATCGAAATTATTGGGAACTTGGAGAAAGTGAGGGAGATATAATAGATAATATAATCAATATCTTAAAAGAGAATGTTGACAAATATATAGAAAACTTAAAGGATTTAACAGGTCTTTCTATTGAAGAATACAAGATAAAAAAAGAAATTGATGATTTAAAAAGAGAGATAAGCGAAAGAGATGCAACAATCAAATGTAAAATAGAAGAAATTGAGAGACTTGAAGAAGAAATCAGTAAATTAAAAGAAAAGTATTCTGAAAAAGAAGAAGAGGACGAAGACGAAGAAGATTATTAATTTTTATTTTTTTTCAAAACCGCCGAGTAAGTCAAACTCTTTGAGTGACCCAGAGGCGGTTATAAATATCTGGGATTTTGAAATATAGGTGATTAATGTGAAAAAGTTAACAATAAAAGAAGCGTTTGATTATCTCAGCGAAGTCGCCAGTTCTAAAAATGATTCTGTTAAATAATAAACCCTGTAAGCATTGTGGCAGTTATCTTTCTTTCCGTTGTGCTTGTCCTGATGGGGAATATTGTTACAATTGCGGTGAAAAGGTTAATGATTGAATATGAGAATAAAAAAAATAAATGTTTCAATTGTTAAGGATAAACATATTAATAATCCAAGCAATTACGTTTTTATAGCAAGAAGTTTAATCAATGAGGAAGACTTCAACAAAGAACATTTAATTGTAATGTATCTTAATTCAAAAAATATAGTGAAGTCTGCGGAAGTTGTTCACATTGGGGATATTAATTCTTGTATTGTAAGTCCCTCCAATGTCTTCAAATCTGCTATTACCAATGATTGCAATTCAATTATTATTCTCCATAACCATCCTTCAGGAGACTTGGAACCTTCTGCGGAAGATATTAAGGTTTATGATATTTTAAAAAAAGGAGGAGAATTATTAAAGATAAAAGTTTTAGATTCTATAATTTTCAATAAAAAAGGAGAAAGTTATTCTTTATTATTAAAAATTTTTCTCATATAAATCAATAATATAACTCCTCCTGTAAATTTGATATTCAAGAGTATTTAAATAGGATGTCATATCTCTAAAACAAGACAGTCCTTTCAGATAATTTAAACCTTCTATTATCTGATTATATTCTTCTTTATCCATAAATTAATATAAATTAAGTAAATACATTGTAGAATATTAGTGACGTCCTCCACCACCAAAAATCATAGATTTTTGGAAGTGGCTTCCAGCGATAAAATTCATGCTATTGAGACTTATCGCATATAGTTCCTGCTTCAGCGATTTGACTTGCTGATAAATCTTTAGATTTACCAGTAGAGGTCAAATCTCCACAGGCGTGAATTTCCGTTTGTCCAACGGTATTTTTTCTTAATCCTTCTTCCAATATATTTGTTGCTGCGTTATCATCTCTTGGTATTATTGCACCACAATTTTCACATTTATAAATTCTTTTATGTAGTGGCATTTTCTGTTTATTTCCGCATTCACGACATATTTGGGAAGATGGATAAAATCTATCTACTTCCACTTTCTTACTTCCAGCACTTGGAGCCTTGTAAGTGAGCATTCCTGTAAAAGTAGACCAACTTGCATCTGATATCGATTTAGCCAAATTATGGTTTTTAACCATATTTGAAACTCCTAAATCCTCTATTGATATAAAACTATAATGTTGCGTAATATGGTGAGTGAGTTTATGCAAAAAATCCATTCTTTGGTTAGTTATTGTCTCATAACATCTTGCTAACTTAACTCTTTGTTTCTCTTTGTTATTAGAACCCTTCTTTTTCTTGGATAATCTCCTCTGTTCCCTTTTGATTTTCTTTTCGGATTTCCTAAGAAATCTTGGATTATCTATAACTGTTCCATCGGATAGAGTTGCAAAGTTCTTCAGTCCTATATCAATTCCAACTTTATTATCTGGATGTTTATGTTTAACTTGTTTTTCTTCTAATTCACAACTAAATGAAGCAAACCACTTGCCTGAAGGAACTTTTTTGATTGTAAGTGTTTTAAGTGTTCCTTTGGGTGTCCTGTGCAGTTCAATAGGAATAGAACCTATTTGAGATATTTGCAATCTTCTCTGGTTCTTGAACTTAAAAGCATTATTTTGCGGGTAAGCAATACTTGTTATTCTTTTCTTGAATCTTGGATAACCAACTTTAATATGTTTACCTTTTTGTTTTTCTTTTATTCTTCTAAAAAAAGCACCATAACTCTTGTTTAATTTATCCGCAACATTCTGCAATACCTGGGAATATCCCTTAATATTGTAAGACTCTTTGAGTTCTTTAGTTACCTGATATAATTTCTTCCTACTTGTTATGGATTCTCCACTGCATTTATAAGTTTCTTTGGATATTTCCAATAAATCATTATGCAAGTTTTTACAAATCTCAAATTGTTTTTCCAATCTTATTTTTTGTTTACCTGTTGGATAAATTCTGTATTTATAGTTTCTCAATAGCATATTATTATATAACAAAAATCTTTAATATGCCAATTCATCTACCACCAAAATCCTATATTATTTGGTTGGATTTTGGAAGTAGACTTCTTGGCTAAAGAGTTAAAATGTGGAAATTAAGATAAAAGAAATTAAAGATTATTTAAATTATTTTAATATTATGAAGTGTAAAAAATGTGGTATAAAAACCAATAATAAAAGTGGATATTGCGATAAATGTCTTGCTGATAATTCCAGTAATATTATAAGTGAATGCTTGGATATTAGTGATGAACAATTTAAAAAAATGGTAAATAAACTTGTTATAATATTCTCCAAGCCTAAATTTATGATTTCTGATAAATTGTTGGAGATTAAAAATACTGAATTTAATGATATTGAAAAAATATATATGGGTTTTTTGTTAGGTACTCAAATTGGAGAAAAAAATGCTACTCTTAAAATAACTAAAGATTTTATTAAATTATTTGAAGAACATCCTGAATTAAGAAAATTGTTTTAAAATGATAATAAAAACTAGAAAAAGTTGGGAGATAAATAATATTATCCATTTTATTGAGACATTTAAACTCGAAAAAGAGTTTAAAGCTAAATGGAAATATAAAATTGAGGAATGGAAATATGATTTTAGTGATTATGATTGTATAGTTGAATTACTCAAAGATTTACCAGAAAATTATATCGTCTATTTTGTAGATGAAAAAGATGGTTATTTTGTTATTTTAAAATTATGATAAAAAAATATTTGTGGTGTGAGAAATGCAAAAAATTTCCAGATAAAATAATTGAAAGATATTTAAAACCAATTGAAGAAACTAGAATCTTTGATAAATCTATTGGAGAATATGGTTTAGATGAATCCAATATAGATGATGTGGAATTTGAACAATTATGTGGAACTTGCAGAAGCAAACTAGTAAATAAAAATGAGTAAATTTGATGTTGAAATTAATGATTTAATTTGCGAAATTGAAGAATTAAGGAGTAATCCAAAACTATCTATTGAAGTCGCAAAAAAGACAAGAAAATTATTTAATAAAATATTACGCTAATTACACTTATACCTTATAGTTAATTAGTTACGGCTAATTAACGAGGTTGTAAGAAAAAATATGACAAATACAAAATATAACATAAATGAACTGTGGAATTAAAGTGAAGGAAACTTAAACTAAATCAATAAATACTAATATATTAACTGGTAAAGAAATATGATAATAGAAGAATTACTTGATGATGAGATGCCTTTAAAACCAACTAAAGAGGAAATTGAAGAGGTGTATAGAAAGGTTTTAAAAGGTATGGATTTAACAGATAGAGAAATTGATATTTTAAGGTGTTATTTATAATGGGAAAATTTAAAGAATTGGCTATTAAAGAACACAATGATAAATTAGATAAATATTATAAACTATTATATATCTCTCTTTCAATTACAGGCTTTTCACTTGGATTCTTTATCTTCTGTTATAAAAATAATTATTGGGATTATTTATTAGGTAGTATCAATTTCTTAATAAGTTTTTATTATTTATCCGAAGTTTATAAATAATTTAAATTATCTTTAATATATATTTCACTACACATATCTATATAAGGTTTAAAATTATGTTATATAATGTTGATGAAATTTGAGTTATTAAATGAATATATTAAATCTTGGAAAAAAAGTAAAGATATAAATGGATTATTACTAACAGGTAATTCTGGATATGGGAAAACATTTGAAATCTTAAAACAGTTAAAAGATGAGGAACATTTAGTTATTAATTCGCATGTTACTGCTCTTAAACTATATATGTCTTTATATTATACCAGTAATGGATTTTTAATAATTGATGATGTATTGGAGTTATTTAAAAATTCAAATACTTGTGGATTACTTCTTGCTGCTTTACAAACAAATGAAAAGGATAGACTTATTTCTTGGTACACTACTTCAAATAGTCTTGGAGATGTTCCTGAAAGGTTTTATTATAATGGTAAATTAGCGATTATCTGCAATAAGTTACCTTCAAAATTAGAGCATTTGGAGTCAAGATGTTTCCACTACGAGTTAAGTTTAACTTATAACGAACTGATAGAGAAGATTGAAGATGTTAGGAAAGCTAAAGGCTACCCTAAAGAGTTAACAAAGTTTATTATAAAACATACCAACAAATATACTAATCCAAAAATTCTTAATTTAAGACTGCTTATTAAGTTAAATTCACTTTATAAAGAATCTAATAATTGGAAACAAATAGGCATTCATTTAATTAAAAACGATAAACGACTTTATGTTTTAAATAAGATTGTTAAAAAGTTTAACAATGTTGAAGACCAGATAAATGAGTATTATAAATTAACAGGTAAAAAAAGAGCATCTTTTTACAGAGATAAAAAATTATTAAAATTATTATAAAATAATTTCTTATTAAAGAATTAAAGTTATATATTTATGAACGATATTATTGTTTTCATTATTCTTGTGATTGCTTGGGTATTTGGATATTCTATAAAAGAGATAATTCTGGCTGATGAATTAAAGCAAATTAAAAAGAGATTAAAAAAATTAGAAAAAAAGTCAAATAAAGATTATAAAAAATATTTTGGGTAATAGTTAATTATGTTGGAATGGTTGAAGTTATTAATATGTAAAAAATACAGAGATAAAATAAATGATTTAAAGATTGATAACTATTCTTTACAAAAAGAATTAACAAATTCAAAGAAAGATATAAAAGACAAAATTAAAACAATAATTTTTTTAAAACAAATAATAGATAATCAAGAAAAAAAGATTGATAATTTAAAATCCAGAATAACAGAACTTCCAGAACCAAAACTAAAAAAGAAAATTTCAAATATTAAATTAAAACAAATTCTTAAGAATTATGCAAAAGGGAATGCACAAATATATTTATTAGACCATTTTTATTATCTTCCAAAAAAAGAGGAAGTTGTAGAATTATTAAAAGATACGAATGTGGATAAACTAAAATACCTTTCTGAAGTATATGACTGTGATGATTTTGCAGTAAGATTATGGGGGGTAACTTCTCAGGGAAAATGGGCTTCCACAACTCTCGGATTTGCATGCGGAAACAGACATGCATTTAATATAGTAATTCTGGAAGATGAAAAACTATATATTATAGAGCCTCAAAATGATAAACTAATTCCAATTGAAAAGGCAAGTAAAATGTATAAACCAATATGGCTGACAATGATATAATGTCAATTATATAAAAAGAAAATGAAAGTAAAAATAGAATAATTATAGGTAAAAAAGGTATGATTATGGATGCAAGGAATAAAGAAGAATTAATAAGAAATAACATTAAATCTTTGGCTGAAATTAAACGATATGTTGCTGATAATAACTCTATTTTAATGAATTTAACTATAAGTGGCTCACACTTGTATGGATTTAACTCAAGTGATTCTGATATAGATTATCGTGGTATTTATATAGTTAATACAAACGAATTACTGGGTTTAAAAAAACCTAAAGATGTTTTAAATATTAAACTTAAAGATGAGATTAATGATATTGTTTTATTTGAACTTAAAAAAGAAATTGATTTGGCTTTAAAATCAAACTGTAATATTTTAGAACATATAAATGCCAAGCAAATTTATAATACTTCAGAGTTTATTGAATTAAGAAGACTTATTAATAACGCTTTTGGTAAATCAGGTTTGTATAATTCATACAATGGAATGGCTACATTTAATTATAAAAAATTTATAATGGGTGGGAAATCTACAACTAAAAAGTATCTTTATGTTTTTCGTTCTTTAATGGCTGGAATTTATGTTTTACAAACAGGAAGAATTGAACCTAATCTAATTACTTTAAATAAATATTTTAAGATTAAAGAGGTTACACAATTAATTAAATCAAAACAAGAGAATCGTGAGATGTCTTTAGTTCCAGAATTCAAACCGCATGCTCTTGAAGATAGGATAAATGAATTATTTGACCGAATAGATAAAGCTTATGAAAAATCAAAAATACCAGATTATCCTGATGAAAAAGATGTTTTAGAAATTAATAAATTTTTACTTAAAATTAGGAAAAAATATATATTATGAATAATAGAGAAATTAAAAAGAAACTATTGTTTTTTATAGGAAAAATAGACCAAGAAACAGGTCTGCCTATTGTCGAATATGAACTAGTAAAATGCAAATTTGGGAAGAAAGTCTATGATGAAGATTGTTATGATTGTGAAGAATTTAAAAAAGGTAGGTGTGGAAGATGAATAGAGAAATTAAATTTAGAGGGAGGATGATTGATAAAAGAAAATGGGTATATGGTGATTTAGTTCAAGATGGAAATACAAAATATATCTACTGTGGGACAAGAAGGTTTAAGGTAATTCCAAAATCAATTGGGCAATTTACAGGTAAATTTGATAAAGAAAACAAAAGAAAAGTCTATGAAGGAGATTTATATAAAATAGATTGGGTTATTTACGAAGTAAAGTTTGTAGATAATATGTTTCAATTAATAAAAAAGACAGATTATAAAAGTTTAAATTCTAAGTATATTGATGGTTTAAGTTTAGATTATATTGATAGTTTAGGTTGTGAAGTTATGTTTATAGAAAGTTTTTGAAGAGGGTGGAAAGAAAATGAATAGATTAATTAAATTTAGAGGGAAGACAAAAGGTTCTAAATTATGGGTGTATGGATATTACTATACCAAACAAAATAAACATTTTATTTTAGATTCTAAAGGTCATTCTTGGAATGTATATAAAAAAAGTATAGGTCAATTCACAGGCTTAATAGATGAAAATGGAGTTGAGATTTATGAAGGAGATAAGATTAAAATATGGAGTAAATATGATAAAGAAAGATATGATATTGGAGAAGTCTTTTATCACAACAGGTTTGCTGAATTTGGGGTAAGAGGAACAAATAGTTTAGGTTATTGGTTTTTACATCAGTACAATATTGAAGTTATAGGAAATATTTTTGAGAGTGAGGTGGAAAAACAAAAATAAAAAATTAAAAATAAAACATGGTAAGCGATTTTAACATTGAATGTAAAAAATGTAGGAGTATAGATTGTGAAATAATTACTAACTTTATTTATGATTATGTGGAAATGAGGAATTTATATATTAAAAATGTCTTAGAAAAGATATAATAATGAAGACACAGATAAGGATTGGGTGTATAAATAACAAAACCAGAAACAAAATAATTAAAGATAAATTAGATAGTTTAAGTATATTATGAGAATGAAAAAAATAAGGAGATTGGGTATAAGACCTATATCTCAATTTGAATTAGAAGGTATTATGTTTAAAAAACTTGGAGAAGAACGTTTAAATAAGGAAAAATTAGAAATAAAATTTAGAAGAAAATGGGTTGAATAATTATGGCAATAAATAAATCTTCAGGGAATATGTATGATTGGACTAATACCTGGAATCCTATTGGTGGATTTTGTAAATACAACTGTATTTATTGTTATGGTAAAAAAGGGAGATTAGCAAAGTTAAAAAAATATCAGGGAGAACCACGATTAATTGAAAAAGAATTAAAAGTTTTAAAAAGTGATAAAATTATTTTTGTAGGTTCTATGACAGATATTTTTGGAGAGTGGATTCCTTCCGAAATTATTAGAAAAGTTTTAGAGCATTGCAGAAAGTTTCCTGAAAATACTTATTTATTTCAAAGCAAGAATCCTAAAAGATTTTTTGAGTTTATAGATGAGTTTCCTGAAAAATGTATTTTAGGTTCAACAATTGAAACAAATAGAATATATGCTTCCATTTCAAAAGCACCGAGTGTTTCTATTAGAATTTATATGATGCAAAAAATCCCTGAAAATTTTGAGACTATGATTAGCATTGAGCCAATTATGGATTTAGATGTTAATGCTTTAATATATGATATTAAAAAAATTAATCCGAAATTTGTGAGTATTGGAGCAGATTCAAAAAATTCAAACCTGCCAGAACCAAATCCAGAAAAAACAAGAGAATTAATAAAAGAGCTAAATAAATTTACAAAGGTCAAAATTAAATCAAATTTAAAGAGAATATTAAATAGGGTAAAATAAAATGAATAGAGAAATAAAATTAATTGATAGGAAAGGAATATTAGAAGATTGTAAGAAAAAACCTTTTAAATTAATATTTACTATGTTGGGAGATTATGACAGTTTAGATTTTGTTTTTAAAACAGAAATGGAAGCAAAGAGGAAATTAAAAGCACTGGTAAAAAAATATAAAGAAGATATTAAATTTTTTGGTGGTTATCACGCAGAAATTCTGAAAAGACTTGAGATAGAAAGTAAAGAGGTGAAAGAAAATGAATAAAGAAATATCAATCATGGATAAATTAAGAGAAAAAAGGGAGAAAGACGAAGAGAAAGGTATTTTTGTGTGTCCTTACTGTAATGGAACAGGTAAAGAAACTAATTCATACAAAGGACATACTGAAATAGAAGATTGTATATTTTGCGAGGGAAGAGGTAGGCTTATTATTCCAGAGGTAATTATTGAGAAGATTAAACGAAAAGAAAGAGAAAAGTTATTAGAAAAACAACTTGATATACTTGAGAGTTGTGGAAGATGTTCAAATGATGAAGTGAAAATGTCAGTGAAGTATTTTTCTGAGATGTTAGTTAGACCTGCTTTTGGTGATAGTGAGATTCATTACGAAAAAGTATTTAATGTATTAGATGAAGTTATAAAGAAGAGGGTGGAAAGAAAATGAAAGTAAAAATAAGAAATAGATGGACTGGTAAAATAATAATTGAAGGGGAATATGAAAGTTTGAAAGAAGCAATAGAACAAAACAAAGGAGTAAGTCTTTCTGGAGCAGACCTTTCTAGAGTAAATCTTTCAGGAGTTAATCTTATAAAAACGAATTTTTCAGGAGCAGACCTTTCATGGACAAATTTCTCAAAGTCTAAAATTTCAAAATCTACTTTTGTGGGGGCTATAATTTCAAATGTGGATTTTTCAGAATCTACTATTTCAAATGTAAATTTTTCAGAGGCTATTCTTTGGAAATCTAATTTCTCAAAGTCTAAGATTTTGAAATGTATTTTTGCAGGAGCGAATTTTGCAGGAGTAAATGTTTTAAAATCTATTATTTCAAATGTAGATTTCTCAAAGGCTAATATATATAGAGTGGATTTTTCAGAGGCTATTTTTAAAGTAGATAGTCCTTTAGGAAAATCTTTTTCAGAAATTAGAATTAACAAATCTCAAATAATGGATATTATAAACAGTTTAAATATTAAAATTGTAAAGAAAAATGAATAAAGAAAAGTTTGGGGTGAAAGAAGATGAATAGAAGCACTAAAGAAACATATATTAATGTAATAATTCTTAATATGTTGGAAAGATTGCTTGAGATAGAAGACATAG
>Ga0190347_1000599_pt1 | contig 11129 bp, 11 predicted proteins | sample 48721356_MG_FD_161652 | JGI IMG/M metagenome (GOLD analysis project Ga0190347, IMG submission 161652) | Hydrothermal vent microbial mat bacterial communities from Southern Trench, Guaymas Basin, Mexico - 4872-13-5-6_MG | ecosystem: Environmental > Aquatic > Marine > Hydrothermal vents >...
GCTGTGGGGGAAACCCCGGCTCCTGAGCGCAGCGAAGGAGAACGGGGAGGGGGCAAGACTCCCCCATGTCAAAAGCCTTAAGAAAACAAGGGGCTGAAGTGTTAAGTGAAAAGAAATGTCCCCTGCCCGTGAACGGTTACGTGGGACCGCGGGTTCACCGGATATTTACATTGGAAATCCGTGTATGTAAATGAGATTAAGGAGTTGCCATTTAATGACTGATTTGGAAAAGTTGCGTATCCTTCTTCCCCACTGGATTAACCACAACCAGGAACACATAGCAGAGTTCAAGAGGTGGGCTGAGTTATGTAAAGATTCAGACAACATCCGTCTGGCAGAAGCATTCAAAAAGGCGATAAACACCTCTGAACAGGTAACGAGAGAGTTGCAATATGCCTTGGATCTGGCCGGAGGTCCCGTTGAGGGTCCGGAACGCCATGGTCATCACTACGGACATGCTCATACTCATCACGAACATGGAAGGGATTAATGAGATACATAAGCACCCGCGGAGGAATTGATCCTGTATCCTTCACAGAGGCCGTAATGATGGGTCTTGCTGCAGACGGAGGGCTGTTATTGCCGGATCCCATCCCATCTGTGGATTCCGCAACTATTGACGCATGGAAGGGCCTGAGTTATCCGGAGCTTGCCTTGGAGGTCATGAGCCTCTTTGTTGATGATCTTTCAGACAAAGAGCTTGGAGCCCTCATCAGCGATGCCTATATCAAATTTGATACGCCTGAAGTCACCCCTGTTGTTAAAGTCGGCAAACACTATATCCTGGAGCTCTTTCATGGGCCCACTCTGGCCTTTAAGGACATCGCCCTGCAAGTTCTGGGAAATCTCTTTTCTTATCTTCTTAAGGAATCAGGTAAGAAAATGAACATCCTCGGCGCCACTTCCGGAGATACAGGCAGTGCCGCTATCTATGGGGTCAAAGGAAAGGATAATATTAACATCTTTATACTCCATCCCCAGGGACGGGTGAGTAAGATACAGGCCCTCCAGATGACCACTGTGCCGGAGAAAAATGTCTTTAATATCGGAGTGCAAGGCACCTTTGATGACTGTCAGGCCATAGTCAAGGCCATATTCAATCAGCTTGATTTCAAGGCTCGATATCATCTGGGCTCCATCAACTCCATTAATTGGGCCAGGGTCCTTGCTCAGGTCGTATATTACGTCTATGCCACGCTGAAAGTAAAAGAACAGACAGGAGACGAATCAGTCAATTTCTCTGTACCAACCGGAAACTTCGGAGACATCTTTGCAGGTTATATAGCAAAACAGCTTATTCGACCTAATATAAAAAGACTGATCCTTGCCACGAATGAAAACAATATCCTGACCCGTTTTGTCCTCCAGGGCCGCTATACCAAAAGCGAAGTGATCCCCACCATAAGTCCCTCCATGGATATCCAGGTCGCCAGCAATTTTGAACGTTATCTTTATTACCTGTACAATCAGGAATCCGAAAGGGTAAGGCAGGCATTTATCCTTCTCGATAAGAAAAACGAAATTATCATTAGCCAGGAGGAACGGTCCCGGGTGAGAAAGGATTTTGCCTCTGCCTCTATAGATCAGGCCTCAACCATTGCAACTATCAGGGACACGTATAAGGAGACGGGCTATATTCTGGATCCCCACACTGCAGTAGGGGTAGCCGCGGCTGAAAGGCTGGGCCCTGATCTACCAAAGGGACCCACTATCTGTCTGGCCACCGCACATCCGGCAAAATTTCCTGAGGCTATACGCAAGGCCATAGGCAAGGAACCAGAGCGACCGGAATCATTAAAGGGAATTGAAAGCAGGCCCAGCAGATGCGAAATTTTACCTGCAGAGGTAAACGCAGTAAAAAACTATATTGTTAAGCAGGCACTTTGACCGGTCAAATTCAGCCAAGCATCTAAACCCCGCTATGACCAAAGCCGCCTTCACCCCTTGCGGTTGCAGGTAATGAATCCACTTCTTGCCAGCTTGCATGCCAGATCCTGGCAAGGATCATCTGGGCTATCCTTTGTTTTCTTTTGATGGTGACAGTCTCCGGGCCGAGATTAATGAGTCCCACTTTTATCTCACCGCGGTAGTCGGCGTCAATAGTGCCGGGTGCATTTATTACCGTCAGGCCGGATCTGATGGCAAGTCCACTCCTGGGCCGGATCTGGAATTCATAACCATGTGGCAGGGCTACTGCAAGACCTGTGGGAACAAGACCTATTTCCCCCGGATGCAGGTGGATATCGTGTTGGATCGCTGCAGCCAAATCCATACCTGCCGATTGCCTGGTGATATAATGAGGAAGAGGAAGATCAACCGCGTGGGACAGGCGTTTTATCTGTACGACTACAGGCAGTCCTTCCAGTGATCTGATGGACAGAGATTCTATCACATATTACTCACGAACTGTCCGCAAAGAATTTGTCAACTCCTCAGACCTCCCGGCCTCTTCATCCGGGACCGGCCCTAAACAAACCAGGGCAGGACCTTTTTCCAGGCACCGCGTTGCCATCTGCTTTATTTCCTCAGGAGTAACTGCATTAATTTTGCGGATTATTTCATCATAGGAGACGAATTGGCCCAGATTTATTTCATTTTTTGCCAGAAGCGTCATGCGGCTGTCCGTGCTTTCCGCAGAGAGCAGCAATCCACCCTTGACGTGATCCCTGGCGGCTTCCATCTCATCGTATTCAACAGATTGATCCGCGAGCTTTTTTAGCTCTCCGTGCATTAACTCAACCACATCTGAAAGCTGTTTGGCAGAGATGCCTGCATAAATTCCCAGCATCCCGGTATCCTGAAACGAAGAGAAAAAGGAATAGACTGAGTAGGCAAGTCCCCGCTTTTCTCTTATCTCCTGAAACAGCCGGGAACTCATGGATCCGCCGAGGATTACGTTAAGCAACAGAGAGGGATAGCGTTGGGGGTCTGAGGAGCTCGGCCCTTCATAACCCATCAGTACGTGAAGCTGTTCCAGGTCCCTTTGGTAAAATTTGACCCCGAGGCGAGGTACCGCCCTGGAGCGAGATGAACGGCCATTGATAGACGCCAGGTCTCCAAAAAGTTCGCTTATCTTGGCAACAAAAGGCTCGTGTTCCAGGTTGCCTGCTGCAGCGACCAGGACCTTTGGACCTACATAGGCATTACTCACAAACTCCTTCAAGGTCTGTGGCCTTATTGCGCTGACACTGTCAACAGTACCGAGAATGGATTGCGCAAGGCTGCTTCCGGGCCAGTAAAATCTGTTAAAAAGTTCGTGAATCAACTCATCCGGAGAGTCTTCAAGCATACCGATCTCTTGTATTATGACCTGACGTTCTCTTTCCATCTCCTTGTCGTCAAATCTGGAACGGAGAAAAATATCAGAGAATAAATCCAGCAGCCTGTCCAGATGGATATCCATTACCTTTGCATGGAAGCAGGTGATCTCTTTGGAGGTAAAGGCATTGGAAAAGCCGCCCATCTGGTCAAAGGCCTTGGCGATGTCCAGGGCGGTACGCCGTTCAGTCCCCTTAAAAATCATATGCTCGATAAAGTGGGAAATGCCCGAGTTACTGGCATCCTCATCCCTGGCGCCTACAATAACCCACACACCGACTGATACCGAGCGGACATTGGGTATGCGCTCGGTAAGCACGCGAATGCCGTTTGGAAGGACGGATTTATTGTATTGCTGCTTCACTTTTGAACAGCAGCTCCCTGCTCGTCAATGGCAGCCTTGCGGCTGAGCTTGATCCTGCCTTGTTGATCTATACCTATGACTTTTACAAGGACTTCGTCGCCTTCGGAAAGTATATCCTTCACATTTTTCACATGCCTGTTCTCCAGTTGAGAAATATGCACCAGACCGTCACAGCCCGGCAATATCTCAACAAAGGCCCCGAAGTCCATGATCTTTTTTACGGTCCCGAGATAGATATCTCCGACCTCGGCCTCTTTTGTGAGGTCCTTGATCCTTTTTATGGCATCTTCTGCCGCCTCCTCTGAAGAGGAAAAGATGTTCACCTCGCCTGAATCATCAACGTCTATCTTTACGCCGGTTTCTGCTATTATGCCCCGTATATGCTTTCCGCCCGGGCCAATAAGATCCCGGATCTTTTCCGGATTGATATTGAGGGTGATGATCTTAGGTGCATATGGTGAAAGGTCTTTTCTGGGGTGATCTATCACTTTTCTCATCTTGTCCAGGATATAGAGCCTTGCATCTTTTGCCTGTATAAGCGCCCTGCTCAAAATATCCCGGCTGATCCCTGAAATCTTGATATCCATCTGCAGGGCGGTAATTCCTTCCTCTGTCCCCGCGACCTTGAAATCCATATCGCCCATGTGGTCTTCATCCCCCAGGATATCAGAGAGTATGATGACATTCCCATTCTCTTTTATAAGGCCCATGGCCACCCCTGCCACCATATCCCGGACAGGGATGCCGGCATCCATCATGGCAAGTGCCCCGCCGCAAACGGTAGCCATGGAAGATGAGCCGTTGGATTCCAGGACATCTGAGACAATTCGGATAGTATATGGAAAATCGTCCGCAGGAGGTACTACTCCGGCCAGTGCCCGTTCCGCCAGCACGCCATGGCCGATATCTCTTCGTGCCGGACCCCTTAGCGGCCTGACTTCGCCTACGCTGTACGGAGTAAAATTATAGTGCAGCATGAAGTGTTTATAACGTTGTCCTGCAGGGGATTCAATCCTCTGCTCGTCTTCAGAACTGCCAAGGGTTGCCACAGCCAGCACCTGGGTTTCTCCGCGGGTGAAGACCGCTGAACCGTGGGTACGGGGAAGTTCTCCCACAGAGCAGGAAATCGGCCTGACTTCTTCAAAAGTCCTGCCGTCAATCCGGCGCTTTTCTTTTACGATCAAAGTACGCATCAGCTCCTTTTCAAGGTCTTTCAGGCACTCTGATATCTCATGCTCACGACCGGGACGGTCGGCGCCCAACGCCTCCTGAACCTCTGTTTTAAGGCGCTTTATTTCCTTGTTTCGTTCGATTTTGGAAGGTATCTGTATGGCTGCAAGCATCCTCTCCCTGGCGGATTCCCTGACCCTTTTTATAAGCTCGGGGTCCGAATCGGGTTCAGGGACAGTCATCTTGGGTTTACCTGCCTTTTCAACGAGCTCATCCTGGAGATCGAACAATGGCGTCAGTGACTCATGACCGAAAAAAATGGCGTCCAGCACTTCCTGTTCTGAAAGCACTGCTGCCCAACCCTCTACCATGATTATCGCGCTTCTCGTACCTGCAACAATGACGTTAAAATCAGAATTCGATAACTGGGTCCTGGTGGGATTGGCTATTAATTTGCCTTCCACCCTTCCCACTCTCACGCCGGCAATAGGACCATCAAATGGTATGTCTGAGATACAAAGGGCCGCGGATGCCGCGGTAATGGCGACTACATCGGGATCGATCTCTGTATCCACGGAAAGCACCGTTGCTATTATCTGGGTATCGAACGCGTATCCATCGGGAAATCTGGGCCGAAGCGGACGATCTATCAGCCGTGAGGTGAGAGTTTCTTTTTCACTGGGTCTTCCGATCTCCCTGCGGAAATAATTCCCGGGAATGCGGCCTGACCCGTAGAACATCTCCTGATAGTCTACCATGAGTGGCAGGTAGTCCACTCCCTCCCGCACTTTACCAGAGGTCACCGCTGTCACCAGGACTACGGTCTCCCCCATTCTGGCCAAAATGGCACCGTTGGCCTGCTTGGCCAGACGTCCCGTCTCAAGGGAGAAGGTCATGTCATTTATCTGTGTCTTTAATTTTATCATCTCAATCAAACTTTACTCCAATTGGGGCAAAACCCCTCTGAGTTCATACTCCCAGCCTGCCGGCTTCCAGGGAGCATAAATAGTTAAATCGTATCACTTGCGGATTCCCAATTCCTTTATAACTTTCCTGTACCGCCCCACATCCCGGTTCTTGAGGTAATCGAGCATTCTCCTTCTCTGGCCCACAAGTTTTAACAGGCCGTGTCTTGAGGCGTGATCCTTTTTGTGGATCTTGAAGTGCTCGGTCAGATAGCCGATGCGGGCACTCAACAGGGCTATCTGGACCTCGGGGGAACCGGTGTCGGTTTCGTGGGTCTGGAAACTTTCTATTATCTCTCTCTTACGTTCCGGATTCAAAACCACCTGTCTCTTCCTCCTTCACCAAATTACTATTTGATCTCTGATTCTAATCTGCAACAGCACATTTCCCGGGCCAAATTTTTATAGGGCGCAGGATCTTATGGTTATCCGTTTTCAGCACCGTAGGCCATGTCACTACAGACACCAAATCTTTTCCCTGAGATCCTGAACCATTCTTTGAGAAAGGCGCCCTGCAAAGAAGAAGCCGCAGATAAGGCAATTCCGGATCTGACTCATGGTCTTGCGACTCCATCAGCTCTCTGAGCCTGCTCACTAAAATCGGACGTCCATTCCTTAAATCCGCTGCCATATCAATATCTATCTCAATGGCAGGGATGTGGGCCAGTGCCTTTTCAACAGGAATAAGAACCCCTGAAGGTCCTTTGCTTTCAAGAATTTCATCAAGGGTCTCAATTTTCAATGCCTGCCCTATGTCAAAAGGCCCGCTTCGAATCCTTTGCAGGCCCTTTACATGAGCACCACAGCCCAGATCAGATCCGAGCTCATTTACAAGTGACCTTACATAGGTACCTTTTGAGCAGTGCACTCTGAAGTCCACCTCTGGCAGCCTCATTTCAAGGATCTCGAACGAGAATACCTGCACCGGCCTGGATTCCTTTTGGACCATTATTCCCTGACGCGCGAATTTGTATAACGGTCTTCCTTTATGCTTGGCTGCAGAGAATGGTGGAGGCGGCTGGAAAAGCCTGCCCGTAAATTTTTTGGCCGCGTTTTGCAAAGAGACCGGATCAAGGTCCGAAGGTAAAGGCCTTTGTTCCGTGACCCTTCCTGCTGCATCGTAAGTATCGGTAGTCACTCCCAGGAGCATGGTCCCCTGATATATCTTGTGACCCGCCATAATGAACCGGACGATCTTTGTTGCACGTCCCAGGCATACGGGCAATACACCTGTGGCAAGCGGATCAAGGGTACCCGCATGTCCGGCTTTTTTGACCTTAAACCTCTTGCGAACTTCCTGAACCATTTGGAAGGAAGTCATGCCGGATGGCTTGTCCATTACCAGGATACCATCACGCATCGGCCGTTTCCGAGCCCTCAAAACAGGCATTTATTTTTTTCAACAGGACCTCTCTGATCTCGGCTGCTGTTCCGGTCTTGCGGAAACCTGCTGCATGAAAGTGCCCTCCGCCTCCGAATTCCTTGGCCAGTTCTGCTACATTAAAGAACGACTTTGACCGCATGCTGACAGATACCTGCCCGGCATGGACCTCTTTTATGAAAATGGCAACTTCTACTGTATCTATGCACCGGGCATGTCCTACAAAATCCTCTGTATCGAACTCTGTTGCACCGCAGATACGAAACATCTCCGGAGTGGCCTGGAGAAGTCCTATCTTGCCGTGTCCCTTTACTTCGAGGGTCCTTAATGCAAGACCTAAAAGGCGTTGCCTGTGCAAAGAATAATTCTGATAAAGCTTGCTTGCAACGGCATAGGGATTTGCGCCGTGTGCCACGAGATCGCCAGCCATCCGGAAAGCTGTCTCGTCGGTATTGCTGTGACGGAAACATCCTGTGTCCGACAGTATGGCAGTATAGAGATTAGTGGAGATGTCTTCTGTTATGGGCCATCCAAGTTCTTTGATGATCCGCATGACTATGGCACCGGTGGCAAAAATGTCTGGAGATATATAAGTGATGCAATGAGGGTGTTTTTTCCCCCGGTTCCGGGTACAGAACTGGGCCTGGCCCAGATGATGATCAAGAACGACAATAATTGAGGCCTGCTCTATCAATCTTTGTGCCTGCTTTCCCATCCTGTCGGGCTCGTTGCAATCAAGGACCACCAGGGTAGTATTTTCAGGCAGCGGATTAGCTACTTCACTGACCAGGTATTGAGAGCCAGGGAGAAATTGAAGTGTATTCGGCACAGGGCCTTCTACAAAAAGGGTCACATCCCTGCCTGCATCCTTAAGGGCAAGACCCAGGCCCAACAAAGAACCCAGGGCGTCTCCATCCGGCTTGACATGACAGGTCAAAAGCAGACGATCGGATGCATTGACAGCATCCGCCACTGCCTTCAGTTTCTTGGTATCCTTGGGTAAAATCCCGGTCTCAGTCGTCTTCAATTTTCTACCTGTTGGCCGGTTCGCACACTGGCAAGAAGTCTCTCAATCTTTTCCTGGTAATCCAGGCTCCGGTCCAGTTGAAAGCGGATCTCAGGTATCCGCCTCAGGTCAAGGCGGTGTCCCAGAATTTGCCGTATGAAGCCTTTAGCCTTATTCAGCCCTTCCAGCACAGATTCCCTTTCAGACTCACTTCCAAGAACCGAAACGAAAAATCTTGCGTAACAGAGGTCCTCCGAAACCTTTACCTGCATTATGGTCACCAATCCATGTACCCTTGGATCCTTGATTTCACTGAGCAGTATGTCTGCCACTTCTTTTCTGAGGAGATCCTCTATTCTTCTGGAACGTGGGAACCCGTGGGGCATGATCCTCTTGTCTCCTTATTTTCCCATGTGAATAATCTCGATATTTGTGTCAGTAACCTCTACCGGACAAGTTTTTTCTATGAAATCCAAGATCTTGTCCAGTACAGAGTTGATTACCGGACGGCTATTTCCTACCGCTGATATTCCTATCTCTGCATTTTGCCATACATCGTGCATGGCTATTTCTGACACAGCCACATTGAAACGACTGCCCACCTGCCCGATCAAACTCTTAATCACGCGCCGTTTCCCTTTCAGCGAATGGTTCCCGGGCATTCTTACCCTGAGCTTGATTATTCCTACAACCATTTATCGGCATCCTTCATTCACCGGATATTTACCACTGGTTTGCACTTTCTTCAAAAAAACGTACATTATCAAATTGGATACGGATGCTGAAACCGGAAATTCGAAATTAGGCAACATATCTGCATCTTTTTGTTTTCCCCAATTTCAAATTTCCAATGTAAATATCCGGTGAACCCGTAGTCCATTCCGCAAACCGTTCACGGGCAGGGGATATTTCTTTTCACTTCACCATTCAGCCCCCTGTTTTCTTAAGGCCTTTGACATGGGGGATGTCCTGCCCCTCTGCATTCGCCTTACGCTGCGCTCAGGCGATGCAGTTTCCCCCACAGCAAAAGCCGGGAAAACTGCGGGGGCTTCCGTTAAACTGTTCAAAGAAATATCCCCTCCCAGTGAACGGTTGCCGTCCGTGCCCTGCCGCAGGAGCGGTTTGCCTTTTGCAGGGTTTCGATCGCGGGCCGGATTGCACTGCCTCTCCGGTCCGCGATGAGTGGGCTTTGAAACCCGGAAAAAGGTAACCGCTTCAAGGCGGGATATAACGGGTTCATAAGGATATTTACTTTCCAATTTCTTTCTCTCTGGCATCAGATATAGATTCTCCGAGGACAGGGGTTTCTTCTCTCATTGTATAAGTCTCTATTATGTCCCCTGTCTTTATGTCATTGAACTTTTCAAGGCCTATTCCGCATTCATACCCGGCCTGGACTTCTTTTGCGTCTTCTTTGAAGCGACGAAGAGATGCTATCTTGCCTTTATAAGTTACCACGTTGTCTCTTAAAAGCCTGGCCTTGGCATTTCTTTTGATCAAGCCTTCCAGCACATAGCACCCTGCCACTGTACCGACTTTGCCAATGTGGAAGACGTCACGAACCTCGGCGCGTCCCATGGGCTCTTCCCTGTAGACAGGTTCAAGCAAACCTGTCATGGCATCTTTAATTTCCTCAATGGCATGGTAAATGACATCGTAGAAGCGGATGTCCACATGTTCATGTTCAGCTAAGGCCTTCGCCTGTGGGCTGGGCTTTACATTAAAGCCTATGATGCTGGCATTTGAAGCAGATGCCAGCAAGACGTCGGATTCAGTGATGGCCCCGATACCGCTCCTGACGAAATTTACCTTTATCTCTTGGGTACTGAGCTTGTGCAGTGCCTCTGCAAGGGCCTCCACAGAACCCTGAACATCAGCCTTGAGCACTATATTGAGTTCCTTGAGTTCCTCCTCCCGGAGTCTTTCAAAGACATTTTCCAGACTTACTTTGCTGCTCCTGAGCAGTTCCTTCTCTCTTATCTTGCGCTGGCGATACTCAGCCACCTCTCTGGCCTTCTTGTCGTCAGAAAGTACCGTGAATTCGTTTCCTGGCTCAGGCACGCCGGAGAGACCCTGGATTTCCACTGGCATGGAGGGACGGGCAGCCTTTATCCTTTCACCCTTGTCGTTGAGCATGGCCCTCACTCTGCCGTGATGTATACCACAGACGAGAGCGTCACCTATATGCAGTGTACCTTCTGAGACCAAAAGGGTAGCCACGGGACCACGCCCCCTGTCCAGCTTGGCTTCTATCACGTGACCTCTGGCAGGCCGCTTGGGATCTGCCTTGAGCTCCATCACCTCGGCCTGGAGGGCCATCATCTCAAGCAGTTCTTCTATTCCCGTTTTTTCTTTGGCAGAGATGTTGATGCAAATGGTCTCTCCGCCCCAATCCTCAGGAACTAATCCCAGTTCAGAAAGTTGCCTTTTTACTTTTTCCGGATTAGCCCCCGGCTTGTCGATTTTGTTGATTGCTACAATGATAGGGACCCCGGCTGCCCGGGCGTGATCTATGGCCTCATGTGTCTGGGCCATTACACCGTCATCCGCCGCTACCAGCAGTATCACGATATCAGTAACCTTGGCTCCGCGAGCCCTCATGGCCGTGAATGATTCATGGCCCGGGGTGTCCAGAAAGACTACCTCCTGACCAAAGGGAAGTGTGACATGATATGCGCCTATATGCTGGGTGATGCCGCCTGCCTCCTTTGAAGCCACATCTGCTTTACGGATGGCATCCAGGAGCGTGGTCTTTCCATGATCTACGTGGCCCATGATTGTGACTACAGGGGGTCTTGGCACAGGCTCGCCCTCCCGGACATCCTCTGTATGGACCAGATCCTCAGCCACAGACTTCTTCTCCAGTTCATAGTCAAACCCGGAGGCCACGATGCTGGCTACGTCGTAATCGACAGACTGATTAAC
>Ga0190347_1000600_pt1 | contig 11101 bp, 10 predicted proteins | sample 48721356_MG_FD_161652 | JGI IMG/M metagenome (GOLD analysis project Ga0190347, IMG submission 161652) | Hydrothermal vent microbial mat bacterial communities from Southern Trench, Guaymas Basin, Mexico - 4872-13-5-6_MG | ecosystem: Environmental > Aquatic > Marine > Hydrothermal vents >...
GTTCGTTGAGCAGGGGTATTTTGATCTTGGGATAACTGGTAAGGACTGGGTAGAGGAGCGGGGAGCGGAGGTGGTTGAGGTGGCAGACCTGAGTTACAGCAAAATCGCGGAGAAAGAAGGCAGCGTGAAAATCGTCCTCGCGGTGCAGGAAGACCGAGCCGACGACCGAGGAGGTAAAGAGATAAAATCCGCAAAAGACCTACCGCCGCAGAGCAAAATCAGCACCGAGTACCCGAACCTCACAAAATCCTTCTTCGATCAACTCGGAATTCCTGTGCAGATATTTTTCTCCTACGGCGCTACCGAGGCGAAAGATATGATGGACGGAATTGTCGAGCTGACCGAGACAGGCGAGACGCTGCAGAAGAACAACTGGCGGATAATTGAGACGATTCTGGAGTCGTCCACGAAATTAATCGCGAACAAGAATTCGTGGCACGGCGACGCAGAGAAGAGGCGGGAGATTGAGGAGATTCGGACACTGCTCTCTGGCGTTGTAGAAGCGCGGGGAAAGGTGTTGCTCACGATGAATGTCGCGGAGGGGCGGTTGAGAGAGGTGGTCTCGGTGCTGCCGGCGATGAAGAAGCCGACCGTTTCCAAACTTTACGAGCAGGGGCAGGAGCAGAACTACTACGCGGTGGAGACGGTGGTGAGCAAGCGGGAGGTGAATATTTTGATTCCGAAGTTGAAGAGCAGGGGTGCGGAGGACATTGTCGAAATAAACATAACAAAAATCGTGCGGTAGGAAAGATGTCAGCCAAGAGGGAGACAAAATCGGCTTGCATAAGTGCGGTGTTAGTTGTTAGTCTTTTGTTTATTTTGCTTCTCCTCCTTTTGCTTCTCCTTCTTTACTACCGCACTTTCGTTTGGCTGGCAGGTGCTTGGCTGGGCGACCCTGTGTACTCGCACGGTTTTCTTGTCCCGCTAATCTCCGGGTTCGTCGCTTGGACGAAGAGAGACGAACTCCTCAAGGTTAGGACAGCGGGCGAGGGAGGAGGAGGAAGAGGAGGAAGAGGAGGAAGAGGAGGAGGAAGAGGAGGAGGCGGGCTGCTCGTGCTCGCAGCGGGCTTGCTCGTTTACGCGGTCTGCTTCTTCTGGCGGGCGCAGTTTGGCTTGGCGCTCTCGTTCCTGCTCGTCTTAAGTGGCTTGGTTCTCTACTTCGGCGGAGCGGCGGCGATGCGGACACTCCTCTTCCCAGTCTGCTTCCTCGTCTTTGGAATTCCGCTACCTTTCCTGCCCCGCGTTACTACCCTTCTCCAGTCCTTCTCAGCCCGCTACACTTCGCTGGCTCTCGGAGCGCTGGGCGTCCCAATCAAAACAGTAGGAGCGGAAATCCAACTCGGCAGCGGGGAGGTTTTTGTAATCGGTGTGCCGTGCAGCGGAATGCACACGCTCATTTCGCTCTTGGCTGTGGCGGCAGTCCTCGCTTACCTCCTCAAATGCCGCCCGCCAAGTTTTTACAGAAAGGCGGTTCTCTTCTCCACAGCGTTCCCGATCGCACTCTTTGCAAATGTTACGCGGCTCGTCGCACTGCTTCTCATCGCGGACCGCTACGGCGGCGAAGTGGCAATGCGGTACTTTCACGACTACTCCAGCCTGCTGCTCTTCGCGGTCGCTCTTCTTCTGCTCGCGGTCTGCAGCAGGTGCCTCGGCTGCGGGCTGCGGAGAGATTAAGGGCTCGGGGATTAAGGGCTCGATTGGTTGGGTTAGAGAACTGAGGAGGGGCGAGAAGTTCTTTACGGAGGCGTTGGTAAAGCCGCCGGCGTTAAAATTGTTCCAAGGGCGTGCCAAGGGCGTGCAAATCTCTAACAAGCACTCACCCCAGTCAGTTTGAAATCACAAGCGGCAGCGGGAGATTCTCTTTGAGCTGGCGAAATAACGAGGATTGTTAAAAAATAGCGTTACCAACATTATAGTTGCAATGCGAAAAAGCATAACGCGGAAGATTTTGGAGGGGCATTTAGTAGAGGGCGGGTCAGGACTGGAGCCGAGAGAGGAGGTTGCGATTAAAATCGACCAGACCTTGACGCAGGACGCAACAGGGACGCTGGCTTACTTGCAGTTCGAGGCTTTGGCGGCGTTGGGCGTTGAACTTGAGCGTGTGAAGACCGAGCTCTCGGTGAGTTACGTTGACCACAACACCGTGCAGGCGGGGTTCGAGAACGCGGACGACCACCGCTACTTGCGGAGCGTTGCGGCGAAGTACGGGCTGCTCTTCTCGAAGGCAGGGAACGGGATTTGCCACCAAGTCCACCTCGAGCGGTTCGGGAAGCCAGGGAAGACACTGCTGGGTTCGGACAGCCACACGCCGACTTGCGGGGGGCTGGGAATGTTCGCGGTCGGTGCGGGTGGGCTGGACGTTGCAGTTGCGTTGGCTGGCGGTCCGTTCTACCTCGCGTGCCCGAGAGTGGTGCGGGTGGAGTTGAGTGGGGCGTTGCGGGCTTGGGCGACTGCGAAGGACGTTGCACTGACGGTTCTCGAGCGGTTCGGGACGAAGGGGAACGTAGGCTGCGTCTTTGAGTACGGTGGCGAGGGAGTGAAGACGCTCTCAGTCCCCGAGCGTGCGACGGTCGCAAATATGGGTGCGGAGTGCGGAGTTACTACCTCGGTCTTTCCAAGCGACGAGAGGACGCTGGAGTTCCTGACCGCTCAAGGTCGGGCGGCGGACTGGGTTGAGCTGAGGGCGGACGAGGGCGCCGAATCCGAGTACGAGGCGGTGGTCGAAATTGACTTGAGCGAGGTTGTTCCGCTCGCGGCGTGCCCGCACAGCCCCGGAAATGTCAAAACAGTGCAGGAGTTGGAAGCGGAGGGGGTTGAAGTAAGTCAGGTCTGCATCGGGAGTTGCACCAACTCGTCCTACAAAGACCTGACGACCGTTGCACGGATTTTGCGGGGGCGGAAAGTGAGTCCTGAAGTGGAACTTGTGGTCGCTCCGGGGTCAAGGCAGGTGCTTGCGGAAATTTGCCGGAACGGGGCGTTGGCAGACCTCGTCTCCGCGGGCGCGAGGCTCGCAGAGTGCTCTTGCGGGTTCTGCATCGGGAACTGCTACGCACCCGCAACGGACGCGGTCTCGGTGCGGACGAGCAACCGGAACTTTGAGGGGCGGTCTGGGACAAAGACCGCGAAGGTCTTCTTGGTCAGCCCGGAGACCGCTGCGGCGACAGCCGTCGTCGGGAAAATTACCGACCCGCGAAGTTTGGACTTGGGAATTGAGTGCCCGCAGGTAAAGACGCCCGAGAGATTTTACACCGACGACAGCCTGATTCTGCAGCCTTCCAACACCAGCATTTCCGACGCTGTTCAGATTTACAGAGGACCGAACATCGGCGAGCCACCCACGACTTCGCCGCTGCCCGAGACCCTCTCTGGAGCGGTCGCAATCAAGGTCGGCGACAAAATCACGACCGACCACATTATGCCCGCGGGCAGCAGAATGAAATACAGGTCAAACATCCCGAAATACGCCGAGTTCGTCTTTGAACCGCTGGACAGCGACTTCTACAAACGCGCACTCGGCAACAAGAACGCAGGGAAGCACAACTTCATCGTAGCAGGCGAGAGCTACGGTCAGGGCTCGTCAAGAGAACACGCGGCGTTGTGCCCCGCTTTCTTGGGTGTGAAGGCGGTGCTTGCGAAGTCGTTCGAGCGAATTCACGCTGCGAACCTCGTCAATTTCGGAATTCTACCGCTCTCCTTCCGCTCGGCAGCCGACTACGAGGCACTGCACGAGGGGGACGAACTTGAGATTCAGAGAGTAAGAGAGCGGTTAGCAAGGAACGAGAAGCTGAGTGTGAGGGACTGCACGAGAGGGCTGGAGTTCGAGGTCGGCTGCGAACTCACCGAGAGGCAACGCCAAATTGTCCTCGCAGGCTGCTTGCTGCAAACTTTCCTTTGACAGAGAAAGCTTTACTAAATTTTCCTAAAAACTTTTCGAGAGCGGTTTGTGCGAGAACGGTTTAGCGTTAGAGCCTGTGTAGGGTGCGACTGCGTGCCCTTTGCCGAGCAGCAAATACTTGTAAATTACCAGCCCCTCCAACCCAACGGGCCCGCGTGCGTGCACCTTGTTCGTGCTGATTCCGACTTCGGCGCCCTTGCCGTACCTGAACCCGTCGCTGAACCGCGTTGAGGCGTTCTGCATCACCGAGGAGGAGTCAACGAACCGCAGGAACTTGAGTGCGGTCTCCTTGTTCTCGGTCACGATCGCGTCGGTGTGTCCCGAGCCGTAGCGGTTGATGTGAGCGACTGCCTCGTCCACGCCGTCTACTACCCTGACAGAAATGATTAAATCGTTGTACTCGGTCCGCCAGTCCTCTTCGGACGCGGGCTTCAACTTTTCCTTCCCTTTTTCCTTCCCTTTTTCCTTCCCGTCTCCCTTTCCGTCTTCCTCCCCGTCTCCCTCCCCGTCAAAAAAGCCAAGCGTTCTTGAACAGCCCCTGACCTCGACCCCTGCCTCAAGGAACCGCTCAACCATTCGGGGGAGGAACTCGCTCGCAACCGCGGAATCCACGAGCAGTGTCTCCGCAGCGTTGCAGACCGCGGGGTACTGAACTTTGGAGTCGTAGCAAACCTCCTCCGCCATTTTCAAGTCCGCGTCGCGGTCAACGAAAACACTGCACACGCCCTCTGAATGCCCCAAAACCATAATGTTGGTGTTGTTCTGAATAAACTTCACAAACTCCTCACTCCCCCGCGGCACCAGCAAGTCAATGTAGTCACTCAACTTTAACATTTCTCCAACCTCCTCCCGCGTCTCGAGCAGTTGAACCCAGCCGTCCGGAACTCCACCAACCCCTTCCGACCCGTTCCCGTTCGACACCGACGCTTCTCGCACCACCTCAAAGAGAGCCTCGTTCGAGTTGCGTGCTTCGGACCCGCCTTTCAGCAGCACCGCGTTGCCTGTCTTCAGGCAGAGCGAGGAAATCTGCACCAAAACATCCGGTCTCGACTCGAAGACCGCTCCAATTACGCCGATTGGGCAGGAGACCTGAAAGAGTTCCAAACCCTCGTCCAACTCAATCGCGGAGAGCGTCTTCCCAACCGGGTCTTCTAACCTCGCCACATCCCGCACGCTCCTCACAATCTCGTCTATTTTGGCGTCGTCCAACTTTAGTCTGTCGAGCAGGGCTTTGGACATTTTTCCTGCCTCTGTTAAGCCCGTGGCGACTTCAAGATCCTTCTTGTTTGCTGCGAGAATTCGGTCTCGGTTTTTTTCAATCGAATCCGCGATTCCGAGCAGTGCCTCGTTCTTCTCGTCCGCAGTCGCGTTCGCCAATTTAATCGCTGCGGTCTTCGCTCTCCTCGCCTTCTTTATTATGCCCTCGCCACCTACACCTACACCTACGCCTACACCCAGATTTGTATTTGTGTCTTCGTGTGCCATTTTTTCCCTACATTTTTTCTTCATTATTTTTTCGCGCTCTCACTTCACCCACTCACCCTCCCGAGACAATTCTAACCACTTTTATCTTTACCTCTCCCTTTTTCCCACTAACAACTACTTTCTCGTCCTCTGGCACGGGCTTGCCGTCGCGAAGCACGACCACCTCCACCGGATTTATTCCCAGCTTCTCAAGCACGCTCTCGTAGGTCTCCTCGTCCAAGACTTCTACTCTCTTCTCCTTCTCCCTCGCCCCTCTCAAACCTCCAAACTCCTACTCCTCCCCTACACCTACCCCTTCTCCTACCCCTTCTCCTACCCCTTCTCCTCAGCCTCCTCAACCATTTTTATCACCGCTCTCGGGCACTCGTGCGCACAAATCCCACAGCCCTTACAGTAAAACAGGTTCGCCTCAAAAAACCCGTCCTCGGTCTCCTCAATGCACGCCTCGGGGCAGTAAATGAAACAAATCCCGCATTTTATGCACTTCTCATTCTCTCGTACCGGCTTCTCCGACCGCCAGTCGCCAGTCTTGTACGCCGCAGCGTTGCCAGGCTCGGTAACCACGAAACCAACCTCCAAATCCCTCCAACCTAATTCTCCTCCACTCATTTCAACTCACCTCAAATCTTTTCTTAAAAGATTTATCAAAAGAATTAACATACCACCGTCTCCTCGTACGCCTTTTTCATCGCTGCAACGTTCTTCGCTGCAACCTTCCCGAACCGCTCCTGCATCGGCTCCTCCAGCGACGCCAACTCAACGACCCCCGTCGCCTTCACCAACGCCCCAATCATCGTCGTATTTACAATCGGCAGTCCCAGAACCGCCCTTGCAATTCCCATCGCGTCCACTGTCGCTACTTTTGCTACTCTTTTCACGCCCTCTCCCCCTCCTCCCTCTCCCTCAAACTTGGATTTCATCGCCTCGTGCGTCTTCTTCGTGTTGACCACCGCTGTTCCGCTTTTCTTTAGACGCGAGACGACACTGCCGACCTGAAGTAACCCCGGGTCAAGAACGACCAAAACGTCCGGCTCTACGACCTCTGCCCGTATTTTTATCCGCCCCTCCTCTTGCCCGCTAACACGCAGGAACGCGAGAACCGGCGCTCCTCGCCGCTCGGGACCGAACGAGGGCATTGATTGGGCGTGCTTGCCCTCCGAGATGGCTGCGTGTGCGACCAACTCCGCCAACGTAACTCCGCCCTGCCCTCCCCGCCCGTAAACACAAATTTCCAACATTTTTCCCTCTTCTGCCTTTCCTCTTCTTTCTTTAGCAAAGCTTTCTTTTTAAAGAATGGTTCTTAAAGAAAGGTTTAAAAAGAAGACTTCAGCCTCCGCCTCTGCTCCTCCAGAACCTCAAACACGACCTTCGGCGTGTCAGGAACTTTCGTCTTGTAGAACTCCACCACCCGCTTGATTTTGTCTAAATTCTCGGCGACTCGGACCGTGAACTGTCGAGCGTAGTCCTCCTTGGAATATTCCTTGCCAAGCACCGCTCTGAACAGCCGCTTGAGGTCCTCGTATTTCGGGACGAGCCCCGTAGGCGTTTCCAGCGCCTCAACCTCGCCGTGCGAACTCAACTCCATCCATTTCAGCCAGACCGCCTTGTCGGCTTTCTCGTTCGTGAATTTACCCTCGCGGTTGCGGTCTCGCAGGAAATAATTCACCGAGAAAATCGGCGGCGGGTTCTCCAACCCTGCACCGAACTCCAAATGATTTTTAATATATTTGCCGAGCGGAATCGAGAGGAAGTCAAGGTTTGACATCGGATTAATTTTCCGCACCCCCTCTTTTCCAAGCGTCGCTGCCGTCGTCTCGGACTCCAGCGCAGCACCCATCGTGACGACGCCGTGCACCCAGTCGAACGACCGCTCAACCGGCACCTTCGTGTCCGAGTCCCTGCCGCCGTAAATTATTCCCCCTACCGCCACGCCCTCGGGGTCGTTGAGCGCAGGGTCCACATTCTCGAGCAGCTGGAGGTCAAGCGTGAACCTGGCGTTTGGATGCGAGAGCGAGATTTCAAAGCCCTCGTCGTCGAGCTTTCCCGGCTTCCACTCGCCAGAGTGGTGAAATCCAGATTTTGGCTCCTCTTCGTCCTTCCCAATCCAGTGAACGCCCCCCTCCTCAGTGACCAACACATTCGAGAAAATAATCTCGCCCGGGCTGTGCAGCGTCCTCCAAATCAGCGGGTCGTCCTCCGAGTTCACGCCTTGAATTATCCCGAAGACGCCCTTCTCAGGATTTACCGCACGCACCTCTCCGTCCCTGCTCCTGAGGTAAGCGATGTCGTCGCCGACAATCGTCTCGCCGGGCAGCATTGAAGTGGAGGTCTTGCCGCAGAGTGAGGGAAACGCACCCGTGAAATAAGTTACGCGCCCCGAAGGACCGTGCACGCCCATAATAAACATATGCTCGGTCAGCCAGCCCTCTCTTGACGCCCTTTTTATCGCCGGCCGCATCGCCAACTTCTTCAGTCCAATCGTGTTCCCCCCGTACTGCGTGTTCGCGCTAAAAACCGTCTCGTCCTCAAGGTCGATGAAAACCCTGCGTTTCTCGATGTTCTTGGAGGTCTTCCGCCCGTCCAACTCGCCCGCAGAATGCACGAACTTGAAGAACCGTGCCCCCTCCCCCAACCGCACGAACTCCTCGTAGCCCTGCCTGTACAACAAATCCTCGGAGTGGGCGACGTAAGCGGAGTCGGTGAGTTGAACCGCGGGAATTGAGAACTCGGATTTTAGCGGACCCAAACAGAAGAACCGCACGAACAACTGCTTCCCCTGCATAATTCCTCGCAGGATTTCGTGAATCTCAGCGAGCCCCGCCTCCCGTTCCGTCGCGTTTATGCCGGGACCCAAATCAACGCCTTCGGGCAGAAGGAACTTGGTGTTCTTCTTGTCCCGTGCTTGGTCGTAGTAGCCGTCGAAATGAACCGTGTGTCCTGGCGTCGCAAGTTCCTGCTCCTCGCCCGCTCTTACTGCCTCTCGCCTGACGTACTGAATGTCTGCGGGTGCGTCAGTGCAGACGAAGACCTTCTCCGGGTCGCAGAGTTCAACGTACTTGGCGACGAACAGGTGCAGCTCTGGGTTAGCGATTTTGCTGAGTTTCCGGTAGTTCTCTGCCCCTACTCCTTCTCCTAATCTCTCTTTTAGCCTCTCCAATCTTTTTTCGTCTCTTTCAGTTTTCATCTTGCGTCAAAAATATAAAACACGACCTTTTATAAAAATCTTTAAACCTAAATTTGACAAACGACGAAATGAAACTGAAGGAGAAGGACAAATGCATTTTGCGGGGGTTGCTCGAGAACGGCAGGCTCTCCTACTCGGAACTCGGGCGACGGTGCGGAGTAAGTCGACAAGTGGCTTTTGAACGCGTGAGACGGCTGTCAGAAGCAGGCGTTGTAAGAGGTTTTTCAGCGCGTTTGGACGCTGAAAAGCTCGGTTTTTCTTTCAACGCTTATGTCCTGCTCATCGCGAAGCCCGAGGAGCGGTTGAGAAACGAACTCGCGGAGTTCTTGAGGAGCAGCAAAAATGTGAGAAAAATTCAACTCCTCTTCGGCAGGTTCGACTTCTTCCTCGAACTCCTCTTCGGGAGCAAGGACGAAATGACGGTGTTCTTGAGGGAAATGCACTCTTTCGGCGCTGTCGAGCGGACCGAGACTTTTATCGTCTACCAAACCGTGAAGGACAAGCCTGAGGGTGTTTTTATGCAGTGTTTGGGTGAGGGGGAGGACAGCAAAATGTAAAGGTAAGGCGGTCAAATTTTTAACGCCTCCGCAACCAGCCTCGCTACGCTTATTCTGCTGAACTCTGATTCAATCGTGTCGGTTGCGACAATTTCTTTGACGCCCGCGCGGAGCATTCGCGGGACTGCGTTCGGCACATTTTCAAAAACACCGTGCACGCAGGCAACAGAGATTTCGTTCGCTCCCTGTGCTTTTAGCAGAGTCGCGGCTTCTGCGATTGTGCCTCCTGTGGAGATTATGTCGTCCACGATGACGACATTTCTGCCTGCCACGCTCAGCTCCTTCGGCTTTATTTCTACTTCCGCACCGCTAATCCTCCGCTTCTCCAAGACATCGTAGTCTAAGCCGTAGGGAGCCGCAACTACCTTCGCCAACCCCGCCGCTCCTTCGTCTGGTCCCACAACTACTTCTCCCAACGACCTTTTCCTCGTCTTCTCCTCTTCCTCCTCCTTCTCCACCTCCTCCCCCTCCACTTCCTCCTCCTTCTTCGCCACAAAACCGCCGAGCAGTGGAGAGGCGTCCAACTCGGTCGTCTTTGCGTCGAAATACCGCAAGACGCCACTGTTGTGCGGATTAACCACAAAAATCTCTTCAACTACGCCAGCACCAGCAGCAGCGCTAATGCTCCTCGCAACTGCCCTTGAAGAGACTGCTTCGCCGGGCTTAAACCGCTTGTCCTGCCTTGCGTAGCCCAAATAAGGAATGACAACTCTTATTCTGCTCGCTCCTCCTTCTCCTCCTCCTTCTCCTCCTCCCACGGCGTCGAGCAGTTGCAAGAGGCAGACCAAGTCGGAGTCGGTTCTGACGCTCTGCACGACGACCACTTCCTCGCCTTTTAAGTCGTCCGCCACCCTCGTGTACAATTCTCCGTCAGGAAACCGCTTGAACTCGCAGGCGGCAACTTTGCAGCCCCCTCCCACTGCGGTTGCAATTCTCGCTGCCAAAACCCGTGCCGAGATTCCTGCAACTATTTTCATTTCTTTCCTTTTTCTTTTTCTTTTTTCTGTCCCTTCTTTTTTTAAAAATTAATAACGATGATAAAATGCAAGAACTGATAAAATACGGCAGGAAAATGGTGGAGTCGAGGTTGGTGCACTCGCATTTCGGGAATGTTAGCAAGCGAGTGGGCGACCAAATGCTAATCAGCACGACCGGAAGCCTGCTTGACGAACTTGAGGGGCAGATTGTTTCTGTCCCCGTGGACACTGCCACGCCGGACGAACTTGATGTAATTGCCTCGTCAGAAGTGAACGTTCACCGTGCGATTTACAAGCAGACCTCGGCACTCGCGGTTTTGCACGGGCACTCGCGGTTCGCGGTGGTGCTCTCGCTGCTCTGCTGCGAGGCTGGGGAGGAGGAGGGGGAGGAGGGGGAAATTGTGCCTGAAGATTCGGAGAGCGTTTATTTTCTGCACGAAATCCCGGTGGTGACTGGCGGAATCGGGTCGGACGAGTTGGCGAGAAACGCCGCCCGCGCTCTCCGCGATCACAAGGGTCTCGTGGTTCGGGGTCACGGCACCTTCGCTCGCGGGGCGACGGTGGACGAGGCGTTTGTAATTCTCAGCTCGGTCGAACACGCCTGCACGGTTAAGTATTTCTGCGACTTGGCGAGGACAGCGAAGAAGACAGCAAGGAAATAGCCTGACGAACGCTCCTGCTCTCCTGCTCCCCTGTCTCAAGATTTTTCAATGTCACTTTCCCTTCCCGCACTTCTTCCCTGCCCACGAGCACGGCGAACGAAGCGGCGGTGGAATTGGCGTAAGACATTTGAGCACCGACATTCCTGCCCATCACATCCAAGTAAGTGGGGACGAACTCTCTCAGTCGGGAGGCTATTTTTATCGCGGTTTTGAGCACCTCGCCGTCTCTGTCTCCGCCTACGGTTGCTGTTCTCTCGCGAATCGGCACCACCACCACCTTCGACCTCCTTAAATCCTCGCCCTCCTTTTCTGGACTGAACATTTCCACCAGTCGGTCAAAC
>Ga0190347_1000601_pt1 | contig 11100 bp, 12 predicted proteins | sample 48721356_MG_FD_161652 | JGI IMG/M metagenome (GOLD analysis project Ga0190347, IMG submission 161652) | Hydrothermal vent microbial mat bacterial communities from Southern Trench, Guaymas Basin, Mexico - 4872-13-5-6_MG | ecosystem: Environmental > Aquatic > Marine > Hydrothermal vents >...
TTGAGAGTAGGGGGTAGAAAGATAGAATTGACGGTGAAGCCTTTTGAGATTGTTACTTTGAAGATGAAGTTTTGAGGAGGCGAAAATATGAGAAATGGTAAGCGGAAATGTAGCGTTTGCGTCCCACAAAGGAGGAACAGGCAAGACAACCTCCTGCATAAACATCTCCGGATTCCTTGCACTCTGGGATAAAAAAAAGGAGAAGAAAGGAGAGAAAGACGAAAAGGAGGGGGAAAAAGACGAAAAGGAGGGGTAGAGAGGAGTAGAGAGAAAGATGGGGAGGAGAGTAAGAAAGGGAGAACAGAAAGAGAAATACAAAATCGTACTAATCGCAGCCCTTTTAGGCGTTTGCTGCTTTCTTACTTATTATTTTTATGTGGTTCTCTCAACAGGCGTTGTCTTTACCCACTTCTTTTACATTCCAATCATTTTAGCAGCGCTGTGGTGGGGAAGAAAAGGAACAGTTGTAGCGATTTTTTTAGCCTTCTTGATAATTTTCAGCCACTTTTACTGCCACTTCTTTCTCAAAACAGGCGTGGAGACAATTTATGATTTGATTCGTGCTCCGATGTTTGTAATTATTTCTTTTATATTGGGTGTTTTAAGTGAGCGGATTGCGAAGATGGTTGAAAGCCTCAACGCAATTGGCAGCGAAGTAGCAAGGGTAGCAAGAGAAGTAGGAGAAGAAGGAAATCTTGGCGTGCAGGGAGAGGTGCCGGGTGTCGAGGGAATTTGGAAGGAGCTGACAGACAATGTGAACACGCTGGTTGCAAATGTGACGAATCAGCTTCGCGACATTGCAAAGGTAGCCACCGCGTTAGCCAACGGCGACCTTACACAGAAAATCACAGTGGATGCGAAAGGCGAGATCCTGCAGCTCAAGGAGACGATTAACAATATGGTCGACAGCCTCAACGTCCTCGTTGCTCGGGTTCGGGATTCCGCTACTACTGTCGCCTACTCAGCTCAGGGCATTGCAGCCTCGGGCACCGAAATGAGCACCTCCACGATGCAGGTAGCAGCCTCAGTGCAGCAAATCGCAAGGGGAGCGCAGGATCAGGCAGAGAAGACAGACGCGGTCTCCAAGTCCGCAGAGCAGATTTCAAAGGCTGCTACCGAGGTCGCCGAGCGGGCAGATGAAGTGAACAAGGCGGCATCTGCTGCGAATAAGAGTGCCCAAGCAAGTCTTAAAACCGTTGAAATGACTGTAAAAGCCTGTCAGAGTGTATCAGAAGCAGCAGAGAAAACATTTGCAACTGTTGAAAGAATGATGCAGCGAGGGGAGGAGATCGCAAAAATACTGGATGTTATCACAGACATCGCGTCGCAGACGAACCTGCTTGCACTGAACGCCGCGATTGAGGCTGCGAGGGCTGGCGAGGCTGGCAGGGGCTTCGCAGTAGTCGCAGAAGAAATCCGCAAACTCGCCGAGAAGAGCAGAAAATCCGCAGGCGAGATCGCGGAACTTGTGAAGTCAATCCAGAATGAGACTGTCTCTGCTTCAGAAATGACGAAAAGAATGACTGAAACAGTGACAGCAAGCAGGGCAGCAAGGGCTAAATCTTCAGCCGCTCTCGATGACATCTTGTTTACAATGAAGCAGACATCAAAGGCAGCCCAGGCGATTTCAGAAGCAGCAGCACAGCAGAGAAGAAGCATTAAGTCGGTCGTGAAGCGAGTGGAAGAGGTCTCAACGATTGCAGAGGAGACGGCGGTGGGTTCTGAAGAGTCTTCTGCCTCTGCACACGAATTGACCTCTGCGATGGGGGAGCTCACCGCCTCGGGTCAGGAGCTGGTAAAAATCGCCGCAGAACTCCTCGACGCCGTGGCAATCTTCAAACTCGCCGGTGAAGTAGGGAGAGAGGGGTAATTGTTTAGGAAATTGTTTAGGAGTAGGAAATGCCAAAAGAGACGAAAACATTTGTAATCTTCAGACTCGGAGAAGAGGAGTTCGGCGTGGAGGTGAAGAATATAAAGGAGATTACAAAGATGACAACAATCACAAGAGTTCCTCGCGCTCCTGATTTTATTGAGGGCGTGATAAATCTCAGAGGCAGCCTCACAACTGTCGTAAACCTCAGGAAACGGTTTAGGTTTGGTTTTGAGCCACGGGGGGAGACCGAGAGAGAGACCGAGACAGAAGCGGATTCGCGGATAATTATCGCAGAGTTAGAGGGCAAGCCTGTCGGGATGCTTGTTGACGCGGCAACCGAGGTGCTGCGGATTCCTGTCTCTGAGATTGAGGCGACGCCCGAGATGGTCACGACAGAGGTTTCTAAAAAGTATTTGAAGGGCGTGGGCAAGGTTGAGAACCGCCTCATCGTCTTACTTGACTTGGAGCGGGTGTTGGGAAAGACAGATGAGGAGGAGAAGAAGAAAAAGGGAAACGAATAAAAAATGGGAGAAAAGAAGGTGCGGGTGTTGTTGGTGGACGATTCCACCTACATACGAACAGTGCTTGGCAGCATAATTGAGGAGGCGGGTTTTGAAGTAACGGGCGAGGCTGCGGACGGGGAAGAGGCGATTCAGAAATATAAGGAGCTCAAGCCAGACTTGGTCTTGATGGATGTCATAATGGAGCCGATGAACGGGGTGGAGGCGACGAAGGCGATACTTGACAACGACCCTGCAGCGAGGATATTAATGGTGACGGTCTTGGAGGACAAGGAGATTGTTATGGATTTGATTAAGAAGGGGGCGAAGGGGTGCATCACTAAACCGTTCTCGAAGGAAGAGATTGCGGAGAAAGTAAATGAAATTATGGGGAATAAGGGGTAGATTAAATAAAAGGGGGAATAAGAGATGGAGAATGGATTTGAGAAGGAGATGCTGGAGCAGATATTGAGGGCTACCTCTTTGAAGTCATTGATTTATTTGGAGGTCTTTATCGGCAGGGTGGTCAAACTTGAATCGTTGTCCATCCACTGGACAGCAGAGCAATTGGGGCGAGAGACAGAAAAAGATTCTCTTATTTCCCAGATAGAGTTAAGAGAAGGCGAGAATCTGGTAGGAAGCATTCATCTTGTCTTCCCGCGTGAAATGGCGTTTCAAGTTGCGAAGGAGATGTATGCGGATTTGATTCCCGAGATTTCTGAAAGGCATGTTTTGGATATGCTCGAGGAGATGACAAATATTATCTCCGCTCCTCTAACCGAGGCGATCACTTTCTGCCACCACACAACAGTCCTTCCTTCGGTTGCTCGTGTAATGAGTCCGGAGGAGTTCAAATCTTCGCCTGTAGATGGGGGTTTGGTCTTGGAAGTAAAGATGGACGGGGAAATGAGGGGGGGTATTTTCTTTGTGATGGAGAAAGGGACGGTAAAGAAGATAAGGAGAATGCTGAAAATGAAGGCGCGGGGGTGAGAGAAGAGAAGAAATCCTAATCCTGCATCTTGAATCCAAGAGCAAACGCAAAATGATAAACGTGCTGGTAGTGGACGACTCGTCGCTGATGAGGCGGCTGGTCTCGGAAATGCTGGATTCGGCACCAGACATACGAGTAGTAGGGACCGCCAGAGACGGGCGGGAGGCAGTAAAAAAGACAGAGAAACTCAGACCCGATGTCGTAACGATGGATGTTGAGATGCCGAAAATGGACGGTCTAACCGCTCTGTGCTGCATAATGGCGAGAACGCCTGTGCCTGTCGTGATGCTCACTGCGATGGGTAAAGTAGAAGCAGACCTCGCCGTGAAGTCCTTTGAGTACGGTGCAGTGGAGTTCGTATCAAAACCCAGCAAAACCATCTCTTTAGACATAGAGGAGGTGAAAAATGAATTAGTGAGCAAGGTCAGGGCAGCCGCGACCGTGAATGTGAAAAAAATGAATTTTCGGGTTGAGAAGGTGGGGTTGGTAGAAAAACTGTTAACTCCGCCGAAGACCGACAAAAAAGTCCTGATTATCGGTGCCTCCACTGGAGGTCCTCAGGCACTCTCCGAAATCGTTCCGAAACTTCATAGAACCTTCCCCTTGGCAGTCCTGATCGTTCAGCACCTGCCTCTTGGCTTCACGAAAAGCTTTTCAGAACGACTGAGCTGGCAGACCTCAATCGCATTGAAAGAGGCGGAAGAGGGGGATGTTTTAAAGCCAGGTCAGGCGTTCGTCGCACCAGCGGGCTACTACACACTTGTAAAAACTGGTAGGTTAAAATTGAAGAAATTGAAGAAGCGACCAAAAGGGAACAGCGCGCGACCAAGCATAGATGTAGCAATGAAATCGGCAGCAGAAGCCTACGGAGGTAGGGTGATTGGCGTCCTGCTCAGCGGTATGGGAAAGGACGGTGCAGAAGGGATGAAAGCAATAAAAGAACGCGGAGGAAAGACGATTGTGCAGGACGAGCTCACGAGTGTTATTTTTGGTATGCCGAGGGCGGCAATAGAGTTGGGTGCTGTGGACACGGTTGCACGACTTTCTGATATTGTTGAGGAGATTATAAGGGTGCTGTGACTTTTTTAGAAAACAATTTCTTTCTACAAGAAAGATGGTTGATCTCTCAAAATATAAAGAACTGTTCGTAGACGAGTCGAGGGAGCATCTCCAATGTATAAGCCGAAATCTGCTGGCTTTGGAGAAAGAACCAAAGAGCGAGAGCAAGAGCACAGACGCGTTAAATGAAATATTTCGGGAAGTGCACACGCTGAAAAGTATGGCTGCTACGATGGGTTGCGGGGAGATGGAAAAATTAGCACACGAGATGGAGAACGTGCTTGACGGGCTGAGGAGAAGGGGCGGGCTTGAGAAAGGGGAAGGGACAGTTGATGTTCTGTTAGAATGCCTTGACGGGCTTGAGACGCTTGTCGAAGGGGTCGCGACCGGGAAGACGGTTAGCCGAGATTTGACGGGTCTGTATAAAAAACTGGAAAATGTAGCAGTGTCAACCGCTACAGCAGCGGCGGAAAAGGAGGGAGAGAAAGTAGAGGAAGGGAAGGAAGAAGGAAGGAAGGTAGAAGCTGAGAGGGAGGGAGAGGGAAAAGAGGAAGAGGAGGAGGAAGAGAAGGAGGAGGAAGAGAAGGAGGAGGAAAAGGAGGAAGGAAGGAAGGTAGAAGCTGAGAGGGAGGGAGAGGGAAAAGAGGAAGAGAAGGCAGCAGGAAGGGTTGGTCCTGCAATACGGTTGGGGGTAGAAAAGATACAGGCATTGCAGAACCTTGCGGAGGAATTGGCGATAGCAAAGATGAGGCTTCTCCAGATTGCGTCAGCCTCAAAACACGCCAGCCCTGTCCCTGAACTCAACGAGATAACCGCCACAATCGACCGGCTCACATCAGAACTGCAGGACAAAGTAATGCGAATGCGGTTGTTCCCGGTTGGATTCCTATTTGACAGGTTTCCACGAGCCGTCAGGGATTTAAGCAGCAAAACAGGGAAAAAAGTAGCGTTCATTGTAACCGGTGTGGAGATAGAACTTGACCGTCTTGTGCTTGACGAGATAAACGACGCTGTAATGCATCTGCTTCGTAACGCGGTGGATCACGGAATAGAGAAACCAGAGGAGAGGAAAAAGGTTGGGAAGAAGGAGGAGGGGAAGGTAGTGTTGAGTGCGCGGAGAGAGGGTAACTCTGTTCTCGTGTCAGTCGAGGACGACGGTAGAGGAATGAACGTAGAACGACTTAAAAAGGTAGCGGTTGAACGAGAAATCATAACAAGCGAGGAGGCGTCAAGGATGAAGGAGGAGGAGGTTTATGAACTTCTGGGTGCGCCAGCGGCAGGACTGAGTACGGCGAAAAAAATCACGGATGTTTCAGGCAGGGGTGTGGGTTTTGATGTGGTGAAATCGAAAGTCAGATCGCTGGGTGGAAGCGTCAAAATATCGTCAGAAAAAGGAGGGGGGACAAAAGTTGAATTGCGTCTGCCTTTGACTACAGCGATTATTCGTTCTCTGCTCGTTGGCGCTGGAGAGGAGAAATACGCTATTCCGTTGGATTCGGTAAGGGAAATAGTGGCGGTTGGAGAGGTTGAAGGAAAAGAGAATTTTAGATATCGGGGGCGGGTTCTGCCACTGCTGAGGCTGAAAAAGATTTTGGACATTCCTGGTTCTGGAGACGACGAGAACGAGAAAGACGAGAAAGACGAGAAAGACGAAAGAGAAAAGGGTAGGTCGGGATCCGTTGTCGTGGTGGAAAGAGACGACAAATTGTTTGGGATTCTGGTGGAGAGACTTGTTGGTCTGCAGGAGACGGTAGTAAAGCCGTTGGAAGGGCTGCTCAAGGACAGGCAGGGGTTTGCAGGCGCGACAATTCTCGCCGACGGCTCGGTTGCACTCATTTTGGATGTAGGCGAGTTGGTGCAGTAGTTGGTGCAGTAAAAGGAGGCTTCCGCTCCTTAATAGAGACTTAATAGAGAGACAGCTAGAAGAAAATGAGGGTGTGGCTAAAGAACGGCACGGTTTACGACCCTGCGAACGGGATAAACGGCGAGCGGTTGGACATTTTCGTTGCCGACGGGAAAATCGTGGAGGAGCCAAGAGAAAAAGAAAAGACGAGAATAATCGACGCAGCTGGCAAGGCGGTACTGCCAGGCGGAATTGACCCACACAGCCACGTGGCGACTTACGGGCTGAACTTGGCGAGGTTCTTGTTCGGGTTTCCGACGGTGAGCGAGGTGGGCGGTGCTTACGCTAAAATGGGCTACACGCACGTGAACGAGCCGTTAATGACTTTGAACACCGCGAACTACGTGCACCACGAACTCAGCTGCATTCCAATTTTGGACACTTCCGCGTTCCTCGTTCTAAACCTGCTCGAGATTGAGAAGGAAATCCGAGAAGGCGAGAAGGAGGCGGTTGAGAACGCGGTTCTTTTTCTCCTAAACCTCACGAAAGCGGTCGGCGTTAAGATTTACGACACGAGGGTGAAGTACGCGAAGAAAGGCTTCTTTTACAGGGGAGTGAGCAGGGCGAAGTGTCTAAATTTTTTTCGCGGAGCGGTGCCGAGGGTGCAGTTGAGGACGACTCCGGAGTTGCTGGACGAGGACACGGAGGTCTTGAGCGGCTTCTGCCTGACTAACCTCGCGGCAGGCGTTGACAGCGAAGAGAGGTGGGAGGCGGCGAAAGAAGTGCTGAAGAAAGGCGGGTCTGCCGACCTCGGCGTGAAGAAAGGCGTTTCCGCCGACTCTGTCGAGAAATTCGTTAGCGTGGACGTTGGGTTAGAGCAGCCGTTGGTGTTTTCGAAGCCGAGCGAGAGCGGGAAAGTGGAAGCGGGGTCGCTGAGGTTCGCACTCGAGGCTTTGGAGTTCTTGAGGTCAGGTTCGGGTTCGGGCTGCTGCGTCTCGTTCTCAACCGACAGCCCCTTCGGACTCCCTTTTTGGTCTTACCCCAAAATATTCGCAAGCCTGCTGAACCGCGAGAACGGGTGTTCGCTCTACGAACTCGCAGAACTCACGAGAACGAACCCTGCGAGGCAGCTCGGCTTGCTGCAGCAGAACAACGGCAAAGGCAACGGCAAAGGCAACGGCAAGGGACACCTGGGCGTTGGTGCGGACGCGGACATTGCAGTCTACGACCTCGACGAAAAAACAGGGAGAGCAGAGTTAGAGAGGCGGCTGGGCTGTTGCGAGTGGCTCTTGAAATCTGGCGAGGTTGTAGTCCGTGCAGGCAGGCTGTGTAAAAGTGCGGGCAGTGCAAAGAAGAGGTCTTTTTTTTTCGTGCCGAAGACTAAGGCGAGAGAGACCGAGAGAGACCGAGAGAGTCAGAGAGAGACCGAGAGAGAGACCGAGAAAGAGACCGAGAAAGAGACCGAGACGGTGCGGAGAATCTGCAACCGACGGTCGTTCCGAGCAGAGCACCTCAAAGTCTTCACCGCTTTTATTTTTTTATTCTTTTGTTTTCTAAAGGTGAAAGGGACGGAAAAATGCGTAAAACGGAGAGGATAGTAGAGGTCTTTGACACGACGCTGCGGGACGGAGAGCAGACGCCGGGCATCTCGTTCAGCCACGAGCAGAAAAGAGCGATTGCAAGGCAGTTGGACAAACTCGGCGTCGACATAATTGAAGCAGGATTTCCAATCAGTTCAAAGGACGAGCGCGAGGAGGTGCAGGCGATTTGCAGCGACGGGCTCTCGGCAAAGATCTGCGGGCTGGCGAGGGTTCTGCAGAAGGACATTGACGCTTGCATTGACTGCGGCGTAGACCTAATTCATATTTTCGTCTCCTCCTCTGCGATTCAGCGCAAGCACACCACAAAAATGAGCGAGGCGGAGGTGAAGACGCAGGCGTACGAAATGACGAGATATGTGAAGGAGCACGGTCTTGCCTGCATGTTCTCGGCGATGGACGCGACGCGGACGAGACTGGACTTCCTGCTTGACCTCTTCAAGACCGCGGAAGAAGCGGGCGCGGACATTCTAAATGTTCCGGACACGGTGGGCGTGAGTGAGCCGTTTGCGATGCACGAACTCGTGGCTGCGGTCTGCCGTGCCGTGCGGGTGCCGGTCAGCATTCACTGCCACAACGACTTCGGGCTCGCAGTCGCGAACAGCCTCGCAGCGGTGAAAGCGGGCGCTTCGGAGGTTCAGGTCTCGGTGAACGGGCTGGGGGAAAGGGCGGGGAACGCTGACCTCGTTGAGACCGTGATGAGTTTGAATTCGATTTACACGGCTTACGGGCTGAGGACGAAGATAAAGACCGAGTTCTTGTTCGAGACTGCGAAGCTCGTTGAGCGGTTCACGGGCATCCAAATCCCTGCAACACGACCCCTCGTCGGTGAGAACGCTTTCTCTCACGAGTCAGGAATTCACGCACACGGCGTAATCGAGAAGAGCGAGACTTTTGAGCCCGGAATTGTAACTCCCGAAATGGTGGGGCACAGGCGACGAATCGTGCTCGGCAAGCACACCGGCAGGCACTCGGTTGTGAAGAAGCTCTCGGAAATCGGGATCTCTGCGTCGAGGGAGCAGGTGGACGAGATTTTAGAGCGGGTGAAGGAACTCGGTGCGAGCGGTAAAAGAGTCACCGACGACGACCTGTTTTCGATCGCGGAGGTCGTAACCGGCGAGGTCTCGAGGCACGAGCGAGTGGTAACGCTAAAAGAACTCTCGGTGATGACCGGGAACAACCTGACCGCGACCGCGTCGCTGAGGGCTGTGGTGCGGGGTAAGGAGTGCACGAGTGCGAAAATGGGCGTCGGTCCCGTGGACGCTGCGTTGAAAGCGGTTCAAGAAATAATCGGCGACGAAATCGACGGCGGCATTGAACTTAAGGAGTTTCGAATAGAAGCGATAACTGGCGGTTCTGACGCGCTTGCAGAGGTAATCGTGGGCGTGGAGAAAGGAGGAGAGAGAGGGGAAGGAGGAGGAAAAGAAGGAGGAGGAAAAGAAGGGGGGGGAAGAGTGGTAACCGCGAGGGGCGTGCGAGAGGATATTGTGATGGCGTCGGTAGAGGCGTTCATCAACGCCGTGAACAGGCTGGTGCAGTAGGTGCAGTAGGCTAGGCTGTGCAGTAATTTTAAGTTCTCCTCTCCAAAGCGTTCCGAACCGCATTTTCCATCACCTCCACCGGCGGCTCCTGCCCTGTCCAAATTCTGAACGAGGCAGCACCCTGGTAGACGAGCATTTTCACGCCGTCTACCACCGTTTTCACACCCGCAAGGTTCGCTTCTTTCAGCAGCCTCGTCTGCAGCGGGTTGTAGACAATGTCGAAGACAGCGAGGTCGGAGTGCATCATTTCCGCAGTTACCAGCGTGGCGTTCTCGTTCGGAGACATTCCCACCGAAGTCGCGTTTATCAGAATGTCCGCCTCTTTGAGCTGCTTTTTTAACTCTGCTGTGCCCAATCCAAGAGCACGAGCACAGGCGTTACGAAGGTTCAGATTTAGGTTAGAAGCCAACTCTGCGGCTCTCTCCCTCGTCCTGTTCGCGATCGTCACCTCACCGCCTGCGGCAGCGAGGTAGAACGAAATCGCCCTCGCAGCACCGCCAGCACCGAGAATCAGCACTCTCTTGCCTTTTATTTCGCCAACCCCCTCTTCCTCTTCCAGCACCCGCTTCGCCCCAATTCCGTCGGTGTTGTAGCCTCGACCGCGAGCAGCACCACCAGCAACGCCACCACCGAAGTCAATCGTGTTTACCGCACCGATTTTTTTCGCCACCTCCTCGGCGTCCACGAACGAGAGTGCCTTCTCCTTCAGCGGAATTGTGACATTGAGACCCAAAAACCCGAGGCTCTTCGCTCCTCTTAGCGCGTCGCCGAGCTCGTCTCTTGAGACTCGAAAAGCGAGGTAAACCGCTGCCTCTTTTCCCTCGCTCATTCCGAGTTCCTCAAAGGCAGCGTTCTGCATAACTGGTGAGAGGCTGTGTGCCACCGGGTCGCCGATAATTCCGTAGATTTTTTTTACCATTTTTTTTACCATTCCTCTTCACCCCTTTCTTAAATTCATTTTAATACTTCAAAGATATACAACAGACGATGAGAAAAGAAGTTTCAAGGTTGTGGGAGCAGGCGTTAGAGGATTTTGACACCGCAGAGAAGCTGTTAGAGGTGGAAAAATATTACGCCTCGGTGTTCTTCTCCGAGCAGGCTGCGGAGAAGGCACTAAAGGCGTTGTTCGTGGAGAAGAAGTGGAGAATGGCGTTCACTCACGACTTGACAGAATTGGCGGAGAGACGGAGAGGCTGAACGCGCCGGAGAAATGCGGGGAGGAGGTGGTAAAAAGGGAAAGAAGGGAATTTGGATTAGAGGGGTAGAGCATCTTAAGAGAGTGCTAAAAGAGTCAAGAACAAGATTTAAGGTTCAAGCCGCTTTTCTTTTTGGCTCGCGGGCGGAGTCGGAGCAGGAGTTTTTGGAGGAGAGCGACTGGGATTTGATGATAATTTCTGACGAGTTCGAGGAATGTGTTCTGCCACACAAACTGCGAGGTCGCTGAGAGAAAAGAAGAAATAGGACTCGTAAGAGCGGCGTTGAAAGGAATAAAACTTTCGTAAGATTTTTCTTACACCCCTTTCTACTCCCACAAATTCACACCAACCTTCCCCCCCGCCTCTACACCCTCGCTGTTCTCCTCGACCAGCACGAACCCGTCAGATTTCGTAACGCTGGAGAGAATTCCCGAGCCACTCACCCGCACAGGCTCTGCGTAGCACCTCTTCTCGTTCTCCGCGCAGAACAGCCGCACAC
>Ga0190347_1000605_pt1 | contig 10988 bp, 10 predicted proteins | sample 48721356_MG_FD_161652 | JGI IMG/M metagenome (GOLD analysis project Ga0190347, IMG submission 161652) | Hydrothermal vent microbial mat bacterial communities from Southern Trench, Guaymas Basin, Mexico - 4872-13-5-6_MG | ecosystem: Environmental > Aquatic > Marine > Hydrothermal vents >...
AGAACGAATGTCATCTGAGATTTTCTTCCATTCACCCTTCGCTATAACCTTTTTTATATCTTTGGGAGAGTGTATTATCCCACCAGCAATAATAGTTTTCTCTGATTTCTCTCCCGGGTAATCAATTTTTATGGAAAACATAAATCTATCAAGTTGTGCTTCAGGAAGGGGATACGTCCCTTCCTGCTCAATAGGATTCTGAGTTGCAATAACAAAAAAGGGATTCTCTAATAGGTAATTTTTTCCTCCAAACGTAACCTTTCTTTCCTGCATTGCTTCAAGGAGAGCAGCTTGCGTTTTTGGAGGAGCCCTGTTTATTTCATCAGCAAGCACGAGATTTGCAAAAACAGGCCCCTTTACAAACCTGAATGTTCTTTTTCCATCTTTGCTCTCCTGGATAATCTCAGTTCCCGTTATATCGGAAGGCATAAGGTCGGGTGTAAACTGAATTCTCGAGAATGAAAGGTCCAGTGATTTCCCAAGAGAGCTAACGAGAAGCGTTTTTGCAAGGCCTGGTACACCGATAATTAGTGTATGACCGCCCGAAAAGATAGCAATGAGGAGTTTATTGATTACATCTTCTTGGCCAATAATGACCTTCTCCAATTCTTTTTTGATTTTTTCTTTTATCATAATTCAGTCCTGAAGGTATGGAGTATTATATCGACCTCATCAAGGTAGGGCCACTTTTTTTTATCTGGAGAGAAGACGTGTCCATCGAGGAAGTAAAGTATTCCATCCTTGACAAACATATAAGAGATAAATGGGCCACCCATTACCTTCTCCTCATTCTGCCATATGCCTATAACCCTTAATGCCTTTCTTCCTTGAAATCTTACTGTATCTATCTTTGTATAGTCCTTTAATACAAAATCACCTTCAAAATATTTTTTGAACAACCTATCCCTCAATGCGATAGGATCTTTGAGTTTACTTCCCTCTTCAAAATATAGGGTAACTATTCTATCAGGGAAATGTCTTATATAAGCCATAATCCTAACATCTTGAACGGAAAGGGCATATCCAAGAGGAATATTATAACTGGCACCAAGGAGATGCAGCATCTTTCCGGATTCCCTTTTTTCAAACCCATTCATATATATTATCTTCTTCATTCTTTTCTTTTCTGCGCTCCTCAGTATTTGATATATTGTGTCCCCATATTTTAGAATAAGCCCCTTGACGCTTTTTTTATTTTTACCCGCAAGTAAAACAACGGTTTGCTCTCGAACCCATAGATCCTGTTCACTGAATAATCCCTTTCCAGCATCCACGATTTTTTTTGCACCAGGAGATAATAAAGTGTCTATATATGTCCCGTCCCAACCGATAAGGATAACATTGCGCCAGTACCTGTAATTTTTTAATGCTTCGGGCGTTGAAATAATCACCCTGTAAACTTCTTCTTTAGAAGGAAAGTACAGGGGTTTTGCAAGGTAGGGTTTAAGCATTTGCCCGTACAAAGAACCCGAAGGGGCAATTATCACTGCCATATCTCTTCCCCCGGCTGCGTGGGGAAGGATGTTACTACCGCTGCATCCTATTATGAATAAGATTATCCAGGAACTGTTTAGCTTGTTCATCATTTGGATTCCCCCTCTTTAACCACATTTTTAATATCAGTATCATCATCTTTCTGTCATTTACTTGTTGTGCCACCTGAAAAATAGAGGCAAACAGTTTGGGTTGGGCTATTACTGTCCCTAATAACCCTTCTACCTTAGACGAATCACCTCTGTCAAGGTATAACTTAATTAATGTGTAATAGGCAGTAGGGTCGTTTGGTGTATTTTCTATAGCCTTATTCAGGAACTTTTCAGCCTCATCGTATTTTCCCATTTCTCTATAAATATCACCCTTATATATATATGTAAGGGCAGATGGATTTATTTTATTTAGCTCATCCATCACCTTGAGGGCTGTATCATATTCCTTGAGGGCAGAAAATATTGCCTTCAGTTCAATAGCCACCACGGATATTACCCTCTCTTCCTTGCTAAATTTTAATGCCTTCAGATAGATATTTGCAGATCTTTTCAAAATCTCTTTCTGCTTTTCGTTCAATTTAATATTTGTATATGTCTTTGGATTAATCACAAAAGGAGATGGGATAACCTCCATTCTCAATTTTCTTGCAAGGGTAAAGTAAAGGGCACTATAGTTGCTGAGTAACCTTTGGGTATTCTCATCCTTATAGACATTGGGATCAAATATAGACCTATATTTAAAATCCTTTATGAGTAATTCCTGTGTTTTGTCCACATCTACCATATTATAACCATTTTCTGGGACGACTTTATACATAAAGCCTTCCATCTTCAAGTGATTCTGATACATCTGTCTGTTATCATAGGAAACTGTAGCAGAGAAATAAATATTTATGGATGGGTGAAAGTTTTGCTTATTGATATACTTTTGGACAAATTTCTTCCCCGACATTGTGAGGTCCTCAAATGTTGGTTTAATTCCGCAGCTTGCAAGGATTATGTCTCTGATTGCCAAATCCTTTACATAAAGGATACTCCCATCCTCTCCCTTCATAGGATAAAGATGGTCTATAACAAATTCCTCAAATGTTCCTTTATATTTTCCGCTCCTTTTTTGCCTATTGTAGAGCTGTTCATACCTTGTACCCCTGAAAGGAGAATCGAAGTCTATTGGGATACCAGCCCATTTCAGTTGTTTAATATACCAGTTTGTATTTAAGAGAGAGAGGTTGGCAAGCATTACCCCCTTTTTCTTTTTTGCATCAAACTTCTTTAAGCCTTTTACGTATTGCATAAACCAGAGGGGGAATGTATCATTGTCCCCATTGGTAAATACCACAGCATTATCATCAGCAGAAATCAACATATTGTATGCATAATCATTAGCAATAAAATTGTGCCTTCTATTAGCATGTGATTTAAAATTGCTTATTATAGGAATAACACCCATAATGATGGCAAGGCCCATAAACGGATACGTTGCCCAAACTCTTTTTTCCCTCAACCTGGTTCCCCAATAGTAAAGCGCCATTGCAATATAAAAAGAGAAGAAAAAGAAGGATGGGGCAAAGAAATAATCCCTCTCACGGACCTCCCTCGGTTGATGATGAGGGTTTGGATCGGAGGGGCTGAATTTCAGATTAAGATACCACACAAGTCCAAGTGAGAGGAGTAAAAATGTTATAAAGAAGAGCCAGAACCCCTTTCTGTCTTTTCTGTAGTGAACATAAATGCCAAATATCCCTATGAGGGCATAAACATACGTGCCAAAAATAGAAAGTACCTTAAGGAGATTCCCTGTATTTTCTCTGGGAAATGGGAAATATTGCCATGAAAAATATTTAAAATATACCCTTAATTGTTCCCAGAGGGCAGGTATAAATGAAAGACCAGTCTCAAGTTGCGTTTTTCGAGGAAACATCTTCATTGGACCGTATTGTTTTCTTGTAAATACATCCCACAAGGCAGAAAATGTTTGAGGGTCTGCCTCGTTTATGGCAGGGTTAAGGTGTGCCCTGATCATAAGGTAGGCATACGTTGTAACACCTATAATGGCAAGACCAATACCTATACCTATTAGTTTTGTATCTGCCAACTCTTTCCAGTTGACCATAAGTACGAATATAATGGCACCAGGCAATACAAGGAGTGGCAATAGATGGACCCCCATCGCTAAGAATGTAATATACACGATAAGAAGAAGGTTATTTTTGTTTCCCTTCATCCCTATCCCTTCGCTCCAGTGTAGGGTTAGCCAGATTCCGATGGCAATAATCATTGTTGATATAGCGTAGACCTCTGCCTCAACTGAATTATCCCACATACTGAATGCAAATGCACTTGCAAGTGCTGCACCAGCAGCAATGATATGAACAAATAGAGAAGGCTTTTCCTCTTTATTCTCCTTAAACCTCATAATGAATTTCAGAATAATGAGGTACATCATGGCAGCGGCGATTGCACCACTGAGTGCAGAGAGGAGATTAACCCTTGCAGCAATCTCTTTAAAAGTAGGAAGCAGGGAAAAAATCCTGCCGAGAAGTACAAAAAATGGGGTTCCAGGGGGATGGGGTATCCCCAGTATATATGAACAGGTAATGAACTCTCCACAATCCCAGAAAGAAACGGTAGGTGCCATTGTGTAGAGATAAAGAAGTAGTACCACTATGAATATGGAAAAGAATCCTATCACCCTATTTTTCATCTATCCTCCTTTTTCAGATAATTTCAGTATCCTTGCCTTTAACATTTCAGGCTCAAGATCCTTTTGCAGTTCACCTCCCTCTGCAAGTGATATTGTGCCTGTTTCCTCAGATACAACTATGCATACAGCATCAGTTTCCTCTGTTATACCTATTGCAGCCCTGTGCCTTGTCCCCAGGGTAGGGCTGAGATTTGGATTTGTAGAGAGTGGTAACACACACTTTGCTGCAACTATATATTGTCCTTTTATTATAACCGAACCATCATGCAGGGGGGAAAAGGGAGAAAAAATTGATACTATAAGGTTTGCATCTACCGCAGCCTCCATTTTAATACCAGTTTCAAAATAAGGGTCGAGGAGCGTGTTTCTTTCTATGACAATGATTGCCCCAATCCTCTTATCAGAAAGAATCTCTGCAGCCTCTGTTATCTCTTGAGCTATCTTTTCTCTTTCCTCTTTTAGAAGATATCTTGTGAGGCCCCTGCTTCCAAGAAACTTAATCCCCTTTTTGATCTCTGTTTGAAAGAGAATTACAAAGAGGACAAGCCAGACATTACTTAGTCCGGACATAATCCATCTCAGTGTTGGCAGTCGGAAGATATTTCCAATAAATATAAATAAAAGTATTGCAAATAATCCAAGGAACATCTGTAATGCCCTTACACCTCGGAAGAATCTGAGAATGGAATATATCAGGAAAGAAACAATTAAAATATCCACTGCATCGATAATAGTGAAGTGGATCATATACTTTCCTCAATAGCACTTATGACATCTAAATATTGTTTTGTTTCCTTAACGTCATGTACCCTTACGTAGTCAATTCCCTGCAAAAAGGCCTCAGAAACTGCGGCAAGGGAACCCGCCAACCTTTCGTCTACCGGAGCGCCTGTAATCCCTTTTATAAATGATTTTCTTGATGCACCAATCATTACAGGGGTACCGAAAGAACGAAACTCTATTAGATTCTTTAATATCTTTAGATTGTCCTCAAGTCTTTTACCAAAGCCAATGCCAGGATCAAGGATAATATTCTCTCTTTTTAACCCATTTTTTTCACAAAAGACAATTCTTTCAGCAAAGAAATTCATTATTTCATCGATGACATCCTCATATCCAGGATTTCTTTGCATATTTTTAGGTGTTCCTTTCATATGCATTATTATAACCCTTGCATTGTAATCACTTACTACCTTCACCATATTCTTATCAAATCTCATCCCGGATATATCATTAACAAATTCTGCACCCCTCTTTAGTGCCTCCTGTGCTACTTTGCTCCTATAAGTATCAATAGAAAATCTCACCTTTTTTTTCTTAATCGCATCAATAACAGGAATAACTCTTTTTAGCTCTTCTTCTTCACCAATAGGTTCTGCACCTGGCCTTGAGGATTCCCCACCTATATCAATAATTTCAGCACCCTCTCCAATCATTTCTTCAATTCTTTTGATGGCATCTTCCGGGCGCAGATATAGCCCTCCATCTGAAAAGGAATCAGGTGTTATATTTAATACACCTATAATTTTAGTGTGATTCCTTTTGTCAAGAAAACTTACGAGCTCTAATATTTTATTTGAAATGTCTCCCAGCTGGAAAGCCTGATTCTTTAAAGAGTCTGAGATGTATTTAAATTCCTTTTTTGTTCCAGAAATAACAACAGAGGAGTTTTGTATTTTTCCCGTTATAACATCTCGATGAATAACAGCATCCGTTCCCCTGGAGAGGGCAGTCTGTTTTAGAATGTTAGCAGCAGCGGAGGAAAGATTATCTATCTGGAATACATAGAATACGAGTTTCTCGGCGAGATGATTTTCAACTACATCATCTACCCCCATTTTCTTTACGAGCATCCTCCCTTCATTACTGTAACCCACCCTTTTTGCCCTTATTGTTACTCCTTCATTAGATTTAGTGCCTCTAATCTTGTTGCCTCCCTTTTGAATCCACCTCTTATAGCAGAGGTTACGGTAAATTCACCTGTTTTTTTCAATCCTTGCATCTCAAGACAGAGCTGTCTTGCCTCAACTATAACAAAAACACCAAGGGGTTTCAGAACATCCATAATAGAGTCTGCGATTTCCTGGGTAAGCCTTTCCTGAATTTGAGGTTTACTGGAAGCAACATCTACCAATTTTATAATATTTGAGAAACCTGTTATATTATTATTCTTTGGTATATATGCCACATTTGCCTTACCGAAAAAGGGAATGAGATGGTGTTCACACATACTAAAGAATGGAATGCCTTTTACAATGATTATCTCATCGTATTTAACCTGTCTGTAAATCTTTATTGTCTTTGATGCATCTTCTGTTACCCCGCTGAAAAGGTCTGCGTATAAATTTGCTACCCTCTTTGGGGTATCCTTCAATCCCTCTCTATCAGGATCCTCTCCGATTGCAATAAGAATCTCTCTCACAGCCCTGACTATTTTTCCCTTATCAACCTTTCCCTTTGTCATCCTTATCCAGAAGAGATTTTTTAACTGAATTTTTTACAGGTTTTGGTTTTTTTACAAAGGTTCCATTGCCTGTAAGTATTTCCTTAACCTGATCACCATCCAGAGATTCATACGAGAGGAGGGCTTCTGCCAATTTGTTTAATAGCTCTCTCTTTTCTGTAATGATTTTTTTTGCACTTTTGTATGCATCATCCACGAACCTTTTTACTTCTTCATCTATTAATTTTGCTGTTTCTTCCGAGTAATCCTTTCTTATGCCAAAGTCCCTTCCAAGAAAAACCTCATCTCCCTTTTTGCCAAAGGTTATAGGACCGAGTTTTTCACTCATCCCCCATTCACAAACCATTCTTTTTGCAATTGCTGTTGCCCTTTCTATGTCGCTCCCTGCCCCTGTGGATATGGTATTAAAAACGGCTTCTTCTGCAGCCCTACCACCCATTAAAACCCTCAGCTGTGCGAGAAGATAGTCTTTGGAATAGGTTCTTCTGTCATCTATTGGGAGCTGTTGGGTGATGCCAAGTGCACTCCCCCTTGGGATAATAGTAACTTTATGTATTGGATCCGTATAGGGTGTAAAGAAGGTAACGATGGTATGACCTGCCTCATGAAACGCAATAAGTTTTTTCTCTTCTTCTCTCAGAATTATGCTTTTTTTCTCGACGCCCATAGTGAGTTTATCCTTTGCCTCTTCGAAATCCTCCATATTGACACTTTTTCTTCTTGTTCTTGCAGCTATAAGGGCAGCCTCATTTACAAGATTTTCGAGATCTGCGCCAGTAAAACCAGGTGTCGTTTTGGCAATCACTTCAAGGTCTACATCCTTTGATAGCGGAACCTTCTTTGAGTGGACCTGAAGAATTTTATATCTGCCCTTTACATCGGGTACATCAACAACGATTCTACGATCAAATCTTCCAGGTCTCAAAAGTGCATGATCAAGTATGTCCGGTCTATTTGTAGCTGCAAGCACAATAATTCCTTTATTCACTTCAAATCCGTCCATCTCAACGAGAAGGGCATTAAGTGTTTGTTCTCTTTCATCGTGCCCCCCTCCAATTCCTGCTCCCCTATGCCTCCCTACAGCATCGATTTCATCGATAAAAATGATACAGGGTGCGTTAACCTTTGCCTGTTCAAAAAGATCCCTGACCCTTGCAGCGCCTACACCTACAAACATCTCTACGAAATCTGAGCCTGATATGGAGAAGAAGGGGACACCCGCTTCACCAGCTACCGCTCTTGCAAGTAGAGTCTTTCCAGTACCTGGTGCCCCAACGAGTAAGACACCTTTTGGTATTCTTGCACCAAGCCTGTTGTATCGCTGTGGATTTTTCAAGAATTCTATCACCTCTCGCAATTCCTCTTTTGCCTCTTCTACCCCGGCAACATCTTTAAATGTAATCCTTTCTTTTGATGGCATTACAAGTTTTGCCTTGCTTTTACCATAAGAAAATGCCCTATTTGGGCCTGATTGAATCTGCCGCATAAAATAGACGAAAAACAGGAAGAATAGAGCGAGTGGGACCACCTGCAATAGTATACCCCATAATTTTATCTTTGATTTTGATTTTACTACTATTCCTTTTTTTGCAAGGTATTTTGGCAATTGAGGATCTGCAAAGGGTAAATTCAAAGTGAATTTTTTTCCATTCTTATCCACGCCTTCAATCTGGGTATCATTGAAAGTGACGTAAGAGACCTCGTTGTCATCGACCATCCTATAGAGTTCCGTTAGACTTATTTCCTGAACCTGCTTTCTCTGAGGAAGATTTATCAGTATAAAGACCCCTATTATTATAAGTGTCCATATTATAAAGGTCCTTATTATTCTTCCCCTATCGTTATTTGGTACTTTATTATTCATCTTTTATCCTCTCATATTTTATAATTAATACATCCCTTGTTTTTTTATTCAGCCTTCCTCTCTCTGACCTCACAACCCCCGGGACAAAAACAACACCCCTTTTGTCCTCTATAACAGGCCATAAATTCCTTAAAAATCTTGGAATCCTCTTTTCAATAAAAATCTCCTTTAATTTTTTTCTTCCCTTTAATCCAAAAGGCATTATACAATCGCCATCTTTTCTTGTGCGTACCTTTAGAGGAAGTTCCAATTCATCTATATCAAAATACTCAATATTGGGGGAAAAATCAATACCCTTTTTTTCTTTTATATCAGTAGAGATTTTAAAATCCCCAAATTCAAATGAACCTCTGGTCTCTATACCTATGGGAATCAGATTTGTTTTTTTTATAATGTATCCGTAATCCTCCTCGAATTCAATGATAGCACTTTTCAGTTCTATAATGTTATTACTGCTCTTTATGTGTGCCCTCTTCAATTCGTATTCATAACCGAAGACGGCAAGCAATTTTTTTAAAAAGAGAAATTTCATTGGCTCTGTCAATGTAATATATTTTGCTATGGGGAATTTTATGTGCATCTTAAAAACCTCAAAATTCATCTCCCCTACAATCTTTTGCATAGCTTCTTCAATTTCAGAGAGGTTCTCGATGGACCTTTTGATGTTGTATATTGCATTGGGATTCATTTTTTCAATAAGAGGAATAAGTTCACCCCTTATTCGATTTCTCAATATTTTCCTGTCACTATTGGTAGGGTCAGTATAATAGGGGACACCTTTACTATCCAGGTAATCAGTAATGTCTTTTTTTCTTAAGTGGAGAATGGGTCTTATAAAGGGATAATCATATGGAGGAATGGATCTGAGCCCAAATCCGCTCCCCCTGAGAAGCCTGATAAAAAATGTCTCTATCAAATCATCCAGTGTATGGCCTGTAGCAATAAGGTCAAAGTGCTCTCTTTCCATAATTTTTAAGAGGAATTCTCTCCTTACCTCTCTTGCTGCCACCTCCAGTGTAAGATTTTTTTTCTTTATCGTCTCTTTTACATTTCCTCGCTCTTTAAATAAGTGAATCTTGTTCACTCTGGCAAAATCCACAACGAATTCTTCTTCATTCATTGAGTCCTTTCTCAACTGATGATTGAGATATGCAAGCCCTATATTATATTTTAGTTCATTTAGGGATATTGCAAGAAACACAGAGTCAGGTCCCCCTGAGAAGGCAACAAGAATTTTTTCTCCCCCCTTGATAAGGCCCTGCTCATTGATATATTTTTCAACTTCTTTAATCATAGGAATAATATAACCTTTTGGTATACAAATGCAAGAAAGACCGCCGATTTGGTTATTCATTCTTAGAAATAATAAAAAATCTGATTTTTCCTTGATAATATTTTAAATGTTGTATATATTTTAAAAAAAGGAGGTAATGATGCGTGCCGGGAAGATTACGGATGTAAAGGAGGAATATGTAAGTGAGGAAGGGGCAAAGAGTACCTATATAAGATGGCTCATCACAGAGAAGGATGGTGCACCCCATTTTGCAATGAGGAGATTCAGGGTGGAAAAAGGTGGATACACGCCGTTTCATAAACATAGCCATGAACACGAGGCTTATGTACTATCTGGAAGGGGTGTAGCCAGGGTGGGCAACGAAGAAGTTCCTCTTGAAAAGGATAGATTTGTATTTGTTCCTCCCAATGTCCCCCATCAGTTTTTGAATAAGGGGGAGGAAGACCTTATATTTTTATGCATTATACCAATAAAGTAAATTTAGAGAAGAGCGATTTAATTTTAGAGGAGGTAAATCTCTAAATTCTCAAATAAAGAGGGGGTGTAATATGCTTGATAGGAAGGTTGTAGAGAAGTATCTAAATGAAGAGCTTGCCGGGATCGAAATTCCTGAGGACATCTCTAAAGATACCCTTGTAGAAACTTTTTGTAAGTTTACTGAAGATGATTACTATGAATGGCTAAAAGATAACTTTAAATCGTTTTTTAATCATTATAATCCTGATTGGAATTGGATAAGAGGAAGAATCGGGCATTACTCAGAAGATTAGATTGAGACTAAAGACACGTCTTTGTATGTCCTTCCAATAATTCTTTGTTTTATATTTTAAACAAATGCAAGAGGGATAAAAATAGGAATACACCACTCACATCCCCAATGCTTGTAATGAGGGGAACGACGACATTACTTGGATCAAGGTGTGCCTTCATCGAGCCACAGGCAAGAAAATATGATATGATGCTTACAGCAATGCTCAGGGGAATAAGGGTAATGGCAGTAATAAGTAGTATAAATAAGAAGTTTGGATGCCCTATGGATAGGATCCTCGCCGATAGATATGATACAAGGGCAACTGGTATAAAAATAGCAAAAGAGAGTAGAATAGCGGAAAAGAGATTTTTTGATACATAGTTATTCCACTGAAATGGCTTAAATCTTCCAATATAGAGTGATG
>Ga0190347_1000616_pt1 | contig 10923 bp, 10 predicted proteins | sample 48721356_MG_FD_161652 | JGI IMG/M metagenome (GOLD analysis project Ga0190347, IMG submission 161652) | Hydrothermal vent microbial mat bacterial communities from Southern Trench, Guaymas Basin, Mexico - 4872-13-5-6_MG | ecosystem: Environmental > Aquatic > Marine > Hydrothermal vents >...
GCCGATGAACGGCCCCGCGTTCGGGTGGTCGGTCGTGAGTGCGACTTTCCACGGGTCTTTGACAAGCAGCGCCAACTCCTGCCCAATCGCCCACTGAATCGTGTGCACCGAGACCTTCCCAGAGTAGAGGAACGGCGTTATTCCCGAGCCGGTCTCGAGTTCGACATCGTGGTTCGTCCACTTGCGACCCGTCAGTTGGTGAAGGCTGTACTCCATCGGACCGTCCGCGGTCATCGTCGTCGTGTCGCCCAGAATCACCGAGCCGATGTCAATCGTGGCGTGCTCGTTTTGGTTTATGTAGTCCGAAATCGCGTCCGCTTTGGAGACGAAGTCGCCCCAGTTCGTGCCGCCGTAGGAGTGGAACTGCGTGTGCGTGGTGTGAATAACTTGGCGGTCTTTCGCAGTTTTTACGCCTTTCACGAGGTCGTAAGTCGCCTTTGTCACTTCGAAGTTGCCCGGATGCCCAAGCATATTCGTGTGTACGTGAATGCTGTGTGGCATCTCAAACCGCTCGTTCGCCTCTGCCAAACCCTTAATTATTTCTGCAGGCGTGACATCAAAAGTAGGCACTGCGTCCGTCAAACCGCAGTTCTTGCCCCAACCCCAAGCCTCGGTTCCACCCGGGTTCACGATTTTCACGCCGAAGCCCTTCGTCGCTTTCATTATCCAGGCAACGTAAGCCGCGAGCAGGTCAGTGTCGCCGGTCTTCACATAATCCATCGTCATCCAGTTGTTGTCAATGAGCGGCAGTGCAGCGTTGTCCAGAATCGGAATGTCCACCAACTCCTCGTGCGTGTGCCGTGCCGCGAGCGGTGGCATCGCCGCTTCCATCACGAAAGTGTAGCCCATCTTCGCGTACCTGTAGCCGGTCGCAAAAGTGTTCGGCACCGAGTAGCCTGACTGCACCCTGCAGACTTTCGTCCTCGCTGCTACGCCTTTACGACCGTCTTCTGGTCTGAAGAGCCGACCTGAATTGACTTTTCCGCCTGCGATGTGCGAGTGAATGTCCACACCGCCTGGCATCACAACCCTGCCCTCCGCGTCAATTACTTTCACATTCGGACTTTTCAACTCCGCCACTACTTTTCCGTCGCGAATGCAAATCTCCTTCTTCTCGCCCTTAACCCCGTTTATCGGGTCAAAGACTACTCCGTTTTTTATTAACAACTCACCTTCAGCCATTTTACTCTCCCTCCTTTCCTTCCTTCTCTTTTATCGCCCGCACCTCGTTCAGAATCCGAGCCACAATCTCCTCGTCCGCCAAATACTCCGTCTCCACCAACTTCCGCAGCCTTATTGGGATATTGTCCATTCGGTAGACGTTCCCCTCTGCTTCTACACCGCTTACCGCAGCCGGAATCACAACATCCGCGAACTCGGTCGTCGGATTCGGGAACGGGTCAATTTGAATTACCGGAATCTTGGCAAGGTGCCGCACCGACTCGCCAGGGAAATGCGCTCCGGGGTCGGAGGCGATAATTAACGCCGCGTCGCACTCACGCCGAATCAGGAGGTCAGTAGCAGAGAGTTCGCCGGGGTTGTACCACGGGTAGCCGCGGGAGAGGTCAACCGCGAACGGAAACCCAGTCTCCCAAGTGCAGACCTGGTTAATTCCCGCCACATTGTAGTGCCCTCGCATCGGCATTATGCTGAACTTGGTGTGCGTGTGAGCAGCGCGGGTCATTTGAATCGCGTTCACGATGTTGTTGTGCCTGCCGCCGGTGTGCGTCACACCCATTCCAAAGAAAGTCATTCCGAACTTCGCCTCTTTCATCATCTTCACCACCTCTAACAACTCCTCCTTTGAAACCCCTCCTACCTCGTCCGGCACCACATCCTCGTAGCCGTAGAGAAGCGCCCGCAGCGCCGAGAAGACCAAGTAGTCCTTGCCCTGCTCGATTTGTAGGAAGACGTCCGCCATCTTCGCGGTCGCGGTCTTCCGCACGTCAACAACAACGAGTTTCTTCGCCTTCTTCCCTTCCGCAGTCCAAAATCCCTTTGAGATGAAGGAGTACCGTTTCATATGATTTGCGTGCGCCGCGGCTGGGTTCGCACCCCAGTAAATCACGAGGTCTGCTCGGTTCTTCACCTCTCCAAGCGTGCAAGAAGGCAGCCCGACGTCCTGAATCGCCAGCACCGACGGACCGTGGCAGACCGAAGCCGTGTTGTCAATTACCGCCCCAATCTCTTCCGCGAGTTCAACGCCAACCTTGTCCGCCTCGCAGACCGTCGAACTCCAGCCGTACAAGAGCGGTCGCCTCGCAGCAGCCAAAATCTCCGCCGCCTTTTTTATCGCCTCGTCGTAAGAACACTCCCTCAGCTCGCCACTCTCTCCCTCTCCTTTCCTCTCTCGCACTGCGGGGCTTTTTATCCTTCCGTGCCCCATTAATTTGCTCTTCCCGACTGCACACGCCCCCTTCTTCACTTTCTTCACTTCGTTGTCCTCGACTTCTACGACGATGTCGTCGCAGACGCACCCGCACAACGAGCACACAACATCCGTAACTTCTCCCATTTTTCTCCTTCTTCTCCTTCCTTTTTTTCGCCTTTCTTTTTTCGCCTTTCTTTTCGCCTTTACTCTTTGTAAGTCTGCATCAACTCCTTCACTCGCAAAACCTCCTCCTCCGTCTTCTCAACCTCCGCGTCAATTCCCTTGTAACTCGGCATCCCGGCACCGTGCGTCTCACCGCTAACGACCGCGTTCGCCCACGGTCCCATCGGAATAAAAGCAATCCCAGCTGGCGTCCCAGCGTTCTCCTTCGCCTTCACTACCACTTCCCCGAAACTCGTCCGCACTTTCACCCTCGCCGCCGAATCGCCAGCAGCCACGCCCAGTCGCTCCAAATCCGCCTTGCTCATCTCACAGGTCGCCACCTCGTCAAAGTACTTCTCCGAGAGTTTGTTGTCCAGGTTCTGACCCTGCACAATCGTCCGCCCACTTATCAAATTCACTTTCGTCCCCATTTTCGTCCTCCTTTTTTCCTCTTTTTTATTTCTCACTGTTCTCTCTTTATTCGCTCTTAATTTATTCACTCACTCTCCTTTTATTCTGACCACTATTTAAATATTTCGGAATTTTTCTGCTGTGTTGAATAAATCGTAAATTTCTGCTGTGTTGAATAAATCGTAAAGTATTTTTTGTAAAAAGGAAAAGACCATAAAGTAGCCCTTTCAGCCAGCACGGCACTCTCGCTCTTCCCTGTCTCACTCACCCTTCTCCGCCGAAGAACCGTCTCATCATCGGGAACATTTCCATCATCTGCTCCGACGCCACATCCTCGTAGAGCCTGTAAGCAATGCTCACTGCGAGAAGCAAGCCTGTTCCAGACGCCTGCCCGAGTGTGCCGAACATATTCGCGACCACGCACAGCACGCCCAGAATCGCACCGCCTATTAACGCTATTTTTGGAATGTAGCCCTCCATCAACCGCTCAATCGTTGCGGGGGTTCGGCGGTGTCCAGGGATTTGCATTCCAGAGCGGTGAATCTGCGCCGCCACATCCTTCGCCCCCATTCCTGTCGTGTTTATCCAGAACAGCGCAAAGACCGCCCCCCCAACGACCATAAAAGCGAGGTCAACCCCCAGCCGCGCAGCAATTTGCCAGCCCGCGTGCGACGTTGTCATTAGACTCGGAAACCAGTCCCAAGGGCTGTAAATCGGGTCAAGGTAGTACATTAAACCCGACAAAGCGTTCCCGTAGCTGTCGTAAGTCCCGAAAATCGTAACACCGCGAGAGTAGAGCATTCTGCCGAAGCCCTGAATGCTCGCCTGCAACGCCCGCACCAAAATCATCGGTAGCACGCTTGCGTAGAGCAGTTTAATCGGAAACCTGCCACGAGCGCCCCTCGCCATCGAGTGTGCCAGCGGAATTTCTAACCGAGTAGTCTCAAGGTAAACGACGATGCAGAAAACCGCGATTGTTGAAATGAGGGCGATTAAGTGGTTTTCAAAGAGGAAGGTCAGTCCGCCCTCCAAGATTTCGTAGGGCGCTACTTCTCTCGCAATTTGAATCCAGCGCGGAATTACGCCCACTGCCCACCCTCCGACACGAATCGGGCTGACGAGTCCAATAATTACTTGCTGCGAGACGCCTGCGAGGATAAAGAGCGAGATGCCCGAGCCGATTCCCCACTTCGAGACCACCTCGTCCATAAAATAAATCAGCATTCCGCCGACGAAGACCTGAACGAAGAGGAAGACCGAAATGAGCTGCAGAGAGACGTTGAGTTGCGAGGCAATTCCCGGGTCGGGCTTGTAAAATCCCACGACGTAGGTAAGACTAATAAAAGCAGCAAAGACGAGAACGAGCAGTTTCTGAAGGTTCTGGTAGAACGCTTGGTCGCGGGTGTCGCTCAAGTTCAATTTCAATATTCCCGCACCGGTCAGTAGTTGCAGGACGATCGAAGCGTCCACAATCGGCATTATTCCGAGCGCGGTCAGCGAGAACCGCTGGCCCGCGAAGAGTGCCCGCCACCTGCCGAAGAGGTCCATCGAAGACCCTGGGCTTGTGTCGAGTCCGAAGAGCGGAATATTTCCGAGTGCGAAGAAGAGGACGAGAATTCCGACCGTCCAGGCTAACTTGCTCTTGAAATGAATGTGCCAACCCGGGCGTTCAACCATCGGGAATTTGCTTAAAACCTTCGTTACGACTTCTTTGAAATTTATCTCGGTCATTTACCAATCTTCACCACGCCGCCAGCAGCCTCTATTTTCTCTTTCGCCCGACTTGAAATCTTCTTCACCCGAACCGTCAACGACAGCCTCTTCGTTACTCGCCCCTTCCCCAATATTTTTTCTACGCCGAGCCTGCTTGCGTCAAGCATTTTCTCCTCCGCTTTCCCCTCCGCTTTCCCCTCCGCTTTCTCCTCTGTCTTCCCCTCTACCTTCCCCTCTGCTGCCAGCGCTTCCGCTTCCAGCATTTCCTCCAACTCGCCCACATTCAGCGTCCTGTCAACACGGCGATTTGGATTTGGGGAAATCTGTTGTGCCTTGTTTCCGCCTTTTCGCAGTCCCATTTTCAGGCTCCGCACGAAATGATGTCCGTAGGCGCCTGCGTTGCCTGAACCTCCTTTGCTGCCTTTTCCTCGTCTCTTTTTATGCGACCCGCCACCGCAGGTCCTCGTCCCTCTTATTTTTTTTATCCTCTTTTTCATCGTCCCTTTTCTTCTTCTCTCTTCGTCCCTTCTCTTCTTCTCTCTTCGTCCCTTCTCTTTTTAATACTTTAGTTTTTATACAATTTATAAAAAGAGAGGGGAGAAAAGAAAGAGTAGAAAGGCGAGAAGAGAAAGGGAAAGGGGAAAAAAGAGGAAAGGAGGGGAAAGGAAAGGAGAGAGGAGAAAAAATGAATGTAAAAATAAAGGTAGAGAATGTGGTAGCAAATGCGAGGATTGCTGACGAGCTGGACTTGAACTACATAGAATCGCAGTTAGAAGACGCGGTCTTCACGAAGAAGAAGTTCCCTGGCTTGGTGTACAGGACAAAAGATCCGAAGTCGGCTTTCCTAATTTTTCGTTCCGGGAAAGTAGTCTGCACGGGGTCCAAGACGAAAGAGGGAGTGCGGGAGGTGATTGACAAGCTCGTTGCAGAGTTTAAAAGAATTGGCGTGAAGGTGTTTGAGCGGCCGGATTTTAGAGTGCAGAACATCGTCGCCTCCGCAAATCTCGGCAGGGATCTCAACCTCGGAGCGATTGTGGAGGGGCTGAAGTTGGAGGGGATGGAGTACGAGCCGGAGGTTTTTCCGGGGCTGGTCTTTCGGATTAATGAGCCGAAGAGTGCGATTCTGATTTTTAGTTCGGGTCGGCTGGTCATAACAGGCGGGAAGACGGTAGCGGACTGCGAGAGGTCGGTTGAGGTTTTGGTGAATAAATTGCAGTCCTTGAAGATAATTTAATGGCTAAGCAGTTTAATGGCTAAGCAGGGACAGCGGGGACGGAAGGAGGAAGAGGAGTTTGAGCCGAAAATAGTGGCGTTCTGCTGCAACTGGTGCTCTTACACGGGTGCCGACCTAGCGGGCGTCTCGCGCTACCAGTACCCCGCGAATGTGCGAGTAGTGCGGCTAATGTGTTCGGGGAGGGTGGAGCCTGTTTTCATCTTTGACGCGTTCAAGAACGGTGCAGACGGCGTGCTGGTTACGAGCTGTCACCCCGGCGACTGCCACTATGTTTCGGGTAACTTGGAAGCGGAGCGGAGGGTGGAGAAGACGAGGAAGGCGTTGGAATATTTGGGGCTCGGCGCCGAACGGCTTCGGTTGGAGAGGATTTCCGCGTCCGAGGGGCAGAGGTTCGCAGAAGTGATGCAAGAGTTTACGGGGGCGGTAAAGAAGTTGGGGGCTTCGCCTTTGGTAGAAAAATGAGGAAGGTTGTTGTAGTCGTAGGTGCCGGGGTCGCGGGAATGCAGGCGGCGGTGGACCTCGGAGAAATGGGGTTCCACGTTTATTTGGTGGAGAAGGAGCCGTGGGTTGGCGGGCGGGTGGCGCGGTTTGAGAAGGTGTTTCCAAAGAACGAGAGTTCTGCTTCCTTTTTGAGACCGCGAGTTGAGGAGGTGGCGTGTAACGAGAAGATTGAGTTAATGTCGTATTCGGAGGTAGTAGCAGTGAGAAGGGTTGCGGGCGAGTTTGAGGTCACGGTAGAGCAGAAGCCGCGGTACGTGGATGCCGAGAAATGCACGAGCTGCGGGCAGTGTGCGGAGAAATGCCCAGTGGAAGTGCCGTGCGAGTTTAACGAAGGGTTGGGGACGCGGGGTGCAGTGTACGTGCCTCTCCCGCAGCAGGAGGCTCCGCTTTGTGCGTGTGCGGTAGTCGATTTTGGGAGTTGTTTGCGGGGTAAGGGGAAGGGCGAAGGAGAAAGAAAGGAGTGCGACGCGTGTGTGAAGGCGTGCGAGCGGGACGCGATAGATTTCTCGCAGGAGAAGAGGCAGAGCAAGGTGAAAGCGGGCGCGATAATTCTGGCGACTGGAGCCGCAACTTACGACCCCGAGCCGAGGAACGACTACGGCTACGGGATTTACGAGAACGTGGTAACCGCGATGGAACTTGAGCGGCTTTTGGACAGCTCTGGCTCGGGTCCGACAAGTGGGAAAGTGGTGAGACCTTCGGACTGCAAAGAGCCGTCGCGGGTGGGGTTCATAAATTGCGTCGGCTCGCGGGACTTGAGGACGAACGCTTACTGCTCTGGCGGGGTCTGCTGTATGTTTAACCTGAAGAACGCGGTTCTGCTGAAGGAGCGGCGGCCGGAGATTTCGTGCTACATTTTTTATACGGATTTGAGGGCGTCGTTCCGGGGCTACGAGGAACTTTACAACCGTGCGAGAGAAATCGGCGTGCGGTTTGTGCGCGGGCGACCGGCGGAGGTGGTAGAGAAGGAGGGAAGGAAAGGAGCGTTAGTAGTGCGGGTAGAGGACACTCTAAAGGGGAAGGTAAGGAATGTAGAAGTGGATTTGGTGGTTCTCGGCACTGGAATCGTTCCGCAGAAGGACGCCGAGAAAATGTCAAAAATGCTAAAGATTCCGCGTGGCGCAGACGGGTTCTTGACGGAGGCGAACCCGAAGTTGAATCCCGCAGAGACGGTGGCAGAGGGCGTCTTTGTCGCGGGCGGGGCGGCGGGTCCAAAAGACATTCAGTTCGCAGTCGCTCAGGGCAGTGCAGCAGCGGCGAAGGCGGCGGCGAGGGCGGCGGGATTGAAATGAAAATAGTAGTGGGAATAACAGGTGCAAGCGGCGCCGTCTACGGAATAAGGCTGTTAGAGGTGCTGAACGAGCGAGCAGGCGAAAGAGACCGAGCAAGCGAAAGAGGGAGCGTGGAAGTAGAGACGCACCTCGTCGTCTCCGCAACCGCAAAGCAGATAATTTCTCTTGAGACCGACTACGAGCTTGAGGAAATTTACGGGCTTGCTTCTCAGGTGCACGACAATTCCAACCTCACCGCAGGGCTGAGCAGCGGGTCAGTGCAGTACGATGGGGCGGTAATTCTGCCCTGCAGTATGAAAACGCTGGGCTGCGTCGCGGCAGGCGTTTCAACCACGCTAATCACGAGAGTTGCGGAAGTCTGCTTAAAAGAAGGGCGGAGACTTGTGCTCGTGCCGAGAGAGACGCCGCTCAGTCTTGTTCACCTCGAAAATATGCTGCGGCTGAAGCGGGCGGGTGCGGTTCTGCTGCCTGCGTCGCCGGGATTTTACCACTCGCCGAGGACGGTGGTTGAGGTGGTGGATTTTGTCGTTGCGAGAGTGCTTGATATTTTAGGGATAAAAAACATAAATTTAGTAAAGCGGTGGGAACCGCCTGCTGAAAAGACGTGAAAAACAACGGAAAAAAGAAGAGGGAAAAATGACGGAGAACACGATTTACATAATTGATGTCACGAACCGGGATGGGGTGCAGACCTCGCGGTTGGGGTTGGCGAAGTTGGAGAAGACGCTGCTAAACCTTTACCTTGGTGAGGCGGGCGTCTTTCAGAGCGAGTTCGGGTTTCCAGTAACAAGGCACGAGACGAACTACTTGAACGCGAATTTGGAGTTGGCTGAGAAGGGAGCGTTGGGCAGAATTCGGCTCGGCGGGTGGCTGCGAGCGGTAAAGGAGGATGTGGAAGAGGCGTTTCGGCTGGTGCCGAGGTTGAAGCACCTTAATCTGAGCATCTCAACATCCGAGCAGATGATAAACGGCAAATTCCGGGGCAGATTCTCGTGGCGTGATATTCTAACAAAGACCTCCGAAGCCGTTGACGCTGCCAAAGAGCACGGTGCCAAGAGCGTAGGTGTTAACGCAGAGGACGCCTCAAGGACCGAGCTCGGGAGGTTGGTTGAGTTCGCGGAGGCTGGAAAAGAGCGCGGTGCCGACCGTGTAAGGTACTGCGACACGCTCGGCTACGACGACCCCTTCACGATTTACGACCGCGTGAAAGCGATTGCAGAGGCGGTAAAAATCCCTGTCGAACTGCACTGCCACAACGACTTGGGAATGGCGGTCGCCTGCTCGGTCGCAGGAGCAAAAGGAGCGGTAGACGGTGGCGTAGACGCCTACATCAACACGACCGTTAACGGACTGGGCGAGCGAGCCGGGAACGCCGACCTCGTCGCCACAATCCTCGCAGTAAAGAAAGCGAGCGGTTTTGAGGGCAAATACCGTCTCCAACAAATCGACTTGAGCCAAGCCTGGAAAATATGCAACTACGCTTCGCTCGCTTTCCGTGTCCCTATTCCCGTCAACCAGCCCGCGGTGGGCGAGAACGCCTTCGCACACGAGTCCGGCATTCACGTCGACGGCACGCTGAAGGACAGCAGAAACTACGAACTCTACCACTACTCCGAGGTCGGCAGGGGACACATCGAGCAGATTGAGACCGGCAGGCTCATCACAACCGGCGAATACTCGGGAATTAAAGGCTTCAAGAACGTGGCGGGAAAATACGAGTTGGAATTTCGGGACGACGAGGAAGCCCGCGAGATTTTGGAACTCGTGCGCTACGCGAACGTTCACACGCAGAAGCCCGTGACCGAGGACGAGATGAAGTTCATCGCGAACTACCCCGAGCAGGCAAGAAAAATTATGTCGGTGCAGCCGTAATTTTTTTGTTTTTGATCAAAATTTTTCTTAAAAAATTGACTCCAAAAAAACAAAAAAAGTTTCACTCTAACTCCTCAAACTCCTCCAACGACGCCCGGCTTCCAATGACCACGAGAGTGTCGCCTTCACGAATCTCGTTCTCTGCACCTACATTTAAGATAATTTTTTCACCCCGAATAATCGCAAGAATCGTCGCCCTTCCTCCTCCTCCTCTCTCCTTCAACCTTAACTCCCCCACCCTCTTGCCCGCAAGTTTCGCACCGTGCTCGACCTTCAAACACTCTAACGAGGTCTCTCCTGTCTTTGTCGCGGACTCCAAGAAATCAACGACCGCGGGTTTCGTCAGGCTCTTCGCCAACCTCCGACCACCGATTTCCTCCAGCAGAACCACCTTCTTCACTCCAACGCTGCACAACCTCTTCGCAGCCTCTTCAGAACTCGCCCGCGCCACAATATCCAAACTCTTGTTGAGGTCTCTCGCGGTGATCGCGAGCAGTAAATTGCTGCAATCCGAGGGCAGAGTAGAGACCAGTCCCGACGCCCGCTCCACTCCCGCTTCTCTCAAAACCTCGCCTCTCGTCGCGTCCCCTTCCACCACCGGCACCTCCTGCCTCCTCAACTCTTTCACCACCTCTGCCTCGCACTCTACTACTACAAAGTTCAAACCCTCTTTTCTAAACTCCTCTACAATCACTTGCCCTGTCCGCCCGCCGCCGCAAATTATCAGGTGCTTCTTCATCTTCGCCACGCTCCTCTTCTGCCTCACCAACCCAAACGCCTCGCTCAACCTTCCTTCCAGCACAGATTCCATTATCTCAACCAGCGCATATAAGGCTACTCCAACGCCCGAAATAATCAGCCCCACTGTAAATATTCGCCCAGCAAGTGTCTCAGGTACAATATCGCCGTATCCGACCGTGGTAACCGTGGCGACGGTCAGGTACAAAGCCTCGAAGAGCGAGAGTTCTTGCTGCGCCTCGAGGTACCAGAACCCCACCGTCCCGACCACTACCACCATAAACAATAAACTGACTGCGATCAGTACGTGCCTTATCGGCTCCATCCTTCCCTCTTTAACGAATTTTCTTATACATTGGCATAAGTAGTTTTCCCTTTTAAATTGCTGTTTTTAGCGGCACCAGTGTTTGCGGCGGTGCAGAACGCGAAGGCAAGCCCAGCTCGAGCAGGCGTTAAAAATGCGAATTATTCCCGTCCTGCACGGCGACATTATTTTTGACGAGGAGCAGGGGTTTCGGATTTTGAGCGGCGACCAACTGGTGGTGTACGCGGCGAAAGAGGTGGCGAAGGAGTTCGGAGCGAGGGCGGTAAAGGTCGGCGTGGGCAGCGATGTCGACGGCGTTCTGAGT
>Ga0190347_1000620_pt1 | contig 10904 bp, 8 predicted proteins | sample 48721356_MG_FD_161652 | JGI IMG/M metagenome (GOLD analysis project Ga0190347, IMG submission 161652) | Hydrothermal vent microbial mat bacterial communities from Southern Trench, Guaymas Basin, Mexico - 4872-13-5-6_MG | ecosystem: Environmental > Aquatic > Marine > Hydrothermal vents > Microbial...
TTAAAACCGAGTTGCTCGCACTCGCGGAGCAGGCACGAGCAAACGGCGTTCACCTAATCGCGATCGACACCGAAGAAGTTAGCAAGTCGTTCGTCAGGATGCAACTCGGCTACTGCAGGGAAATTGCGAGCCACTCTGGCGGGCTGTACTACCCTCTCTCCGACCTCACGCCGCAGAAAATTCACGAGGTTGTTACTCAGGAGCAGGCGGTTTTGGAGACGAAGATGTAAAGTAAAATGGTTGGAAGAAGAGGAAAAGAGGAGAAAACAGCAGGAATAAAAGAGCAGTACAAAAAATTCATCGGCAGGAAAATCCTGTTTATCTTTTTCTTGCTCCTCCTAATCCTTGCCATCGCGGGCGTCGCCGCAACTCTCGGCTCCTACCCAATCTCGGTCCCAGAGGTCTACTCAATAATTTGGAACGGGCTGTTTCAAAATCCCGCAACCACGAAAGAGATTGTGGTCTGGAAGTTGCGGTTACCCGTAATTTTAATGGGCGTCCTCGCAGGTATAGGGCTCGCAATCGCAGGCACGATGATGCAGGGAATCGTCCGGAACCCGCTCGCAAGCCCTTACACTTTGGGAATTTCGTCGGGTGCGGGATTCGGCGCGGTCATCGCGATTATTTACGGCACTGGCGTAGTCTCTGGGGTAAGCCTAAAATATCTCGTCGTTGCAAACGCCTTCGTCTTCTCGCTCATCCCTGTGCTCGTGATTATGGGCTTGGCACGGTTCAAAAGAGCCACGCCTGAAACGATGATTCTTGCAGGCGTCGCGATGATGTACATTTTCTCCGGCTACACGCACTTAATTTTTTATTTTGCTGACCCCGAGGCGATGAAAGAGGCTTACTTCTGGACTGTCGGCGGTCTTGGTAGAGCCTCGTGGCCGAACCTTACGCCGATGGCATTTATGCTCGCGTTGTGCGTGCCTGTGCTGATGTGGAAGTCGTGGGACTTGAATGTGATGGGTGCAGGGGACGAGACTGCGAAGAGTCTGGGCGTTAATGCCGAGCGCGCCCGACTCTTTATTATGGTCGTCTCAAGCCTCCTTACAGCAAGCATAATCAGTTTTACAGGCTGCATCGGGTTCGTGGGTCTCGTCGCCCCGCATGTCTGCCGCATTATTATCGGCGGCGACAACAGGTTTCTAATCCCAGCCTCCGGTCTCTTCGGCGCTGCTTTCCTGCTCGGAATGAGCACGCTTGGAAGGACGATTATCGCACCTGTAATTATTCCTGCAGGCGTGATGATGGCTTGCATCGGCGGTCCGTTCTTCTTTTTCATCCTGCTGACAAGAAAGAGGGAATATTGGTAAAAGAGGGGTTTGGAGGTTTGGAGTTGGGGGTTTGGAGGTTTGGAGGAGAGTGGAAGAGGGGTAGAGGAGTGGAAGAGGGGTAGAGGAGTGGAAGAGGGGTAGAGGAGTAGAAGAGAAGAAGAGGAGTGGAAGAGGGGTAGAGAAGTGGAAGAGGAGTAGAAGAGAGGAGGGAGAGATGAAACTGAAAGTAGAAGGGGTGGAGTTCAGCTACGCGAGCGTGGAGGTGCTAAAGGGAATTTGTGTAGAGCTTGGCGAGTCGGAAATGCTCGGGGTTGTGGGTCCGAACGGTGCCGGGAAATCTACGCTGATCAGGTGCATTGACAGGATTCTGACGCCGCAGAGGGGTTGTGTAACGCTAAACGGGCGGGACATAAAAAAGATGCAACAAATGGAACTTGCGAGAAGAATCGGTTACATCCCGCAGAACTCTTCACAGGTCTTTCCTGCCACGGTCTTCGACACTGTTCTGATGGGCAGGCGACCGCACCTCGGCTGGCGGAGCAGCGAAAAGGACACCGAGAAGGTTTTAGAGGTGCTGGAGTTGATGAAGATTGAGGAGTTCGCGATGCGGGACATTCACGAGCTCAGCGGCGGTCAGCAGCAGAAAGTCTTCATCGCACGCGCACTCACGCAAGAGCCTGACATTCTCCTGCTCGACGAGCCGACCTCTAACCTCGACATTCGACACCAGCTTGAAGTGCTGGATGTGATAAAAGAGGTCGTGCGGCGGAGGGGAATCTCGGCGGTGATGGCAATTCACGACTTGAACCTTGCGTCGAGGTACGCGGACCGGATTGTAATGCTAAACGGTGGCAGGGTTTTTGCGGCGGGCGAGCCTTCTGCAGTGCTTACGCAGGAGAACATAAAACAGGCTTACGGCGTGGTGGCAGAGGTGAAGAGAGAGAACGGGCGACCTTACATTGTGCCGCTAAGACCGGTGAGTTGAAGAGTTATGCAAGCGAGTACTGCAACACAGACTAACACAGACTGCAACCGGGCTTACAGTCTTGGCAGGCTCGGTCTTGGCAGGCTCGGTCTTGGCAGGCTCGCATTCTCGTCCAACCTAAAAGTTCGCCGCATTGAAAATTCCGCCTGTTTTCCCTTGTTCCACTGTTTCACGGGTCGCAGGTAGCCGACCACCCTTGAGTAGACCTCAGTCTCGGCACCGCATTTTGGGCAGGTGAAATGCTCGCCCGCGATGTAAGCGTGAGTGGGGCAGACGCTGAAGGAGGGGGTAAAAGAGAAGTAAGGCAGGCGGTAGAGCTCGCAAATCCTTCGCACCAAGACCTTAACAGCAGTAGGATCTTTTACACGCTCGCCTGCGAAGATGTGGAATACCGTGCCACCAGTATATTTTGACTGAAATTCGTCCTGCAGGTCTAACGCCTCGAAGAGGTCGTCGGTGAAATTCACGGGGAGTTGCGTGGAATTGGTGTAGAACGGTTCTGCTCGCACCGCTCCTGGTCTCCTAAAGCTACCACGCCACTCTGCCTCGTTGGCACAAATTATTCCTGGTTTCCTAAATCTGAATTTCTTCTTGTCCTTTCTGGCGAGGCGGTAAGAAGTGTTGTGCAAACAGACCAAACCCTCTCCGCCTAAGAAGTTTTGCACGCTCTCATTCTTCGCATCAACTTCAAAGTCGTAGACAAATTTAGGAGCAGTCAATTTTTTTACGCTCTTTACCGCGTCCCAATAAATGTCTGAATTCAGTAGATTCTGAAGTTTTTCCGTCTCTTCGCTCTTCCCTAGGTCAGACAACTTCTGAAGAATTTTTCTGAAATATTGAACACTTATTCTGTTATTTCTCAGATTTCTGTTAAAACTGTCTTTGTCAATTTCAATCTGCGAAGGGTTTAGCGAATTTTTTTCCAGTACCGCTTTTATCAATCTCGGGACCTCTGGGAGGACTTCTCTACCCTTTGTTATTTCTAATTTCTCTTTAAGAACTTCCCAGAAGAATTGCTTTAGGTTGTCTGCTCCTGTGATTGAGATTACGAAGTTGTCGTTCCAGTTGGGGTTGCGTTCCGACTTTTTGTCCTTGCTCAGCCGTGCCAAAATGCCAAGTTTTAGGAGGCAGAGGTTTAGCCCGCCCGCCAACTTCTTCGAGTTTGTGTAAAGTCTTACAGAAAAATCACGGTAAACGCTTCCGCCGCCCAAGAAAAACCCTCTCAAGAGCCCGGAAACGCATTCTTTTGAAGAGGCGAAGACGAAATTCGGGATTAATTTTTTGTTACTCCCTCCTTCCAAGCCCACCTCTTTGAAGAACAAAGAGAGCGACTTGCTTAAGGAGACTTCGTAGATTCTCTTTCGGTCTCGATTTTTAATCTGAACATTCGCAAGACCTGGTCCGAAAACTCTTTCGAGAGACTCGGTAAATTCGTGAGTAAATTCCTTGTCGGTGTTACAGAAGCTGCTTTGCCCCTCAGACGAGAGGCAAGAGAGAAGAGCGCCAACTACAAACCCCAAATCCCTGTTAGCCGGGATTAAAGCGTTAATCGGGCTTGTATTTTTACTGGTTCTGTAAAATATTCTTGACTGTTTTAGGACTTCTCTGCTTACCGCTTCAAAAATTTCCAAGTCGTAGATTAGTTTTAGAGGGATTTTCCTGCTCTTTCGCCACTGGTATTTTACATTTTTCCAAGCGAGTCTGTAATTCTTCTCGCACCATTCCTTGACCCTTGACCCCTTCCTCTGATTTGAGATTAAATCTTCTACGAAGTCAGCGGGGAAGAGAGCGTAAAATTTACCCTTCTTCCGAGACTCCGAGTTCTTGAAAGTTTCAATCAAATTGAACTCCCTACAACACTCCTCCAACTCAACCCGCTTCGGGACGGCAACGACCTCGCCTTCTCTTAAGTTCCTAACAAGAATGCTTTCAGGCGCGCCTTCGGGGCTCAAAGTAAAGAGGCTGTGCTCTCCTGTGACCCTGACTTTTCTTCCAGATTCGGTGGTCACCTCAAACATTGATTTTCCGGGATGCCTGACCAATGCGGTGACCGGATATTTTTTTATTTTTAGTCTTCTCCTGCTGAAGCCGTAGGAGAATAATTCGCCTTCAGGCAGTTTCAAAACCTCGCTGCACCCACACTGTTGAATCTCTCCTTTCTTGTCTTCTAATTCAAAATAACCGTCTACCAAAGGTCCGATTGCTGAAAATCTTGGCGCACCCTGAGAGATTAAGACCTCTTCTTCCGGTGCTAAACTGCCTTCGGCCGGCGTCGCTTCGAGGTTGAAATTGTTACCGGTCTCTTCTTGAAACTCGACCAACCGCTCGCGCATAAAATCAAGAACCCGCAGCGTGAACCTCCGCCCGCTCTCGCTCGCAATTCCCTCGCTCCAGCTCCCCTTCCCCTCACTCGAGCCGAACAAGTTCAAGCACGCCTCGTTCATTCCGAGCAGCCCGATTGTGGAGAAGTGGTTCTTCCAGTACTCGCCGAACCGCTCCTTAACGCCCCGCAGGTAAAACCTTGTGTAAGGGTAGAGTTTCTCGTCGGTGAACTTCTCCAAGACCTTCCGCTTTATCTCCAAACTCTCCTTCGCCAACTCCATCTGCCTGCCGAGCGACTCCAAGAACGCGTCCTCGCCGCGGTGGCGGGCAAGGTAGCCCAGCCGCGGCATATTTATTGTTACTACCCCCACACTTCCTGTTAACGGGTTTGACGCAAAGAGCCCACCGCCTCGCTTTCTTAGCTCTCTGTTGTCGATCCTGAGTCGGCAACACATACTTCGGGCGTCCTCGGGGTTCATATCAGAGTTCACATAATTGCTGAAGTAGGGGACGCCGAACTTGGCGGTGACTTCCCACAAAAGCTCCAAATTACCGTTCTCCCAGTCGAAGTCTTTGGTGATGCTGTAGGTTGGGATTGGGAAGGAGAAGACGCGGGACTTTGCGTCGCCCTCTGCCATCACTTCCAAGAACGCTCTGTTAAATAAATCCATCTCGTCTTGGAAGTCGCTGTAGGTCTCGCTTTGGCTCTGGCTTTGAGCCGTGCCGCCGCCGACGACGACTGCACGGTCGGCGAAGTATTTGGGAACTGTCAAATCGTGCGTTACATTTGTGAAGGGGGTCTGAAACCCGACCCTCGTGGGAACGTTCATATTAAAAACGAACTCCTGCAACGCCTGCTTCACCTCCTCGTAGTTGAGGTGGTCGTATCTGATGAAAGGAGACAGGAGCGTGTCGAAATTTGAGAACGCCATCGCGCCCGCGGCTTCGCCCTGCAGTGTGTAGAAGAAATTGACGATCTGACCGAGAGCGGTGCGGAAATGTCTTGGCGGCTTGCTCTCGGTCTTCCCCGGCGCTCCCCTGAAACCCTGCACGAGCAGGTCAAAGAGGTCCCACCCGATGCAGTAGGCTGCAATTAGATTGAGGTCGTGAATGTGAAAATCGCCGTTCGTGTGTGCCTCTCGGATTTCGGGCGGGTAGATTTTACGCAGCCAGTAAATCTTGCTGATTTCCGAAGAGACGTAGTTGTTCAAGCCCTGCAGCGAGTAGGTCATATTGCTGTTCTCGTTGACCTGCCAGTCGAGGTTCTTGAGGTACTGGTCGACGAGGTTTGTGTTAGCTTTGGCGGTGAGTTCGCGGATTCCCGCGTGCTGCTCGCGGTAAATTATGTACGCCTTCGCGGTCTTGCGGTACGGCGAGGAGAGCAAGACCTGCTCGACCAAATCCTGAACCTTCTCAACGCTCGGGGTCTTGTTTTGCGTCTTCTTTTTACGCTGGCCTGCCTGTTCTTGAGCCAGCTGAAAGACCTTGCGTGTCAGGACTTGAGCGGTCTCGAAATCAAATTCGCGGGTTGCTGCACCTGCTTTTGCGAGTGCTTTTGTAATCTTTTCAGGCTCGAATTTTACGATTCTGCCGTCCCTTTTTTTTATTTTTTTGAACACGATATTTCTCTCTCTTCTGCTTATTTAAGGGTCTGACCCAATTCCCTTTACCTTTATTAAGGGTCTGACCCACTCTTAAAAAAATAAAAATGTCTGCAGTTACAATTGAAGAAGCGCCGACGCGCTGGAGGCAGTAGAAAAGAGGCTGGTTTCAGAGTCGCGAGAGCGAGAGGAGATTGAAGCACTCGTTGACTCGGTAGAAATCCTGAGCGACCCAAAGACGATGGAAGCACTCCGCAAAAGCGACCAAGACATTAAAGCAGGCAGGGTTAAAGCGGTCAGTTCTGTCGAAGAGTTGCTTGCTGAGCTGTGAACGTTTGATTTTTTTGCCAAGTTCCTCGAGGGCTTTCCTGTTATTTTTGATTTTTTTGTACACGATATTTTTACTCTTTTTCACTCTTCTTCTTACTCACAAAACCTCCAAGCCTCCAAGCCCCGAAACCACTAACCTTTAAGCCTCTTCAAGACCAGAATGTCAGGTCTCGGCGGGGCTTTAGAGCCCGCAAACTCCTTCTTACACCGCTCACACAACTCCCTCGCAGTAAGCGTGACCACCTCTTCGCTGCCCGGCAGTTTCCTGGCGTACACGAACTCTGGCTCTACGCCAACTGCTCTGCTTATTTCTTCCAGCGTCCCTGTTATTTTCGCGCCAAAGACCTCTACATCGTCGCTCCGCAGACCTCGCAAGTCAGCTGCGAACCCGACGCAGCCGCAGACCATTCCGAAGACTTTCACCTCAGGCACGAACACATTTCCTACCTGCCTTCTCAGTTCCGCTTCAAGCCGTTTCCTACCTTCTTTTAACTCTTCTTTCACTTTCTCTCCACCTTCAAAACTTTACTCGTCAGTTCGTCGCAAAACCTGCACTCGTCGCAGATTTTTCTGCACCGCTTCCATTTTTTTATGCACTCCGCCTCTCCCAAGAGTTCGTTGTCCAAGTGAAAAGCGTAGCGGAGTTCGGAGGGGCAGTCGAGGATTTCAAGCAGGTTTCGCTGGTTGCCTTCCCCCTTGAGCGACCGTTGCGAGTACGCCCGCACGCAATTAATTATCCAGTTCACTGCGTTCGCCCGCCCCGAAATCTTGAAGTCGTGAATCCCGATCGCTTCGTACTCCGCCAAGTCCTCGGGTCTAATCCACGGCGACCGCACAATTTGCGACGGGTCTCGCACTCGGATTGAAATGCACTTGTCGAAGTAGTAGTCGGCGAAGGTGTTCAGGGGTTGTGCCTGTGCCCCTGCGTTCAGGAGCGAGGTGCGGGGGGAGGTAATGTGAGAGAAGAGGTTGAAGTGGGCGTGCCTGAACGGGCATTTGTAGAGGCAGCCCTCGTTCACGATCAGTCGGATGTCGCAGTCAACCGCCCGCAAAATCGCTTCCAAGACCCCGAAGTCCCTGTTTATATTCGTGTCAAGAGTGATTCCGTCAGCGCCGAGGTCTTCAAAGAATTCGGCACGCTGCGGCGAATTCACATGCGCCACGCAAGACACAACCGTCTCGAGCGGTGAGTCGCGCAGCAGCTCCACGAGGTACGGCTCTGCCACTGTAACGCCGTCTACGCCTGCCTTCTCGAGTTCCCCGAAGTACCACTCAAAAATCCGGTAGCCCTCAAAGGTCAGGTGGAAACCGCCCAAGCAGGAGGGGTTCAGCACGATGTTCATTTTTAGGCGGTGCTGGTGTGCGTACTCGGTCTGCTCTCGAATTTCGTCGATTAGGGCTGCGTGCAGCGTCGCCCGACCGCTGCCCAGCACCTCTGGCGAGCCCGCCATATAAACCTCGCTCACCTCGCTCATCTCGCTCGCCTCGTTCAAGCCCCCCGCTTCTTTTGCCGCGATTATTTCTTTCAAAGCCGCGAAATGCCCCGGGTGCGGAATTATTAATTTCATTTCAACACCTCCAACACCTCCTTCGTGACACGCTCGCAGAACCCGCACTCGCCGCAGACCTTCCTGCAACTTTTCCAACGCTCCACGCAACCCGCCCGCCCCAGCTTCTCGCTGTCCAGATAAAACATATGCCGAAGCATCTGCGGGCAGTCGAGGAGTTCGAGCAGGTTGCCCTTGAACGACCGCTGCGAGTACGCCCGAATGCACTCAATTATCCAGTTCACCGCCTTCGTCCTGCCCGAGAGTTTGAAGCCCTGAATCCCCAACGCCTCGTACTCCGCCAAGTCCTCGGGTCTAATCCACGGCGACCGGACAATCTGCGACGGGTCTCGCAGGCGGATTGAGATGCACTTGTCGAAATAAAAGTCAGGCGCGAAGAGCGGCGAGCGGGGCTGGTTCAGACCGCTGAGGTGCGAGGCGAGGTTGTAGTGCGAGTACCTGAACGGGCACCTGTAGAGGCAGCCCTCGTTCACAATCACCCGAACGTCGCAGTCGACCGCCCGCACAATCGCCCGCAAGAGCCCGAAGTGCCGATTTATGTTCGTGTCCACTGTAATCACATCCGCACCGAGTTCTTCAAAGAACCTCGCACTCTGCGGTGCGTCCACGTAAGCAAGAACCGAGACGACGGCTTTCATTGGGAAGTCCCGCAGCAGCTCCACCAAGTACGGCTCTGCCACAATCACGCCGTCCACTCCCGCCTCGTTCAAAGCCCGAAAATACCACTCAAACATCTTGTAGCCCTCGAAGGTCAGGTGGTGCCCGCCCGTGCAGGTGGAGTTCATCGCGATGTTCATTTTTAGGCGGTGCTGGTGTGCGTACTCGGTCTGCTCTCGAATCTCCTCAACCAGCGGCGCGTGCAACACACCCCGACCGCTGCCCATCACCTCTGGCGAGCCACCCATAAAAACCTCCTTCACCTCGTTCAAGCCCTCTGCTTCCTTGACTTCTACTATTTCCTGCAACGCCGCGAAATGCCCCGGGTGCGGAATCATTAAACGCATTTTCTCTCTTCTTTATCTATTTTATATTGTTTTATAAAATCCCCTTATGAAAAATTGAGCGAGATGAAAGCGATTCTTTTAGCAGGAGGGTACGCCAAGAGGCTCTGGCCACTGACGAGGGACTGCCCAAAATCGCTGCTCCCGGTTGCGGGTAAGCCGATGATTGACTATATTTTGGACAGAGTAGAGCAGGTAGAGGAGGTTGAAGAGGTGTTCCTGTCCACGAACCGGCGCTTTGAGGCACAGTTCAAGGAATGGCTTGAGACCTACAGAGACAGACACAAAGGCACAGGAAGACACAAAGGCACAGGAGGCAAAGAGATTGAATTGGTAATTGAGGAGACGAGAGAAGAGGGGGAGAAATTGGGTTCGATTGGGGCGTTGGATTTCTTGATTGACCGCTTTGGTCTGGAGGAAGATTTGCTGGTCGTGGGAGGAGACAATCTCTTTGACTTTGACCTGCGGGATTTTGTTGGGTTTTACAAGGCGAAGGGGAAGGCGAAGGGGAAGGCGAAGGGGAAGACGAAGGGGAAGACGAAGGGGAAAACAAAGGGAAAGAGAGAGAAGAGCAGTGTAGTGCTTTTGTACGATATGAGAGAGAAGGAGCGGGTGAGAGGGAAGTACGGGGTCTTGGAGGTGGACGCGGATTTTAGAATCGTTAATTCTGAAGAGAAGCCAGCAGAACCAAAGACGACCCTAATTTCTACCGCCTGCTACATCTTCACAAAATCTGATTTGGCGTTGGTCAAAGAATATTTGGCAGCGGGAAATAATCCTGACGCCATCGGGTTCTTCGTCTCTTGGCTGTGCAAGAAGCGGGAGTTGTACGGGCTCGTTCACGACGGGCTGTGGTTTGACATCGGGAGTTTTGAGGACTACGAGCGTGCGAATGCGGTTTTTTGCGGTTCGAGGGAGACCTGCTAGATTTGAGTTGGATAAAATTACAAAACCGTTTCCGTCCTTCGTAGGTTGCAGATTTTCTTTTGTTCTACTTCCCCCTGTGGCTGGATTTCATCCTCAAGTCCTTCGACCCACATTTACGGCACCTCGTCGCCCTGAACGCGTTCCTCGCATTGCAATCCATGCAAATCTTCATGCGGAAGAGCCTCGCCTCCGCCTCTGCAAATCTCGCCATTTCGTTCGTTTCTTTCCTCTTTCTATTTACTTACCCAGCACCAGCATAAAAACCTCTCAAAACAAAATCACCACTCTCGTGCCGTCAACATCGAGAATCTCTCCTTCCTCCTCGCTTTTCCCCTCTCTTTCCTCTCCTGTTTTACTCTCTCTCCTGCACAGCTCCACCTTCGTGGCGGTTGCGTTTTCTATGTCCTCGGTCTCCAATCCCGCCCCTCTTTCTACCGTGCCCGTTCCAGCGTCGTAAATCTCGATTTTACGCAGCGGTGCATTTAGCGGAATGCCACGCTCGGATTTGTAGCTTCTGACCGCTCGGACGATGCCAGCAATTAAGTCCCCCTCCCTCTCCGCTTTTCTCTCCGCTTCTGCCTCGCTCGGGTCACTCGGGTCGCTCCACTCCTGCTGCTGCTCTACTTCTGCCTCGGGCCACTTCTCCTCGTGCACGCTCTTTCCGCCTCCCGCTCCTGCGATGTAGGAATACATTTCTTCGGCGTAAAAGGGGACGAACGGTGCGAGCAGAAGGGAAAGCGTCTTCAGCGTTTCGTGTAACGCGTACTTGGCGGATTCCTGCCCGCTTGCCCCGCTCCTCGCCCCTTCCGCTCCGTTCCGCCCCTCCTGCCGACCGTAGAGCCCCTCCTGCCGACCGTAGAGCCCCTCCTGCCGACCGTAGAGCCCCTCCTGCC
>Ga0190347_1000630_pt1 | contig 10843 bp, 9 predicted proteins | sample 48721356_MG_FD_161652 | JGI IMG/M metagenome (GOLD analysis project Ga0190347, IMG submission 161652) | Hydrothermal vent microbial mat bacterial communities from Southern Trench, Guaymas Basin, Mexico - 4872-13-5-6_MG | ecosystem: Environmental > Aquatic > Marine > Hydrothermal vents > Microbial...
AACAATTTAGATAAATTGCATTAGTAATTAGTAATTAAACAATGTCTATTTACTATTTACTATTTACTATTTATTTAAAATTAAGCGTGCTATATTTATAATTTATACCAAACGCGTAAGTCCTAATTATAACTATCACTATTATTATTCAAATCAAAATATATGTCAAGGCAAGTTATTTACACAATGAAAAAAGGGTCTAAGCCCAATAATTTATTGATTTGATGGCCGACCCTTTTTAATCTTTGTTTAAGATTATTTTCCTTTTCCGGGTGAAAAGAAAAGGAAAGCGACCACCTGTGTGTATATTTAAACACTAAATTTAAATACTAAAATAATATTCAAATATACACACAAGTAGCGCATAATCATTTTGAACAAAGATCATTGATAATTTCCTTTCTCGTTTAAAAGAAATTATTTTTATCTTCACGCCATTTTCGCGTATTTTCTTTCTTTTTTATTTTTTTTATTTTTTTTATTTTTGTTTTCTCTGTTTTCTTTTTATTTTTTGTTTTTTTAAAGAAAGAGCATAAAAAAAGAATATATAGAAAACACGCTTCAAACAGTTAGAAGACGAATGGACGCAAGTAATATAAATTTGCGCCTATTCATCTTCTAACTTTTGGTGAAGATTGTTTATGCTAAATCAATTTATATAATAGTACTATTTTAAATTTAGCACTTTTTGCCATTCCGAATAAGTCGCAACAACTAAGAAATCTAAGAGTTAATTAAATATAATCATTCTGTTTATATAATAATACTTATAGATTCCTCACGGAATTTATGCTGATGAAGATCAGCGCTGCGGTTCCATTTCGAAATGACAGATTGCCGCCTTGCTGGAATCTTCCCTCAAAAGATTCTGACAACCACGGCGCAAATTAAACTATAAACTAATTCAGCATTAGATATGTTTTTAATGTACATTTCAACTTATCACGCTTTTAGTATAACATTAAAATTACCTCTCGTCAAGCTATAAGAAATAAAAAATTTTATTTCCTGTAATATTTGCTTAATATTCTTTAAGATAAGCCAATATTTGTGTATTTATTCTTCAAAAAGCAGCTTTGCCGCGTCAAAAACGGCAAAACTGCTTTGTCTAATTTATCCACAACTTATCCACAAATTTGCTATTTAACGCTTTTTTCTTTTTTGATACTTGTTTTTTTCTTCTCTTTGGCGGTTTTAGCGCTGTCTTTGTTTTCACTCTTGTTTTTCTTCTCTTCTTTTGTTGCTTCCGCTACCTTCTTATCTTTTTTATCTTCTTTTTCGTCGCTTTTCTTTTCTTCTTTTATTTCTTTTTTCTTTTTACCGCCATCGTCTTTCTTATCTTCTTTTTTGCTGTCCTTCTCTTTCGCTTTTGCTTGTTTTTTCTCAGAATATAGCTTAAGTCCCAACCTATGTTCCGCTGGTTTGATTAGAATAATCTCAAAATCGTATATTTTTCCAACTTCTAAATCATTAACATTATCGCTTTCAGACAGCTTGGATATATGAACAAGACCGTGAATATCCTTGTCCAACTGAACAAAAGCGCCGAATGGATTAACTTTTGTAACCTCGCCGCTTACTTTTTGTCCAACTTGGTATTTTTCACCAACTTTATTCCATGGGTCATCTTCCAGCGCTTTAATACTAAGCGAAATTCTTGAATCATCTATTCCTATTATCTTGCACCTGACTTTTTGCCCGACATTAAACAGTTTTCTTGGGTCGTCAATCAGTTTCCACGCTAATTCTGAAATATGGACAAGCCCTTCCAGCGTCTTATTGAATTTTACAAACGCCCCAAAATCAACTATGCCGCTAATCTCGCCTTCTATTATGTCTCCGAGTTTTAGATCAGATATTTTTTCCAATTCTTCCTTTTCTTTGGTAATTTTTTCGCTTACAATGAGTTTTCCTTCATTTCTGTCAACACCGATTATTCTGACATTTACATCTTTTCCGACAATTTGCGTGAGAAGCGACAATATTTTATTTTTATCCCCATCGCTTACTCTTGGGTAATGCTCGCCTGTAAGCTGCGAAGCAGGCAGAAATCCGACAACACCGTTTATTTTCACCATTAGCCCTCCCTTATTCGCTTCAAGAACAGTCGTCGTAATCACCTCTTTTTCTTCCATTTTCTTTTCCAATTCTTTCCAGATCATATCAGCGCTTGTCTGTTTTAGAGACATTTCTATATAGCCATCTTCATTCTCAAGATCAACCACCGTCGCGGAAATAGAACTTCCAGGCTTTAAATTTTTGAAGACGCTTAATCCATTAAATTTTCCATACCCGTAAATAGCGCCTGTTCCAATCGGACCAAGATCAACATATATTATATTGCTTCCCATTTCTATTACTTTTCCTTTGATATTTTCGCCGATTTTAGGAAGCGTCGGCGCGTCTTTAGCGTTCAATAATTCCTCCATTTCAGAATTTTTGTTTGATTTTTTCTGTAAATCCGTCATTTTAATTTTTTCCTTTCTTTATGTAGATTTTCTCGGCTCTTGAATTAAGAGCCAGAGAATAATAAAAGTATAATCCATAATTTTAATATTGTCAAAGAGGGAAATTTATGTTAGTGTACTAATATACTTAGAGTTTTCTTACTTTCTATCGCTTTGCAAATTGTCATTCTGAAAAATTTTGTCATTCTGAACTTGTTTCAGAATCTATTCTCTATTACCACTAATCAAACCTACAAAACATTAAATGTTTTTAATAGATGAAAATACAACAATTGTAATATAATCTATAGCGTTATAAAAATAAATTAAACCTAAAATAAAAATTTCGGACTTTATTGAAATAAATATGAATTAAATCTAAAGTAACAAAGATTCTGAACCAAGTTCAGAATGACAGTTTAAAACGAGGAAGTTGTACAAATAAAATTATTCAAACGCATATCAAACGCATAAAATAATACTAACATACTTATATGAACATCATTTGGTACGGGCAAAATTGTTTCAAAATACAAAGTAAGGATATTACGCTGGTTACTGATCCTTTTGATAAGAGTATTGGGTTAAGACCTTTTTATGGATCGGCTGACATAGTAACGATTAGTTGTGATTATTTTGGTCGCAACAATTATGGCGCGGTAAAAGGCAATCCGTTTGTAATTGACAGCGCCGGCGAATATGAAATAAAAAAAGTTGTTATAAAAGGCATTGATTCATATCGCGACGACAAGAAAGGAAAAGAAAGAGGCGGCAATATTATTTATACGATAGAAATGGACGATATCAAAATTTGCCATTTGGGCGGCTTGGGACAAAATATTCTTATCAACGGACAATTGGAAAAAATCGGGCAAACTGACATTCTATTTATTCCGATCGGAGGAATTTTTACAATAGATTGGAAATCGGCAAGCGCGATAATAAGCCAAATTGAACCGCGCGTAATAATTCCAATGCATTATAAAATTCCCGGAGTAAAAGGTAGTTTATTGAAATTAGACAGCGTTGATAAATTTTGCAAAGATCGCGGAGTGCCAGCTAAAGACGCTGTTGATAAATTTAGCGTCAAGAAAAAAGATCTTCCGCAGGATGAGTCCAAAGTGGTGGTGATGAAGGTTGTATAAACATATAACTTTCAAAGCTAATCCTTGTCGTTTTTGCAATATATTCGTTGTAATTTATTGATTAAATTATGCGACTTTACTTGTTAAAATGTTATTGTGTTCAAAAGAGTTGGAAAACATCTAAAAAACATTCATAACAAACCCGAGGAAGATAGAATTAAAATTATGTGGGTTCTGGTCATCTTTTGTATGATTGTTATTTTGGGCGGATGGTTTGTTATTTATAAATTAAACAATCACGAAAACAAAATTACAAATGAAATCTCGCGGATACCGTCTTTTTCCGATTTACAAAAAAATGTCGGCGATGTAAACAAACAAAAAGAAAATCTTTTTGAAGAAATATTGGATATTGCCAAAAAAGCGGAAATAGAAAAAATTGTTATAGATTACATTAAAGAAAACGAATTGTTATGCAAAAACGACACGATGTCGTGTCGCCTTCATTTGAAAGAGAAAGATGTTTCAAATCTGAAATTAGAAAATATTGAAAAGTTGGAAAATAATTGGCATCTTGAATATAGACAATACTATGAAAATATTTTAGTAAACGACAGCGACATTTCTTTTATGATTGACGATACGGAAAAGAAAGTGATTTCGCATATTTCCAATTTTGATCCTGATATCAAACTTTCTAATGTTGAACCGAAAATCACAAAAGAAGAAGCGTACAAAATTGCTAAAGAAGATTTAAATGAAAGTTTAGATAATGGTGATAATAATTTTGATTTAAAAAAGTCGGAATTAACAATTTACAGAAATATGGATGAAAACCCCGTTGAATATTATTTAACTTGGAAATTAAATATTTTCTCGCTGCAACCGCTTTGCGATTATTATTATTTCATTGACGCGGAAAATGGCAAAGTTGTTTTTTCTTTTGATGATAGAAGAGAGTAAAAGCCCCTCTGATAAGAGGAGTTGACAGAAACAATTAGAGAAAACAAAAGCCCCCCTGATAAGGGGGGTTGGGGGGAGGTTGAAAAAGCGACTAAAACAAAAGCCCCCCTGATAAGGGAGGTTGGGGGGTTTGAAGGATCATCTAAATTTAAATATATGGATAGCGCTTTTAAAAATAAAAAAATTTTTATTCCTTATAATAAAAACCTCACTAAAAAAGCTCGCGAAAATAGAAAGAATCCCACAGTAGCGGAAAGGAAATTATGGTATGAAGTTTTAAGAAACAAAGAATTTGAAAGTTATAAATTTATTCGCCAAAAGCAGCTTGATAATTTCATTGTTGATTTTTATTGTTCGAAACTTCTGCTTATAATTGAAATTGACGGCGATTCTCATACTGAACAAATAGATTATGATATTTTAAGAACTAAAAAATTAAACAGCTATGGAATTAAAATTGTTCGTTATACAAATCTTGAAGTGATAAATAATATTGAGGGAGTTTATGATGATTTGAAAAGGAGAATAGAAAGAAGGAAAGTCCGCGAATAACCCCCCCCCCAGCCCCCCTTATCAGGGGGGAGAATTCTAACTTCCCTTATCAGAAAGGGGGGGGCAATAATTCATAATCAACACTAATGAAAAATAAAGAAAATAAAACGGAAAATAATATCGGGAAAATTGAAAAGAGAGCGCTTACGGAAGAAATGGAAGATTGCTATCTTGATTATGCGATGAGCGTAATTGTCGCGCGGGCGCTGCCGGATGTTCGCGATGGATTAAAACCGGTTCATCGGAGAATTTTATACGCGATGCGCGATTTAGGATTAAAACCTTCCGCCAAATTCCGCAAGTCCGCCACGGTAGTCGGCGAGGTCCTGGGAAAGTATCACCCCCATGGCGATGTCGCTGTTTATGATTCAATGGTGCGGCTCGCGCAAGATTTTTCAATACGTTATCCGTTAATCAACGGACAAGGAAATTTCGGTTCAATGGACGGCGACTCGGCGGCGGCGATGCGATACACGGAAGCGAAAATGACCGCTATTGCCGAGGAAATGCTTTTTGATATTGACAAAAACACCGTTAATTTTGTTGATAATTACGATAAGAGCAGAAAAGAACCAGCAGTTCTGCCGGCTAAAATTCCGTCGCTTTTGTTAAACGGCGCGGTTGGTATCGCGGTTGGCATGGCCACAAATATCCCGCCGCACAATTTAAACGAAATTATTGACGCGACAATTCACTTAATAGACAATCCCGATGCGGCGATAGAGGACTTAATGAAATTTGTCAAAGGTCCCGACTTTCCAACCGGCGGATTGATTTACGGACAACAAGGAATTTTAAACGCGTATTCCACAGGAAAAGGAAAAATAGATATGCGGGCGCGAGCTGAAATTACAGAAACAAAAAAGGGCCGCTTTCAAATTATTGTTTCGGAAATGATTTATCAGGTAAACAAAGCGGGTTTAATTGAAAAAATCGCCGAACTTGTCAAAACAAAAAAAATAGACGGCATCCGAGATATCCGAGACGAGTCAGATCGAGACGGCGTCCGCGTTGTGATAGAGCTTAAAAATGACGCGTATCCAAAGAAAATTTTAAACAGATTATATAAATTAACGGATTTGCAAAAAGCGTTTCATGTCAATATGCTGGCATTGGTTGACGGAATCCAGCCGCGCATCTTGAATTTAAAAATGATTTTGGAATATTATATTCTTCATCGGGAAGAAGTAATTAAAAGAAGAACTCAGTTTGAACTTAATAAAGCAAAGGAGAGAGCGCATATTTTGGAGGGCTTAAACAAAGCGCTTGACCACATTAACGAAGTGATTAAAACGATTAAAAAAGCGCCGACTAAAGAAAAAGCGCATACCGACTTGATAAAAAAATTCAAATTGAGCGACAAGCAAGCAACGGCAATTTTGGAAATGAAGTTGCAAACACTTGCCGGGTTAGAAAGAAAAAAGATAAAAGACGAACTTGAGGAAAAATTAAAATTAATTAAAAAGCTGGAAACTATTTTAAAAAGCAGAACGAAAATCAGAAATATTATAAAAGACGAGCTGGCTGAGATTAAAAATAAATACGGCGATGAAAGAAAAACCAAGATTTACAAAAGCGCGATTGGCGAATTCTCGCAGGAAGATTTGGTGCCCAGTGAAGATGTGATTATAACTTTGACTAAAGAAGGATACATCAAAAGAATGAGTCCGCAAGTTTATCATGTTCAACGCCGAGGAGGAAAAGGAGTTATCGGCGCGGCAATGAAAGAAGAAGATATTATTGATCATTTGCTTCTGACAAATACGCATAACGATTTGCTGTTTTTCACGAATTATGGAAGAGTTTTCCAAACCAAAGCGTATGAAATTCCAGAAAGCAAACGCGTGGCCAAAGGCCAGTCAATTGTAAACTTTCTTCAACTTTCTCCAAACGAAACAGTAACTGCGATCATATCTCTTAAAAAAGAAGATAAAACCAAGTTCCTTGTAATGGCGACAAAAAATGGTATAATAAAGAAAACAGAAATAGAAGAATTTTCAAAAGTGAGAAGATCGGGACTTATCGCGATTAAATTGAAAAGCGGCGACGAATTAAGATGGGTCAGATCAAGCGAGGGAAAAGACGAAGTTGCCATAGTTACATCGGGCGGACAGTCAATCAGATTCAAAGAAAAAAACATTCGGGCAATGGGACGGTCAGCGGCAGGAGTCGGCGCGATTAAACTCAAGCCGTCAAGCAGCGTTGTTAGTATGGATGTAATTTCGGATTCAAAGAAAGAAAAAAATTATATTCTTTCCATTTCTGAAAATGGATTTGGCAAGTTGAGCGACTTGAAATTTTATAAAACGCAACACAGAGGAGGAAGCGGAATAAAAACGGCGATCGTGAATTCAAAGACAGGAACAATAGTCGGATCGCGGATAATAAGCGAGAGTCAATTGGAAAAAGATTTGATCATTGTTTCACAAAAAGGGCAAGTGATTAGAATTTCCCTCGCCAGCGTCGCGAAATCAGGGCGCGCCACGCAGGGCGTGAGAATAATGAGATTAAGCGGCGGAGATAAGGTATCTTCAATTGCGGTGGTATGAATTGTCAAATTGTCCTATTGTCAAATTGTCATTATGAACAAGAAATTTTTACAACTAAATGATATTTCCGCCTACAAAACATCTTTCAATCTTTCAAATTATATTTGGCGTATAGTGATTAAATGGGATTATTCTTTAAGAAAAACTGTTGGCGATCAATTTATAAGAGCAGTTGATTCAATTTCGGCCAATATCGCGGAGGGATTTGGAAGATATAACAAAAAAGATAAGATTCGTTTTTATAGAATGAGTTTTGGATCTTTATCTGAATCTTTAGATTGGAACGAAAAAGCAAAAATCAGAAAACTTTTAAAAGAAGAAGAATATCAATATATTTTTAAGGAATTAAAACAATTACAAAAAGATATAAACAATCTTATAAATTTTACCAACGAAAAATTGACAATTTGACAATTTGACAATAGGACAATTTGTAATTTTAAAATAAGCGCAACTAATTTAGCGATTAAAATATATGGATCAAAATAATTTCAAAACAATTAACAAATCCGGCAGTGGCGGATTTATGAATCCCGATAATATTATAGCGGAGCTTGGAATTTCAAGCGGAATGATTGTTGCCGATTTCGGATGCGGCGCTGGATATTTTACGATTCCTATCGCCAAGATAATAAAAAACAGCGGCAAGATTTACGCGATTGATGTTTTAAGCAACGCGCTGGAAAATATTTCCAGCAAAGCGAAATTATACGGGCTGCTGAACATTGAAACAATAAGAGCAAATATAGAGGTTGTCGGCGGAACGAAAATAAAGGATAAGTCGGTTGATTTTGTTCTGCTTGCCAATGTGCTTTTTCAATGCAATGATTACGACTCGGTCTTTGGAGAAGCAAAAAGAGTTTTGAAAAATGGAGGAAGAATTATAGTCATAGATTGGATTCCGAAAAAAGTTCCCCTAGGTCCGAAATTTGAACATTGCCTCAGCGAAGATAATGTGAAAAAACTTGCCATTAAAAATGGATTAAAATTTACAAAAAAAATCGATGCAGGAGATCACCATTACGGGATGATGTTTATAACATTTTAACATACTAACATTTTAACAAATGCAAAATGACTTTCCAGAATAGTTAAAAATGAAAATGGATAAGTATGTTTATTTTGTTTATAAACTAAGCAAGAATTTTCCCAAAAAGGAATTATATGGCGTTGCTTCGCAAATTCGCAGATCTTCATTATCGGTAATTCTAAATTATATTAAAGGATTTGCTCGTTATAAAAGAGCGGTAAAATTAAATTTTTGGGAAATTTCTTATGGCTCTCTAAAAGAATCAAAATATTTGCCGCGCTTTTGCTTAACGGAAAAATACATAAATCAAAAAGAGTATCAAAATGCTGTGAATTTAGCTGAAGAAATTGGAACAATGCTTTGGAAATCTATACAACTTCTAAAATAAAATGATGTTAAAATGTTAAAATGTTAAAATGACTTTACTATGAACACTCAAAAGTTATTTCTAATATTTATTCTGTTTGTTATTTTTGCTATCGCCGGCTGGTTTTTAATCGGCTGTCCGCCGTTTAGCCAATGTCCGGGAACTAGATTTAATCCTCCTAAACCAAAGGGAGTTAGTTTGAAATTTATCGGGCCGTTTGACAACGCGAGCGAGTGGAATAAAATTATTTCCAAATTTAACGCTTACAAAAGAAAACCGGAAAACGGATTTATCAGCGTGAATATATCTTATGAAAGAATCTGTAATCCAATCTGCGACACTGTGGATTATGAAGAAGTAATCAAAAAAAGGCAATTTGAAAAAAAGGGCCCGAATATTTTTATGATCTTTAACACTTGGCTTCCGAGATATGAAAACAAACTTATGCCAATGCCGAAGGGAATGATGAGCGTAAATCAATTTAAAGAGACATTCGTAAAAGTTGCCGCGGACGATTTGATTAAAAATGAAAAAATTTACGCGTTGCCGTTTTACATTGACACACTCGCCTTGTTTTATAATGAAGACAAATTTATTAACGAGAATTACATAGATGAATATCCAAAAAATTGGAATGAATTTAAGGATTATGTTGAAAAACTTACAAAATTTGATGAGGATGGAAATATTAAAGTAGCCGGAGCGGCTTTTGGCGGAGGCAGTAATATAGCGAGAAGCCAGGATCTGCTGATGCTTTTAGTAATGCAAAACAATATGAAATATGGCGGGAATATAGCGTCGTTTAACAGTCCCGGAAGCGTCCCGGCGATAGAATTTTATACAAGTTTCACCAATCCGAAAAAAAGATTTTACACTTGGAATGAGGATCAGATGTATTCCATAGACGCTTTCACGCAGAGAAAAGCGGCGATGATGATTAACTATTCTTACGGAATTCAAAATGTTATAGACAAAACGGAAAATACCTTAAATTTCAAAATAGCTCCTATTCCGCAATTAGACAAAGACAATAAGGTTAACTACGCGAACTATTGGGTTCCCGTTGTTCCGAAATACGCCCCTTGCGCGGCAGAAAAAGGAGTCAGTGTAAATTGCCAGGATTTGGCTTGGGAATTTCTAAATTTCGCCGCGCAAAAAGAAAATGCAAGATTATATTTAGATGTTTCAAACAAACCAGCCGCGAATAAAGATCTCGCGATGGAACAATTTTCAAATCATTACGATATCCGAAGCCAATTCGCCGGGCAAGTTTTCACCGCTAAAAGCTGGAATCATCCAGACACTTTCAAAAGCGATAAGTATCTTGATGAAATGATAAATTCTTTAATAACAACTGATGAAAACAAAAAGAAAAGCATAGAAGAAGCAATGGAGATTGTTAAGAGGTATGTAAAAGGAACGAATTAGTATTTAAATTTACTGATATGTAAAAACGGCAACTATCAAATGCCGTTTTTTGAATGCTTGCTTTTTTAAATCCAAATGTCAAAATCCAAATTATACTAAATCAATGACAAAATTCAAACTCCAAAAATCTTTAATATTTGGATTTTGGATTTTGGTAATTTTACAGTTTTTTATTTCTAAAGTACTCATAAATTACAGCTATTTATTTAGGGTCTGCTGATTTTCTCTAATTATCCCTCCCCTCCCCCCTGACAAGGAAAGCTGAGGGGGATTAGAGGAATATTGGATTCTCTCCCTTCTCTGATAAGAGGAGCTGGGGGGTTGAGAAGAGTTGGAAAAAGCGGCTAAAACAAACTGAATTATTTTTTTTAATATTTTCTGAATTTATTTCTTCTTGTAAAAAATAGATGAAAATCAGCAGA
>Ga0190347_1000632_pt1 | contig 10836 bp, 16 predicted proteins | sample 48721356_MG_FD_161652 | JGI IMG/M metagenome (GOLD analysis project Ga0190347, IMG submission 161652) | Hydrothermal vent microbial mat bacterial communities from Southern Trench, Guaymas Basin, Mexico - 4872-13-5-6_MG | ecosystem: Environmental > Aquatic > Marine > Hydrothermal vents >...
TGTTGAACTTCCTCAGAAGGAATTGTATATTCGTTACGAGCGTAGAGAGTTGTTGTCTGACTCCCTGAATAACTACCTCCCCACGCTCTCAATGATATATCTACCCTTGTTGGAACTGTATTTTTACCAGTGCCTGGATTATGGGTTTCTACATGGATACGCAAACCACCAGTTACACCATACCCTATAGTACTAAAATATTGTGCAAATGTCGTCATTTATTATTCTCCACAATCTCCACAATCCCCTTTGTAATTAGTTCCGCCCGATCCCTCTCCTTCACTTGAATCTGATGTTCCGGATGACGTGGTTGTTAATGCAGCGCCAGAGCCAAATTTCCACGTTTTCAATTTTACTGTAGTTGTCGCGGGGTCGTCCGCCGCGATTAGTGACGATGTTGTAGGCAAATCATCAGGAATGACCACTGATCTTCCGTACACCGCAAAACCAAGATCGTCTGTCCCGAGTATGCGTTCAAGGCAGTATGTGCCCGTAAAATTCTTTGTTGTTTGTTCATCTGTCGTTGGGTGATACCCAGATTGAGTGATTGATCCGTATGACCTTTCGTTAAAATTTGTCTTACATGCTTTTATATCGTATGTTCCTCCAGTATGTAATGGCAGTGCATATTCTCCATTTGCATTGGTTTTGCATCCGTACCAATTAGTACCTTCTCCCCATACGAAAGCATTTTCAACCGGGTTTCCATAGTTATCTTCAACAGTTCCTTCAACTGATGCAACAAGATTATAAGATGGTGGAATAAAATCACATTGATTGAAATCATTAGGAGTAACTGCAATAGTTCGTGATCTTACAACATATCCACTGTGCCAGACACTTACTGTATAATTATGAGATTCGTTACCAACAACAACAGAATATTCACCATCTGCATCCGTATCGTAGTATTCGATGTGTGTCACATCGTCTTCTGCTGTAACATGACAATTGCTCACTCCACTACCAAAACGATCTTGGATATCTCCATAGATAATTGTTTCTTGTTCATCGTAAGTTATAACAATATAAGGGTCATTCGATGTTTCTCGTGTACTAATATCTATATAATGAGATGAAGAAGATCCAAGTACTTTTATTCCTACATAATTTTCTCCAGCAAATGCATCTTGTACCATAGCAGTCACTACGATAGTTTTCCATCCTGTAGAACCCATCGATGTATTTGTTGAATTTTCACTTGTATGAGACGGTTGATCATTCCAACAAACAGTAGTTTCGACAAATTGTCCTAACATTCGTTTAAAATAATATGTTGCTGACCCTGATTGACATTTATTGATGTATATATGTAATACAGCATTTGTTATTGTGGAGCCAGATGGAATACCAGAAATATCAAATTCCATCATTGCCCTACGACGAGTAGAAGAAGACGATTCTGGTGATACTACTTTCATCTCATTTTCGGTGCCATAATTATTTCCCGAACTTGAACCATCTGCTACATAGGTATCTTTACTAACATAGATTGTTTGTGTTGCCATTTATCTCACCCCAAGTACAAAATGCCACCACTTGCCGGTTTGATTGTTAGATCATATCCACTGCGACCTTGAATAATATCATGGTCTTTTGGTTGAATTGTTGTTTCACTAACTTCCTCCCACAATCCAGTGCCGCCGCCAACCAACCCTGATAGTGATACACCATCGGAGTTATTTGCATCTTTAAACATTAGATCATTGCCATTTTTCCAAATTTTACAAGTATCATCATCAGAAAAATCAAGATTAAGTGAAATTGTAGAATTACCACTTATTTTTCCGACATCTTTGATATCAACATTATTACCTATATGAATTGCACCCATAATATCATTATATGTTAAAAAAGTTGCTATTGTAAAATTACCAGATGCACTTTTAAGATAGAGATAATCATATATTACATCCGGATGAAAAAGTATGTTATATGCGTCTTTGATATCATGTCCATGTACATTCAAATCAGCATACGTATCTATTGCTGATGGATTATTATCAGTAAATTTAATATTGAATCCTAATACACCAGTGTTACTTAAAATTGAAAAATCATCGTCAGTTGAACCAGAATCATAAGCATATATATTAAAAACGTCTTTAATACTATAATTTTTTAAAGAAACATCTTTAGGAGTAGTAAGTTGAACGTATGTTCCCATATCTTGCCATAAACATTCTCCACTGCCGCCTGATACCCACGCTGGCACTCCAGAAGACATTGTGAGCACTTGACCTTCGCTGCCAGCCGCAAGCTTGTAGAGAACATCTGTAGCACCCGCATACAGAATGTCGCCTTTTGTGTATGAACCAATTCCAGTACCGCCTGCGGTCGGGACAACCACACCATCACTCATGGGGTCATACACAGATAAAAGCATGTAAGAATCCAGATCAACCATTCTCGCAGCATCGTTGGAACTTGCATCTCCTGCTCCAAGACCTATGATCTTTTTGGTATTCATGTCTGCATTAGCCATTGCGGTAAATGCATAATCATTAGGCGCCAGAATGATTCGTGATGATGGTGCGCCTGCGTATCGATGAACGACAATTCCTGTTGCATCATACGCTTGGAAATAATCTATGCCATACATATACTTGTCTTGCAAGTTAATTGGTTCAGGAGTCATGAGACTTGTGACACCATCTGATGATTGCCATAAACATTCTCCACTGCCGCCAACCAACCCTGATAGTGATACTCCACTCGAATTGTTTGCATCTTTGAACATTAGATTGCCATTTGCTCCATCTGTCCAAATAACATAATTGGAATCTGACATGAAATCGAGTATTAACGGTGTATCAGTTGTTCCATTTACATGATGAACATTGACGATATCATTACCAGTGATATCAACACCGTTACCACCGATCAATAATGTCTGTGTGCTTACTTTCCACTTCATAAACTCCACAAGTGACGGTGATGTTGTATTATCATCACTACCATAAAAAACAAAGTCCCATCCAAGACCACCTCTTAAACTCCCGATTTCCGACAGATATCCCATTTGCATGTCGATACCAGCCTCGCTGTCCATCTGCCCACCCGCAAGTGGAAGATATGCAGATGACACAGTATCAACATAATTCTTCGTTGCAGCATCTGTGCTATATTGTGGATCATGAAGATTTGTAATATATTGACCTCGCAAAGAAACACTACAATTAGCCTCGATAAGTTGAACGTATGTTCCCATATCTTGCCATAAACATTCTCCACTGCCGCCAACCAACCCTGATAGTGATACACCATCGGAGTTGTTTGCGTCCATAAACATTAAATCATTACCATTTTTCCAGATTTTGCAAGTATCATCACCAGAAAAATCAAGACTGAGTGAGATTGTAGAATCACCACTTATTTCTCCGACATTTGTAATATTGTGCTCGTGTACATTCAAATCAGCATACGTATCTATTGCTGATGGATTATTATCAGTAAATTTAATATTGAATCCTAATACACCAGTGTTACTTAAAATTGAAAATTCATCGTCAGTTGAACCAGAATCATAAGCATAAATATTAAAAACGTCTTTAATACTATGATTCTGCAAAGAAACATCTTTAGGGTCAATAAGTTGAATGTGTGATCCCGTGTCCATCCACAAACTATCTCCACCACCACCCGCATAAAGTTGCGATAGCGTTCTGCCAACAGCGTTGCTTGGATCAAAAAACACTAAATCGCCTGTGTCTGACGTGGTGATAAGCCCGCCCGTGTTGGATGGACTATACGAATCGCGTCCGTTCACATCAAAGAATACAGAGTGGACATTCTCAATCCACCCGGGGTAATCTATGAAACGAATATCAACTGGCGCGTTCATAGAATCATCCCCCAATTCAAGACGATTTACATAATGTGACCCTGTCCATTCGAGTTTTAATCTGAAAATGCTGTATCCCATATCTCATACCTCTTCTTCGTTGAGACTTTCATGTGGATGTCCACCACCTCCACCACCATCCACTGACCAAATTGTGAATTCACTGGTGGTCGCGTAGCCTGTGTCTTTAATCCACATATCCTCAACACATACGTCTGTCCACGTGATCGGGTTTATCGTGGTTGTTACACCAGTTGTACCAGTTTCCCACAACGATCCCGCACCGATCTCCACTCCCTCGCCCCCTGCCTTGCGGTACTTGATTACACCATCTACCCCATATAGTTCAGCAGGGTTGTTGTCCTCATCATACGACATCACGATCCGTTTGAACTTGCGCTCAGACCATTCGATGACTTGTAAGATTCTCTTTGTCAAGACATCCTGTAGCGCATTGATATGAGACGACATCGCAGTGCACCTACTGTTGTGGTGGCAACAGCATCTGGAAGACACGCATCATGCCTTCGAGTTGGTAGCGTTCGCGTGTTTGTGCTTGTTCTTGTTCTTTCAACTCCTCGATCTGCCCTACGGTGTTAATACGTGCCTGCATAACAGACTGAAGTCGTTGCTGTGTCTGTTGCGCTTGCATCTGTAGTTGTTGCTTACGAGATTCTTCTTGTGCGCCAATATCTGCAATCTGTTTTGTAAGTTCTTCAATAGTCGGTTCAGATGTAGTACTGTTTTCTGCCATATAGTAATCTATTGTGTTAATAGCATATAAGTATTTCGATAGAAATCTTTATTATACTTAATAAATGATAACATATCAACAATGACACCAATACAACATACATTATACAATCTTATACCATTGCTCAATGGCATCATTGATGCAAAAGAAGGTGCAAAACGTGGACGATGAACTATTAAGCAAAATATCATCCGAGATTGGTGAACTCAAAGGCATTATGACCGGTATCCGCAACGACATGAACGACACCAAAGAACGATTCAAAGCCATCGAAGAACGTGGCTCTCAACAACATGATGAAATCGAGGAGCGTGTCCGTATGCTCGAACAACAGCAACAGTGGCTGAACGGCAAGTTAGCTGCGTTTGTGATGGCTGTCGGTGGTGGTGTCACGTTGCTGATCCATGTTGGTATCTGGCTATTCGACAAGATCAGAATGCACCAGTGACGCGAGAATCCACGAGGGTTTACACAGAGCGCCTCTGTGGCGATTTTGGTTGTCAGACAACTAATCATATTCGGACGTGTGTTAAAGTTGCACACAGGCGATATATGGCAATGTTTTTGCACGCGATCAAACGAAAACCATAAGTAGCATTGATACAAAACACAATATTCATGAAGACATATATCTCTTCTGATTTGCACATCGGGTTCGAGGATAGCAACTACCCAAAGATAGTCGAGTTCTTCGACATCGTGAAGAACGATGCGGACAAACTCATATTACTCGGTGACATATTTGATCTGTGGAGATGCCCGGTCGAGACCATCGTTGGCGAAGAGCCGTACAAGACTGCTTACGATGCAGTGGTGTCCGCCGCGCACAAAGTACCCACGAGGATCGTGTTTGGCAACCACGACTACAATTTACAGCGAAAGATGGACATACCATACGTCACGATCTCGGACGACTTTGTGGACGACAACATATTCTTCTGTCACGGGTGGAGATTTGATGTGTTGCAGCGGTTCGGATCGTTTGCATATATGTGGCTCGTCGACCAGTTCCCGTATCTGTACCAGCGGTTCTTCAGGAGTCCGTCACGGATACCGCGGGGCGAGTATGCGCGCGCCGATCTCACCACGAAGATACATGACGAGGCGAGACGGTTCATCGACAAGCATACGTTTAGTTATCTGGTCATGGGGCACACACACGATCCGGGGATCGATGGCAAACTCATTGACGCGGGTGACATGATCGACTCGCTCTCGTATGTTGTCATCGAGGATGGTGTGCCAGAACTTCGGCGGATGAGACGATGATCGACCAAGCAACCATCAATGGTGTGGTCAGTATCCTCAAGGACATTCGGTTGGAGGCGCAGACCACCACGAGGCAACTCGAACACGACGATCCGGTCGTGGAGAATCTCCGGTTCATCGAGGACATCGCGAAGATAGCGATCGAGAAGCTCGGTGGCGACGTGTGATCGTGGCTTGGCGACCGGCAGATCGTGACTCGGTGTGGTTGGTGGGAGCGCATGCCCACGACCACCCAGACCACGACACATCATTGGTCGCGCGAACCGACGGCACAGCCACACATCAGTGCGGTCTGCTGGTCTTCACAAGATTCACAAAGTTCTCAAAGTTCACAATACACTACAGACCACAATATGTCGTGTGAATTCTGTGAACTCTGCTTAACGCGCGAACTAGAGGGGAGGGGTTCATAGTATATTGTGAACTCTGTGAATTTGGTGAACCATGTGAACTTCACAAACCATAAAAAAAAGTGACGTCCAACAACCACATCAATATAGTTGGTGGGCGCGCGAAACTACGACAGATGTGAACACAACCATCGCTGTTATTGAGATCGGTTTAACGTGGATTTGGGACTCTGAACTTGTCACCATTATTCAACAATGTATAAATATTGCCACCATTTGAGCTTGAGATAGTTTTAATCGACTGACTCTCGACCAAAGTGTTGATCGCATCTCTAAACTCCTTGCTGGTCAAGTGTGTACGTCTTAACAAGTCACTGTGTCTCGCTGTACCACCTAACTGTCGAAGTTTGCCAACGACGTTTTGAACAATGCTGAATGCATCCCATGCATCGACCTCGTCCATTACGTCCATGATACATGGCACAAAATACTGTGTCACCATATCACATGCCACTTTCATCATATCGATACCTATGGTTGTACTTAGTTCTGCCTTACCTATCTCCAACAGCATCGCTATCTTCAGAATATGTATCTCCGATCGACCAATAACCGAGCCAATCATCCCATTACCAGATTCGTCCGCGCGATCTTCGAGAGCCATACACTGTTCATCGTAGTATGCCATTGCCTCATCTGTGGCTATCATGTTTACTTCGAGATAGTTATCAAATCGTTTGAACAATTGCTTGCTTTTCATAACAACGTCTGCCCATTTATGGACATCCTCTTCAGTCTCAAGCGCAAGTGCCATCCTCTTATGTTTGTACTGTGGGTACACGTACAAGAATCGCATACCATACCCACTGGCGAAGTCGTCCATCGTCATATATCGCGAGTAATTTGCCGGTGTTGTGGCGTACAGTTTTGTGACACGAGGGTTCTTCACAACGAACGTCTTTGGTTCTTTGTTTTTGCCTCCTGCCAGAGTCTTGCTCACGTTCTCACAGTCATATATACTACACTCCAGATCAAATATCCCCTCGTTGTACTTCTTGTGAAACTTTGCCATCAGTCCACCGACTTCGTCTCTGACATTGTTGAGCACATGGTTCTGTGCCAGTGTCTCAAGATATCCTTCGATGGAGTAGTCATCGTTCGACAAGGTAACCTCTGCTACCGCTTCGAAGATTTTGCGCGTTTTGTTGATGCTGGTAGACTTGCGCGCAGTTGTCGACTTGCCAAGATTGACAATCCACAGATTTGGATGGATGTGTTCTTGCCGTAGTTTTAGCACCACATTCCTATTGCAAAACGCGGACAAAAGCCACAATCCTCCTGCAATCGCGTACTCTGGATAACCATCGATAACCGTAGCCATCCATTCGGTATATGTGGTAATGAAGTGGTCTTCTGGCAGGTCTACAACCAATCGCCTATTGCGATCAGGTGGTTCGGCAACGGGTATCTCTGCATCGATGTCTGCTTCCATTGCCATCTTGTCCACCCATGCTCGGTCTTCTGGAGTCATGACACCACCTTAATACAGAAAAGTTTAAGTATCGTGCAATCAACATTAGTATTGTTGATGTTTGTTTGTTCAGGGGCTTGCATCCCCTGTTCTTTTCTTTTCATCTCTCATGTCCCCCGTGTTCGATATACGACCCCACTATTCTTTGTACCAATGTGTCGTAAGAGTCTCCTTTTTTGCCGACACTTTTCAGCAAGTCTCTTGTTTCCATTGACAACTGTATTGTTGTCTTCCCGTTTGGTGTTCTATCTCTGGTGTTCATCATATCACCGTATATATATTATACATTCATAATACTTAAATGTTTTGGTTATATATTATGGCATCATCGCAAAACATTTAAATACCATGCCACCAATAACCATATTGCTGTTCGCGTTCAGGAGGGACTCCACCTCCCTCCATTCTCCTTTGTTCGATCAACTATCGCACTAATTGTCAATGCTTTCTTCTGCGGGTTCGTAGTGTCCGCATCGCATAAGCGCTTCTTCGAGCGTCTCAATGGTCTCGCGCATCCGCCTGGTAAGTTCGCACTGTGCAGGGCGCACACCATCGTTGCCGTATCTCTTGACCATCCATTGATAGTCGTCACGATCCACATAAATTCTGACTGGTTTTGCCATGTGTATGCATTGGTTTCGATGTACTTAAGTCTTTTGTTGTGCATATCCACGTTAATATTAAATTATCTCAATAAAAAAACATTTAAATAGTATGTTGCCGCAATAAAAACATAAGAGGTATTACCCTATGACCAACAAAAAATCGGCGATGGACGCCATACGGACAGCAGAGGATGCTGTGAACAAGTGTAGAGTAGAACTGCTTGAACTAAACATGGAGAACAATCAGTTGCTACACAACTATAACCAGGTGTACGATGTGATCACCGGTATCCGCAACCGGATCAAAGCGGTGAAGTACTGGGGCGACGATCCAGTGTTGATACTGGCGGAGATCGAAGACATGCTTGCATCGGTGGTAGAATGAACAACATATCAATAGCAGAAGAACTGCGATCAGATGAACTGTATGGGAGAGTAAATCAACTTAAGGCAGAGTTGGACGATATGGTCAACGACCCAAAAACGATGAGAGAAGCAGAAGAATTTCATCGACGGGTCGGTGGTTTGTCTTATAAAGATTTGTGGAGGCGTTTTACAATATGAGTGAATGCAACACATCGATGACAAAAAAACCAGATTTTGATCGCACCGCGGATGATTTGGATACAGTGTGTGGTCGCGTCATTGATGATTTGTGTGTATCACGTGCTCGTGATTCACATACGCGAATCGAGTACCTTCGTAAATGTCTTCAATCAATGTCCACCATTTGTGATCAAGTCGAGTCCGCTTACGATTCAAAGTTAATTGCAGACCTCCTCGCAGATCGTGATAATCCTGTAAGTGTCCGTGAACGTTATTATAAACGTTGCTATAAACGTATATGGAGATGATTTCGTATGACTATGTTATATGCAGACGGCGATCTGATGTGTTTACAAACACACAACACCGATCCGCTCGGAGATGAACACGTGACTCACGTGTTGATGCGCGATGTCCATGTTGGACAAGTTGTATCGCTGGACAAAAATTCTATGATCCCTTTTGGAGTGGTAGTGTGACCATCTGTATCATTTGTCCCAACTGTCATGGCACAAAATATGTGTCTCAACCACCTAATGTGTCATCATACCCATGTCCTGTCTGTGGTGCACGCGGCTGGGTCGATAGCAAGGACGTCTCCAAGTCAACCATGTCTGGCACACCACCGGATCGACACGACGACAAACATGACATGCGATGTGATCGGGTCAGAGAACTCGAAGCAGAACTTGATCGACACAAACTCGATCTCGAATTGCTGGACTTGTTGCTGAAGACGTTGAATCCGTTGTTACATGTGCATCAAAAAATGACATACTTGACACTCGGCAAAAAGATGGATTATATGTGTCAGGATGTGATCGAATTTAGGCGCAAGCATAATATTGTGGGGTAAACAAATGAGAATGAAACTGTATAGAATACGATTAAAAGGATTGCACGGTGCCATGGTGGGCAATGACCATAGTGAGTCATACGTCGTCGCAAGTGATCCAACTGATGCACTGAACAAAGTTCAATCCTATCTCAATGAAAGAGACATCGGATTCAAGAACGAACGTGAGATGGATAGCATAGAATTACTTGCAGAAGAAGGAGGCTATCCGAAACACCATGTCCAATTGTTTCTTTGAAGCGTGTATATAGGCGGTGGTAGATTGACTACACTTATTGAAGCATTGCAGACATTGCAAGACAATGGCATCCACACGATCGACATGTACTTCGCCGAGATCATCAACGATGGTGACACGGCGTGGAGTGTGGATGTGATGTGTGATGCGGTGAACGAGATGGCTAAACTGCCGTGGACATGGACAATATACTCACTCGACGAGGTCAAGCAAGTTCTCGGAGAAGACCGTGTCTTTGTTTGCGACAGCTGGGACATCATTGTGGACGTGCCGTTCTTCGAGCAAGTGGTATGTTCAGCGATAGACGAATGGCTTCTGGTTAACAACATCAAGATGAAGACGCGGTTGGTCGACATCAATGATGCTGCTGGGTCGGGGTACATCAAAGATGTGCGCGAGACGTTCTTGGATGGCATATCAGGGACCCCCTTGAGCGAGTTGTTGCAGGACGATTGACAACATGGCAAAACGTAAATCAGAGCAGGATTATGCAGCAGACATCGTCGATCTACACGCGCAACTGATCGATTATCCTGACTCGGAGAGCATCAAAAAAAAGATCGAATACCGTGTAAAAAAATGGATGTCGTTCTTGACGATCCGCATCGAGGTCGCAAACAACGAGCAACATGCGTGGACTGCGGAGATGCTTGGATACCCAACGTGTCCAATGCCAACTAAAAAGGACATCGGAGCACGGCAGGTCGCCGATTATGTTGGTGTGGTCACTACATGCAATGGTGACAAGTATATCGACACCATAGTTGAGCGAAAGTCACTTGCTGATCTATATTCGACTTTGATCATCGATAGCAATCGCGAGAGGTTGTATCGCGAGATTGA
>Ga0190347_1000636_pt1 | contig 10817 bp, 10 predicted proteins | sample 48721356_MG_FD_161652 | JGI IMG/M metagenome (GOLD analysis project Ga0190347, IMG submission 161652) | Hydrothermal vent microbial mat bacterial communities from Southern Trench, Guaymas Basin, Mexico - 4872-13-5-6_MG | ecosystem: Environmental > Aquatic > Marine > Hydrothermal vents >...
AACGCAAAACTAAATTCGCATCTCGTATCTCGTATCTCGTATCTCGTATCTCGTAAAGTAAGAAGTAATATGTAATAAGTAATGTGTGCTATGTTGTAAAGGTTTGATTTATCAAACCCGTTCGGGTCGAATAAATTCGTCCCCTACATTAGATTTATGGAAATAACATAAAACACAATAAACTATAAACTGATAACTAAAAACCTGTATTTAAAACTAACACTAACAACTATTTACTATCGACTAGTTAAGAGTTTTGAATTATGGTTCTTCGCTTTTCGCTTTAAGTTATTAGTTTAATACTGACGCATCACGATATACTATATACGATTATATACTGGATTCTGGCTACTGGATTCTGAATTTCATTTCTTAATCTTCTTCTTTTTTAATTTCTTTTATTACTTCATACAAGGAACTTGCCTTCTCTGCTGAAATATTCTTCAGAGGGATATCCAATACTTTTGCTTGTAAGATTTTATTAGGAAAATTAATTTCGATTTCATCAGCAATTTTTACTTCGTCGCCTGCCTTGGCAATTCGATTATTAATCCTAATACATTTAGCCAGACAGGCTTTTTTTGCTTCTGTTCTCCTCTTTATTAATCTGCTCACTTTTAAAAATTTATCTAATCGCATATATTTATCAATTAGCCAATTAGCCAATTCTCCAATTTACCAATTAATATAGTCATTAGTGAATAGTGAATAGTCGTTATTGTATCTTACCTACGGTTTTTATGATTTTGTTAACCAGATGCGATTCACGAGATACGAGATACTCATTTGTTATCTCGCTTTCACCTACTTCCTGCACCTATACGCTAAACGCTATCCGCTCTACGCTATAATACGAGATACGAATTACGCGATACTCAATACTCGATACTCGATACTGTTTTACTCTTTCGATTTTAATTGTGGGAAGAGAATAACTTCTTTAATTGAATCAGAATTAGTAAGTAACATTATTAATCTATCAATGCCTATACCTAAACCACCAGTAGGGGGCATACCATATTCTAAAGCTTCAATATAATCTTCATCCATAAAATGACTTTCCATATCTCCTGCCTCTCTTTTGGCAACCTGTTCTTCAAACCGGCGTTTCTGTTCTGCCGGGTCATTCAATTCGGTAAAGGCATTGGCTAATTCCATTGAACTGACAAACAGCTCAAAACGCTCCACTAATTCAGGATTGTCTTTTTTCTGTTTTGATAAAGGCGAAAGTTCCAGAGGGTAGTCAAGAACAAAAGTCGGTTGAATTAAGGTAGGCTCTACAAACTTTTCGAAAAGCTCATTGGTAATTTCACCCCTATTTATATTGCCTTTTACGTTCAGGTTATATTTTTTTATAACCTTATTAAAATCTTTCGGAGATATCTTATCTGCTTGAATTCCCACTGCATCCTTTATTGCTTTATACATGCTTATTCTTTTCCAGGGAGGAGTAAAGTTAATCTTATTTCCCCGGTATTCAATTTCTAAAGTGCCTAAAACATCCTTCATTATATATACTATCAATTCTTCGGTAATTTGCATCATGCTATGGTAATCGCCATAAGCTTCATATAACTCCAGCATAGTAAATTCGGGATTATGTTTAGTAGAAATACCTTCGTTTCTAAAATCACAACCTAACTCATAAACTTTTTCTAAGCCTCCAACTATTAAACGTTTCAAATATAATTCTGTGGCAATTCTTAAATATAAATCTCTGTGCAAAGTATTGTGATGAGTAATAAAGGGCCGTGCGGTAGCCCCGCCGGGAATAGGCTGCATTATAGGAGTTTGAACTTCTAGAAAGCCCTTATTATCTAAAAAATTTCTTATAGATTGCACTATCTTGCTTCTTTTAATGAAAATTTCTCTGACCGAGGGATTTACCATCAGGTCTAAATATCTTTTTCTATATCTTATCTCCACATCTTTAAGCCCGTGCCATTTTTCAGGTAAACTGCGTATAGACTTACATAGAAGAGTAAATTCTTCAACAAATACAGTAATTTCGCCAGTTCTTGTTCTAAAAATCAGACCTGAGGCTCCCAGAATATCCCCAACACCAATTTTACTAAAAAGTTTAAAGGCATCCTCTCCGACCTTATTTGATTTTATATAAATCTGGATTCTTCCGCTTATATCTTCAATATTAGCAAATATAGCCTTTCCGTGTGTTCTTAAAGCCATCAATCTGCCAGCTACCCTAACTTTTTCTTTGCCGCACTCACCAATCTGTAAATCTTTATTTTTTTCTATTAAATCTTTTATTTTATAAGTCCTGTTAAAACTATGTCCAAAAGGGTCAATGCCTTCTTTTTTTAATTCTTCTATTTCTTCCCATTTGTTAGATATAATTTCTGTTGTGCTTTTTTTTATTTCCACCCGATCCACCTCTTTTTACTCTTATTGCTAATATTAGTAGATATTATGTATAAAAAATATAATAATACAATACCAAAATTATTTTGATTTTACTGTCTGATAAATATCTTAATTGCACGGGAATTTTCTTTTTCGTAAGTCCTAATTCGTATCTCGTATCTCGTGAATCGTATCTCGTTAAAATGGTTAGCTGGTTAGCCAGTTTACCGGTTACCTGGTTTAAGAACTAAATTATTTCGATTAAATATATCGATTATCTCTCATCTTGCAACTTGAGAACTTGTATTTGGAACTAACGAGTAAAATTAACGGGTTAACTGGCAAACAGGGTAACTGGGTAACTAAATTAATTTGCACCTTGTATCTCGCAACTTGCAACTATTAACCGAGAACTGAAAACTGTTAATTAAAACTTGCTTTAATGCTAACGACTATTCACTATTCACTAACGACTAATTTATGGTAATTTAAATTTCCGCTATATTTATAATAAGATTATTTCATTACTAAAAGGTTTAGAAACAAATAATGAACAAAGTATTGTTATATTTTAATTTTTAATAACTTTGTTCATTATTACAATTAGTAACTATTCAGGCTACTAAATTAAAGCATAAGCTATTTAATATCTAAAATTTTGTATTTAATATGCCCTGCCGGGACTCTAACTTCTACTAAATCACCTTTCTTTTTTCCTAAAAGAGCCCTTCCGATAGGAGAAGAGATGGATATCTTCCCACAATCCGGTTCAGATTCCACATAATCCAAAATAGTATATTTACACTCTTTTTTGCTTTTCGTATCCTTAATTAATACTTCTGATCCTAGTAATACGCAATCCGGATTTTCTTGTTTATCTATCAACTCATAATTTTCGATAATTTTTTCTAAAGCTAAAATTCTTCCCTCTATAAATGATTGCTCATTTTTTGCAGCATTATACTCTGCATTCTCAGCGATCTCACCAAAAGTTACCGCATTTCTAATTTTTTCAGCAATCTCTTTTCTTTTTACTCTTTTAAGGTAGTGAAGTTCCTCTTGAACCTTTTCCAGGCCATCTTTAGTCAACATTACCTTCCCGTTAAGCATCATAAACATCTCTCCTCATTAAAAATTGTTATATTTAAATAATAAATTATAAATATTTCCTTTTAAAAATTAAATATAAGCACTATTAACTTTTCTGGTAGATAATAGTGCTTATATTATATAATAATCTTTATTAGAGATTATAAGATATCTATATTTTATTGTCAAATAAATTCGCTATATTATATTCGTATCGCGTATTGCGTATCGAATATCGCGTAAAGAAAAAGAATAAAAAAAGATTAGAAAAACAAAAATGATAACTATTCTTTTCTTTCTTAAGCTACTTTACTAAAATTTACACTAAACGCTATATTGCTATATTATTATATTATTTATCAGATTAATCCTAATTTTTTCCCAGCCCTTTCAAAAATATCCAGAGCTTCATCAATATCTTTATAAGTATGATTTGTTAAAACATGGGCTCTTAGTCTATTAGTCCCTTTGGGAATTGCCGGGAAAAGAATTGGACAGATAAATACCCCTTCATCATTAACCATTTTGCATAGTTCTAAAGTGTCTTCCTCGTTCCCTATTATAAGGGGAACAATGGCAGTAATACTATCCCCTGTATTGTAACCCATAGAATCTATTCCTTCTTTAAATTTTTTCATATTCTTTTGTAAATTTTCTATACGTTCCGGCTCATCTTCAATAACCTCTAAAGAAGCTTTGGCAACAGCAGCTGTTACCGGAGGAAGAGGAGCAGAAAAGATAAACGGCCTTGAATTATGTTTTAAATAATCAATCATATCTTTATTCCCGGCTATATATCCTCCTACAGAGGGAATAGTTTTACTCAAAGTCCCCATGTGGATATCTACCGCATTTTTTAATCCAAAATACTCCTCTATCCCATGGCCGGTTTTACCTAAAACTCCAATAGAATGAGCTTCATCTACCATTACTTTGGCATTATATTTTTTGGCTAAACGTGATATTTCTGGTAAATTAGCTACATCCCCTTCCATGCTATATACTCCATCTACTACTATTATTTTGTTAGCATACTCTTCGGAATTAATTAAAATATCTTCTAATCTCTGCATATCGTTATGTAAAAAAGTTTTAAATCTTGCTCCGGAAAGTATGCATCCATCGATAATGCTGGCATGATCTATTTTGTCTATTATAACTAAATCTCCTTTTTGATAAAGAGAAGTAATAACTGCTAAATTAGTAACATACCCACTTGTATAAGTAATTGCATCTTCTGCACTTTTGAATTCGGCAATTTTTGCTTCCAATTCCTCATGTAATTTAGTAGTGCCCGACAACAATCTAACGCCAGATGTTCCTGTTCCATATTTTTCAATAGCTTTGATAGCAGCTTCTTTTAATTTAGGATGATCAATTAATCCTAAATAATTGTAAGAAGCAAGCATTATTTTTTCTTTTTGATCGACAAATACTCTTGGTTTTGATGCTTCTTCAACAGTTTTCAAATAGAAAAAGGTGCCACTCTTTTTCATTTTTTCTACTCTCTGTTTAAGTTTATTTATTCTATCTTCTAATAAAATTGTCATTTTTATTTCTCCTTTTCTAATAATTTTTTAATTTAACTTTTCTATTCTTGGTTTAAAACCTACTTTTTCTACTAATTTTAAATAATCCTCTGGTTCCAATTCTTCCGGAGATTTTCCGGATATCGCTACCAGAACAGCTTGGAATACATTAGTCCCGAAAGACCTCCCTTCGAATTCCGGAGTCGTAGCAATTAAATAACTCACCCCTCTTCTTTTAAGATCTTCTACGTTAGAACTGGTAATAGTGTTAGTTATAATAATCTTCCCCTCCATATCCTGGGGCATATACTGGCTTATAGCTAAATAATCACCAGCAATTATATCGGCATCATAAAAATATTTAACATACTTTAAATTAGATTTCTCCTGCTTTTCGCCGGTAGGATATAAATATTTTATAGGTAAATAAATTAATATAGGCAATAATAAACGGGCAAATACGTTAATAGTCTTAAAAGAATGCATGGCAATAGGAATATTTAAACCAAATATTAAATCCCCAAAGGTCATCTCACATCCTGCTTCTATTAAACCTTCAGCCATGCCAAATCTATCCACCGTAATAGTGACTAAAGCTTTTTTTCCTTTTAAAGAAATATCAGTTTGGGTGTCGATATATTTTACTACATCCTTCTCTAATACATATTTTATCCCGGTACCATCAACAATAGGAGTTTTTTTGATAACACTAATTATCCTTTCTGACTCTTTTATAGTATATCTTTTCCCTTGAGGCCCGGAATATAAATATAGGTCTGTCCCTCCTAAACTGAAGATATCAACTTTCCCATCATTCTCCTTAAATATTTGCATCATCTTTTTAACATCGCCATCAGTTCCTCTTCTTTCGATTTCAACTTTTTCCCCTAGAACCTCAACTACGACTTTATGGTCTCTGGTGGAAGAACCCAGACTAACCCCTAAAATTTTTTTCATTCGCAAACCCTCCTCTTTTTTAGGATTTAAATTAATTTTTAACCTGTTTTACTATTTCTATAATCTTTTCCGGATTAACATATTGACTCTCTTTAATGGGCGAATGACCTATAACTATGCCGATCACCTGAACACTGAATATTTTCTCCACTACAGGAACTCTCATATCTGAACCCATAAAAATAATCAAATCAAAATCTGCTAAATCAACAATTATTTCCATAACTTCATTAAATAATTCACTTTTAATTTTTTTCTTTATAAAATCAAAACGCTCCTCCTGGGTTAAAAGCAAGACATACTCAATCCCCAGCTCTTCCGCTAAATGAATTAACTCTTCTTTGTTCTTAATAGGAAAACCAATTAAGGCAATTTTCTTGCCTTTCCTTATTTCTCCTAAACTTTCTAATCTGGAGACAAAAGTTCTTTCCACTCCTAATTTGCGAGCTACTCCTTCCTGGGTCACACCTTTAGTGCGCAATTCTAAAATTTTATTTATTTCTTTATTCAATTTTTTTTTAGATATTACTTTTTCCCCAATTCGAATAAAATCCATCCTTAAAATCTCCTGTATACATTTTTGTATACACGTAATATAGCATAATTTTTTTACAATAGCAAATTTTTTATTCGTATCTCTTGAAGGGTAGCGTGGAGCGTTTAGTGTAAATCGTAGAGGTTACGGTGATGAGTAATGAGTAATTGGTGAGAAGTTACGAGTTTGAAAAGAGAAACAGTGGTATATTACTCAAGGTGTAAAGCTAAAAGCGCAAAACTAAATTTATATCTAGTGTCTAGTTAGCTAGTTAAGGAATTAATACAAGGATAGAGTAGATCTACGGCGTGCTGTGTCTTCTTGTGTTTTACATACAGTATACTACTCTCGAATCTGCTTTTCTTAACGCTATACTCGATACGCAATATGCAATACGAATTACTATCATTAGCGACTAATATATTTATTGTTCTATTATTCCGCCTCCTATTACTACATCTCCCTGATAAAATACTGCTGATTGCCCCGGAGTAATCGCTCTTTGGGGTTTTTCAAAATTAATGAGGACCCTGCCTTCACCATAAGGAGAAATAATTGCCGAAGATTTTTTACTATTATATCTTATCTTTACCTCTGCCTTTATAGAATCTGAAATTTTATCGCCGGAAATAAAATTTAAGTCCTTTGCTGATAATTTATCCTTATAAAGATCTTTATCATCGCCCAGAGTAATGGTATTTTGGCGGGGATTTATTTCAATTACATACCTACGCTTATTCAAGGATACTCCCAATCCTTTTCTCTGGCCAATAGTATAAAAAGGAATACCTTGATGCTCTCCTAATATTTTTGCTTCTTTATCTATAAACTTGCCAGGTTTGATAGTATCTTGAATATGTTGATATAAAAACTTTCTATAATTATCATCCCGGATAAAACATATTTCCTGACTCTCTTTTTCTTTATAATTTTTTAATCCATATTTTTTTGCTAATTCTCTGGTCTGACTTTTCTTAAATTTGCCCAAGGGAAATAAAACATAAGGTAAAATATTCCGGTTTAATCTATAAAGAAAATAAGATTGGTCTTTGTTTTCATCTACTCCTCTCTTAAGTAAAAATTTCCTGTTCTTCTGGTCATATTCATTGATAGCATAATGGCCGGTAGCAAGATAATCTGCTCCTAAAGATTTTGCTTTCTCCAATAATAATCCGAATTTTATTTTCAGATTACAGACTACACAAGGATTGGGGGTTCGGCCTGTGAGATATTCTTGGCAGAAATAGTCTATAACTATATTTTTAAATTCTTTGGTAAAATCCAGAACGTGCCAGGGAATGTTTAGATTTTGAGCGGCCTGTTCCACTGATTCTAAATTTTCGTTACCCTCATAATGATGGATAGTTATACCGATAACATCATAATTTTTTTCTTTTAACAAGGCAGCGGCTAATGAACTGTCCACCCCTCCGCTCATAGCCACTACTACTTTCTTTTTTAAATTTTTAATCATAATATTTTATTCTCTTTTTGTGCTCAGCATTTATCCTTGTATTCTTAGTGTTTCTAATTCATCTTCTATTAATGGCTTCACTTTTATGGTTCTGACCAATCCGTTAGATTTACTATAATAATTTATATTAACTTTTTCCTTTTCTTCTTCATTTCTATCACAATACCTTGCAGTAATCCGACAGGATTTATCGATCAGTTCGTTATTTATTTTAAACCCTCTTTTTAACAAAGAAACCGGGCCTTTTAAATTTTTAGCTTTAAAAAGAAAATCTCCCTCTTGAAAAAAATTTTGTAGTTGCTCATTTTCTTCTTTATTTCTTCCTACTACCAATTTGATATCTTTGCTTAGTCTGAAGTGTCGGCCTAATTTTAGCAGTTCTATCTCTTCTATAGAAAAACTTTCCTGAGTAAAAAATAAATCTCTTAATCTTTTAGAAAAAGCCGGCTCAGTTAATTTGCAACCTCCAGCCGGTGAAGGATAATCCTTTATCCCCATCTTAGCAGCTAACTCCATCTGTCTTTTTCTCGAGCGGCCAGAAATATCCAACAATTTATTTCTGTCCACCAACCCCTCTTTTTCGGGAATAGTCTCCGCTAATAATAAGGCAGATAATGGACGAAGAATTCTGCCTTTAAACCCTGATTCTCTTTCAATTATGTTTAAGCTATTTCTGTTCTGAGACATCGGCCTTTCTCCTAAAACTTCACCACTTAAAATAAAAGAAGCTCCTATCTTGTTCATATATTCTCCCGCCTTTTTGAACATAAGGGCATGACAGTCTATACAGGGATTCATATTCTTTCCCAACCCATACTTGGGTTTTTTTAAAATCTTTAGAAGCTCTTCGGTAATATCTATTATCTCTAAATTTATATTTAGATCCTTTGCTATTGCGAAGGCTTCATTCAAACCAAAGAAAGGAGTCTTAAAATTAATCCCTTTTACTTCTATCCCCTGTTCCCGGATAAGTTTTACCGCTAAAATACTATCTAAACCTCCGGAGAACAAAGCTACCGCTTTTATCTTATCTTTCATATTTTTGTCCTTCTTTTATTCTTTGGGCTATTTTACATAAATCTTTCAAAGAAGCAGCATCTAAGATTTTGTTTATCTGTTGGGTTACCTCCTCTAATAACTCCCTGATGGCACAATCTTCTATTTTTTTACATTTCTTTGGGCTATTCTTATTAATTTTTTTACCAATTAAAATACAATCAACTAACACTATCGGCCCCTCAACTGCTCTAATTATATCGCCGGCATTGATTTTCTCTGCTTCTTTGGCCAATAAATACCCTCCACCTGCTCCCCTGGTACTCTTTACTAAATTTGCTTTCTTCAACTTATTAAACAACTGTTCCAAATATTGCAAAGAAATCTCTTGCCTTAAAGAAATATCTCTTAAAGAAATCGGCTTTAAATTATTATATTGAATTTGAGCTAAATCTATCATAGCCCGAAGCGCGTACCGCCCCCGTGTAGATAATTTCATTGGTCTTTCTCCTTTTTAAATAATGGTTAGTTAGTTACCCATATAAGTAGTCGTTAGTATTTAGTGAATAGTATTTAGTAATAAAACGAAAAGTGAAAAGCGCAAAACTAAATTCGTATCTCATATCTAGCATCTCGTATCTCGTGAAGTAATAAGTAATATGTAATAAGTAATATGTGATATGTTGTAGGGGCTTGATTTATCAAACCCCTTCGGGTCGAATAAATTCTACCCCTATATTAGATTTATGGAAATAACATAAAACACGATAAACTGTAAACAGATAACTGAAAACCTGTATTTAAAACTAACGACTATTCACTATCGACTAGTTAAGAGTTTTGAATTATGGTTTTTCGCTTGTAGTTTTAAGTTTTTAACTTAATAAAGAGAGATTGCCGCGCTCTAATAAATCAGGGCGATGACCATCATATACATATAACGACTAACTTAACTAGATAATTAACATTAAATGGTAAATTTACGAATAATTCCCATCATTAAACTAACTTTACTAAGAAATTATATTATTTATGACCATTTTTGTCAACTTTCTCCCCACTAAAGTTTACACTAACCTACGCACTTTCTCCTTAGTAATCTCCCTAAAGCTAACACCTCTCTATGCCCTTTTAGTTAATTATGTTTTACTTAGTTAGATGGGCACTACAGAAAACCACATTTTTTCTGATTTAATTTTAAAAACTTTAAACAATGCTCTATAATGTTTTTTATAAGACTAAAATTCATTCTATATAATTCGCCAATTTTTTAGAAGAGGCAGGAGTATAAAATGGAACAAAAGTGGTGGAAAGAAGCGGTAATGTATTAAATCTATCCTGGAAGTTTTAAGGATAGTAATGGAGATGGCATCGGAGACCTACCGGGAATTATTTAAAAATTGGATTATTTAGAAGACTTGGGGATAAATGCTATCCGGTAATGCCGGTCTATAAATCTCCCAATGATGATAATGGTTATGATATCAGTAATTATCAGGATATTATGAACAAAAAAGTACTTTCGAAATATGACATTATGACTGTAGGAGAAACTCCCGGAACTCCCCCTCAAAATCGCAACCAAATATGTTAATCGGGATAGACATGAACTTAATATGGTCTTTCATTTGGAAGTGATGGAAATTGAACATGACCCAATAAATAAATGAAAGCCAAAAGAATGGAAATTGACTGAATTAAAAAAATTTTTACTAAGTGATATGAAGGTTTAAAAGAAAAAGGTTGGAACAGCCTTTTTATGAATAATCATGACCAACCACGAATGGTTTCCCGATTCGGTGATGATAAGAAATAGCGTATAGAATCAGCCAAAATGTTAGCTACTCTCTTACATACTCTTCATAGTCTTTAGTCG
>Ga0190347_1000641_pt1 | contig 10799 bp, 8 predicted proteins | sample 48721356_MG_FD_161652 | JGI IMG/M metagenome (GOLD analysis project Ga0190347, IMG submission 161652) | Hydrothermal vent microbial mat bacterial communities from Southern Trench, Guaymas Basin, Mexico - 4872-13-5-6_MG | ecosystem: Environmental > Aquatic > Marine > Hydrothermal vents > Microbial...
GAACGGCGTCAATTCCGATCACAGCCGATCTTTTTCTCTTATTTGATCCGTTAAACAAATTTTTAATTGTTTTCTCTTCAACTTTTTTCTCATACTCATTTATAACTTCCTGGCTTTTCTTTTTAATGCGGTTTAAATCATAGTCCGGCACAATATGATAAGAACCTATCAAATTATTTCTTGACTTTTCATCTAAAATCTCCACAAATTTTTCCACTAATTCCCTATGGGCTCCTATTACAAGATAGCTAAATTTAGTTTTTTTGTATTTGAAATAATCCTCTGTTTTTTTAGCTGCCTTTTTTAAATGTCTGCGCAAGTGATTCCGAATGTGCCCTTGAATTTTTGTTTCTCGGAGCATTTTCCACTCGGCGCGAGCGGCATTGATCCTCTGAGGAACTTCGCTGCGCAAAACCTCAGAACTCTCTTCAATTCCGCCGAGAAAAATGCTAAAAAACCTCGCTTTATCCCTTTCTAAAATAACAACAAGATATCGCGGATATTTTTCCAGCGCTTTAATGAGAGGATGAATGTAGAAATTGCTTTCAATAACAAATTTTGAAGGAATGTAAGCCGGAATATGGTAAATCCTGCGCATTCCTCGTGTATCGCAAAACATAACAATGCTTCTTGTTTTATCTGGAAGCTTTAAAAATCTAATCTCTTTTTTCATCTCGCTAGCTATTTCCGTTATTTTCTTTTTATTTTTCTTGGAATAAAGCTCGTCTTTTTCAATTCTTTTAATCGCGTTAGATATGACAGAATTGGCTTCCGAGACAAAATTGCGCCGGGCTTTCACGCCAAGATACAAACTAAACGCAATAACTCTTGCCTCTTTTCTATTGGAAAGTTCTTCTATGTCTTTTTTAGTCAGAGCTTTAATTTCCATATTTCTTTTTGGCATATTTTTATGTTAGGGAATTAGATGTATTTATATTGTAGCTCTTTTGATTTTTAATTGCAATGACAGATTTATTGAAAGAGAGAACAAGTTCCTCCCCTTATAGGAGAGTCTGGTTAGGAGGGGTACTGAAAACAGGCAGAATTGCAACCTTAATAGGAATTACGCGTTTGAGTTTGTCATCCCGAGCGAAACGGAGCGATAGCGGAGTGGAGCCGAGGGATCTGTGAGCGGATAAAGCGCTTATTTTAAAGTATTTCTATTAAAAGCAAATCTTGCGTTTACAGATTCCTCCACTCGCTCTTATTGTCGCTCGGTCGGAATGACAGGCAAACACATAATTTCTACTTAAATTAAAAAATTGAAGTGTCTTCTAACTTTCTTTTACAATTATAACCCTGCCCGCTTTTAATACCCCCTCTAACTCCCCCTAATAGGAGGAGAACCAATTACTATTTACCAATTACTATTTACCAATTACAAATATCCCTTGCCAAAACCTCAAAATGCAATATACTAAAAATATAATTTTAATAATTTAAACTAAAAAAATGCCTATAGTAACATTTAGAGACATAAAAAACGGTTCGGTGATTTTATTGGACAACGAACCGTATAAAGTTCTTGATCGTTCTTTCCGCGCCAAGCAGCAGAATAAAGCGATGACAACAATGAGCGTGAAAAATTTAATTACCGGAAAAGTTCTTGAAAAAAATTATCCATCTTCGGCAACAATTGAAGAAATTGAACTTGAAGAATCAAGAGCGCAGTTTCTTTATAGAGAAGGAAACGAATATTATTTTATGGACCAAGAAACTTATGATCAGTTTTCCCTGAATAAAACACAACTTGGAAACAGCGCGGATTACCTTAAAGAAGAAATTATAGTAAGAATAAAGAAATTCAATGATAAGCCGATTGACATAATCTTGCCCGCGGAAGTAGCGCTAAAAGTCATTGAAGCGCCGCCAGGAGTCAAAGGAGACACGGCGCAAGGCGGATCAAAAACCGTAATACTAGAAACGGGAATGAAGATTTCCGCGCCGCTGTTCGTCAATGAAGGCGACAGCGTCGTAATTAAAACCAAAACGGGAAAGTTTGATCGGAGAGAATAAGCGCTTAAAATATCAAATATCAAAGTCCGAATATCAAATCAATAACAAACACCAAATAACAAACTTTTCTTATTTCTTTGAATTACGAAACTCCTCCCCTTAGATAAGGGGAGGCTGGGAGGGGTTGAAAATTGGCTATTATCTCCAACCACCCCTAACCCCTCCTTGTCTAAGGAGGGGAATAAACTGTATTTCGCAATTCAAAGTTATTTTTTACTTGATATTTGATATTTGGGCTTTGAAATTAAACCGCCTGTATATTTTCCAAAACTCTCTCTATCTCCTCCACACTCTCAACTCTCACCAAATCTCTCCTAACATCTTTCGCTCCTTCAAATCCTCTAAAATACCACAGTAAATATTTTCTCATTTCCAAAATTCCGTGTTTTCCCATATTTCCATAAAATATCTTTGCTTGCCTGACGGCAATTTTTTTTATGTCTTCTAAATTAAACTCGTCATATTTTCCTTCTTCAAAATATTTTTTGATCTGAAAAAACAGCCACGGTTTCTTAAGCGCTCCTCTGGCAATTCCAATTCCGTCAGCGTTTGTTTTTTCAATCATTTTTTCCGCGTCTTTCGGAGTATTTACTCCGCCATTTGCCAGAACTGGAATTTTAACAATTGATTTTACTTTTTTGATTTGCAAATAATTTATCTCTCCCGAAAATCCTTGTTTCATACTCCGTCCGTGAACCATAATCGCCGCAATCGGCAAGTCCTTTATTTTTTTCACGAATTTATACGCGGTAGTTTTTCCAACGCTTGATCTGATTTTTACGGAAACCGGCAAATCAGTTCCCCGCAAAGTTTGTTTGATTATTTCCTTCGCTCTTTCAACATCCGGCATTAAAGCCGCCCCGCCGCCGTTTGAAAATACTTTCTTCACTGGACAGCCCATATTTATATCAATTCCGTCCGGTTTTATTTTTGCGCTGACAACTTGCGCGGCATTTCTAAAATATTTTGGATCACTGCCAAAAAGCTGAACGACATAACATCTTTCAGCTTTTTTAAACTTCAGCAATTCCAAAGTTTTCTTGCCTTTAAAATTCAGCGCCGTCGCGCTTGCCATTTCCGAATAAACGACATCCGCGCCATAGTGTTTGCAAATCTGCCGAAAGGGCGAATTAGTATATCCCGCCATCGGCGCCAGCGCCAAAATCGGCTTATTCAGTTTTTTCCAAAAATTCGACATAGATTATTTTAAACAGTATGATAATATGTATTATCATACTGTTTGAAAAATAGGACCTGCTGCTTTTCTCCAATTACCCCTTCCCTCCTCTCCCCCCCCTGACAAGGGGGGGTTGAGGGGTTGAGAGGTTGGGTTCTCCCCCCTGACAAGGGGGGACTGAGGAGGGTTGGGAGATTAGGAGGAGCAGGACTTACGTGTTTAATCCCATTTTTCTCCTTCTTGCAAAGGAGGGAGTTGGGAATAGTTGTTATAATTTTTAATTTCCAATTTTTAGCTTCTCTCTTTTTTGAAATTAAAAATTAGAAATTCATTAAAAATTATAAAATTAAAAATTAAAAATTAAATTTATCTCTTTTTATAAAAAATAAATGAAAATCAGCAGACCCGAATTAAATTAGGTTTTCAACGCATACGCAAAGCGTAAATTCACTCGACACCCAGTGTCTATGGACAAGTGTCTATGGACACTGGGTGTCCCGAAACGGCATATACCGAAATTCTCCCTCGCGGGAACGGATTTGTAATCTGTTCCTTTTGTCTTTAAATTTCAATAATTCCTATCTTATCGCTTTGCGTTTTTACGCGGGCAAAATGTTTTAGTGAATTTTATTTGCTTGGGAAATATTGGAAACTGGTTGCAAAGCGGTTCCCGCGCGAGGCAAGCGGGCAAAAATTCCTTCCCCCAGACCCCTTTCCTTTTTGCCCGCCTGCTTTCGGGCTTCGCCCGATTTTTTGGCGGCGAGAAAATTCAATTAACTATTCTAACTGGTCTCATTGGGGTAACCTTATAAGATTCTCTAATGGAATTATCGCTTAGATAATCAATATCGTCTTTACTTAAATAGAATATAATTTTTACTGGAGATAAATTACTTTTTTGGTCCAATCCTATATTTACCCATCCCTTAATACTAAATTCGTATTTACCTTCGACCCATGTAAAACGATCGTCAGATATAAATTCTATTCCTTGAAAAACGGAACTTTTTGCCAATACTGCAATTGATGTAGGAAATCTATCTGGTACAGCGCTGTTACCTTTAAGTTTATAGAATATATTCCATACGTATCTATAATTATTACCGTCAGGACTCTTTAAAAATCCTTCAAGCTTATTAATGATCGATAATTTATTTCGAGAATTTGTTAAATTTAAATTAATCTGTATCTTATTCCTGTCCGCATGCACAATTTGAAGACTATCGCCAAAAAACATCTTCACCTCTGCGGGTAAAAGATAGTCCCTGATTATTATAAACCCTGACATCAATAATGCGATAACAGCTATAGTCGTGTTAATAAATTCTATATTCATAATTTATCTCGTTATAATTAAAACCTCTTTTGAATTCCCATTACTTAAAACATATTTGTAATCAAGCTTTTTTACTTCAATAGATTTTTTATATTCTTTCAACATATCGATCAATTCATCTATTGTCGGCGTGCCGTCATTTCTATAGGAAACAACCAAAATTGAATCTTTGAATTTTTTAAATAATTTTTCAAATGCTTGGTGTATTTCACCCTTATTGCACCATTCGTTTTTTCCGTTTTTTATTTTCTTGTGTTTTGATTTCTCGTCAATTAAATTTGGCCATTCATCATAAAAAACAATACCCTCAAGAAAATGATAAAAATCAAAATAATTTACGCCCACACCCTTTGCTGAAATATACGGCGTATCAATATAGATTAAATCCGCCTCAATATCTAAATCAAAAATATCGGAATAAAAAGCTTTATTTTTCTTGTTGTTATCAAAAACCGCATTATTTCCTTCTTCTATAAATTTTTTGAAATGATCTTCAAATGGAGTATCCCATGTTTTTTTGTTGCCAAAACTTCTTTCCACTTCCGCTGTTCGGATATATAAATTCTTCCTATGAAATAAATTATATGGACGCTTGATTATACATGCTTGAAACAAAGCATAATAGGCCAATGCTTGTTTGTACTTATCTTTTATCCGCCTAATATTTGTTATAACAATATCAAGCCATTTGTTTTCTTCATCGGTAAAATAGATGTCGTGAAAAGTGTCATAAATAAAAGTTGGGTATTTGATTTTTGGATGTTTTTTTAAAATAAAATCAATATCGTTCTTGTCTAAAGTGATTTTAGAATTTTCAATTATTGCAAGTCCAACATAATAATTGAATTTCAAAGAGTCATTATAAAAAATCTGTTTGTTATTTTTTTTAAACATATATCCTACACAGCCAGTACCGCCAAAAGCGTCCAACACAGAATCAAATTTTAAATCTTTAGTGTAATAATCAATCCATTTAATTATTTTATATTTACTTCCTTGATAGCGCGTTGATGGCAAAACACCAACTTTATTGGCAGGTAAATCGCTAAAAAGTTGCGATTGTTGTTGTTTTGTTTTAGTCATAACGCTATACATTTTTTATATTTCTATATTTCAAATATTCTTTTAAATTAGTATATGGTGGCTTTCTTAATTTTGCGCTTCGCGCCATTTCTGCCGTCATATAATTCATCCAAAAATCATCAAATATTTTAACACCTACCTTTGAGAAAGGCCCGGCACCCTCTTTAAGTTCGGATATTTTAACGCAAGAGCCGATATTTTTAGTGTTTCCACTTCCAGGTCTATCTTTGGCAATTTTGTATTTTTCTTGAACAATAAAATCAAAATCTTTTACTACTGACAAAATTTCCTCAAGGTCATCGATAGAGTAAACCTTATTTTCATCAATAAGTTCTTCCTGTTTGGTATAAATAATCCCTAATATATAATGTTTACTATATTCTTTGTATGGAAAAGTGATATTTTTATTTGAATCTCTAAAGCGAAAATAACCAGTAAAAGCGCCAAGCGTAAAACCAGAAACGACATCGTGATTTTTCCGATAGGTGCTTTTTAAATCAAGAGCTATTTTTTGCTTGTTTTTTGTTATGAAAGTAACATCGGGATAATGATTTTGTTCTGTGCAAAAATGCATCTCAAAACCATTTTCCTTTGCGAATTTTTGCAAAACAGGAAACATCATTAGTTCAATAATTTTAGAAATAACTTTTGTATCAACGGAAATCGTGTAGATATTCTTTGCAACATCAATAAAACCCTTAACCGACCAATTGCCTGATGGTGTAGCAAGTATCTTTCTAAAATCCTTTGTGTGTTTTAATAAACTTTTTTGAAAATTGTCTTGTTTCATAATTTCATCGTTATATTTTATTAAACGCTTTTTTTATTATTTCAGACATCAATTTTCGTCTTTTTTGCAAAAATTCGTCATATTCAAGCTGATCAAAGTTCTCCGGAATTGCGTGTTGATTTAGCATTTCTTTTATTTCGCTGTCGCTAAAACGTTTTTGCACCATTGTAAAATATTTACTTGGCTTGTCGTCGCCTATCTTAATATTATCTTCAAATTCCAAAAATGTCAGATTGGCAATCTGATTTATTTTTGCCTTGTCTTTGTTCTTGTCAAATCCATATTTTGAAATAAGAAAATTTCTCGGGAATATATGATGTTTTTCTAATCGCTTCTTTTTTAATTTTAAGGATGGGTCATAAAGATCTCCGACAAGTTTACGGGAAAATAAAACAGGAGAGCCAAGCTTATTAAGAGCGGCGTAAAAAGCGTTTGCTTCTGGACTTCTTGCCGATGATGTTTCCATTTGTCCGACAAGTGTAATTTCCCAAAAATCATTTGTAAGATTTTCACCGATAATTTTTTCAAGTCCGTCTATAAATCCGTCCGCGTTAAATTCTTTTATTCTGTTAAGGTCTTTTTCAAATGCTGTTTCCGGCGATGAGGAATATCTGCCTGTGAGCGAAGCCATTACAAACCAACGTCCAATAATTCTTTGAAGTTCGTGATTTTGGGTATTAAAATTTTGCTTGCCAATAAGATAAAGAATATAACTATATAAAACAGCGGTTTTAGATGAAATCAGTTCTTCATCTTTATATCCGCCACCAATCAATATTTTAAGAAAACTCTGCCAATTCGTATTATCCAAAATTATCGGCAAATTTAATTTCAGTTTATTAAATTGTTGAGTTCTTAATTCTTCTGAAAATTCGCCCGATTCCATGTCACGCCCGCGAATAATTGAATATACATCTTTCATTTTTGCTCGTTGAAATGTAAATCCAACCAGCACGCGAAGCATATCGTCGGGATCTGGCTTGATAAGATAATTAAAAGATGAAAAGCGTGTTTCTTTTTTGGGAATATTACGCGAATCAATACAAAATTCCTCAATCTCTTTTCTTCCGTCTTCCCAATAAACAGAAAGTAAAGTAAGAATGAAATCAGCTTGCGTCAAATTAACGCCTTGGCTGTTTATTCTGACGAAAATATCAGAAACTATTTCTTCTTCCAGATCTGGGGTAATCTCTAAGGCCGTGAGCGGGTATTTATTGATATTGATAAGTGATTGAATGTTAGTTGAAATATTTTTTTCTTCTTCCTTACTTATTTCTCTTTTTTCTTTAAGTTGCGCAATAAATGAACTTATTATGGCAAAATCGCCTTCGCCAGACCAAAGAGATGATAAATCCGCAATATATTCGGGATCTCTATCTGTCGCGGCGCTGCCCACCTTAAAAGTGCCGTCAATCGGTTTAAAGGCAATCTTAATTTTCTTTTTTTCATAATCAGGAGTTAAAACTTCCTGATTTTTCATAACAGCGAATAAAGCAGTTAATCTTTGTTGTCCATCAATAATTAAGAATCGAGGAATCCGTCTGCGCGGTTCATCAAAGCCTATGTTACGAAAATCTTGCCTATTCGCATTTTCCCAAAAAAGCAAGTACCCGATTGGATAACCGCGATAAATCGAATCAAATAAATCGCGAACTTTTGAAATTTTCCTATACCAAACGAAAGGTCGTTGAATATCTGGTAAGGCAATATCACCGATTTCAATATCGTCTACTAGTTTGCCAATCGTATAATCTGTTGTTTTGAAAACTTGTGCCATATTTTTACTTCATTAAATCATCTAAACTAACGTCTAACGCTTTGGCGATTTTATGAGCGGTATCCACCGTTGGACTTTGAATTGCCCCTGATTCAATCTTTATTATCGTATTATGCGAAATATCCGCCAATTTAGACAGCTTATCTTGTGATATTCCCTTTTTATTTCGCAATTTCTTTATATTCTTTCCTATTGTTGATTTTTCAGTTGACATTGTAGTATGATAGTATTAGTATTAAAATACAAGTGTATTATTATAGCCCAATGGTTATTACTACTTATATAATACAAAATATAATTTGTTTGGTCAATAAAATTAAAGGGAGTTTCTTCTTGTCGCCCGCGTTGAGTGCGGTGGGACAAGAGCGACTGTTAAATATAATAGCCCGTCCGCAAAAAAATCAGCCCCGCTGTCCAGCGAGATAAACTCCGCTGAAAAGCAAAAGGGCAAAAAGGAAGAGGGTCTGGGGGAAGACCCCGCGACCACAAGGGCGCAGGGTAAACTCCGCGAGGGCGAGGCAATCCCGCTTAGCGGGACCCAAAACTCTAATTTCGTAAATTGGCGGAAGGGGCGGGATTCGAACCCACGGAGACATTGCTGCCTCACTTGCACTCCAAGCAAGCGCTTTCGACCACTCAGCCACCCTTCCAAATTTAGTTCATAACTTAAAACCTTTGAATTACGAAACTCCTCCCCTTAGACAAGAGAATACTGGGAGAGGTTGGAAAACTAACTATTATCTCCAACCACCTCTAACCACTCCTCGTCTAAGGAGGGGAATAAACTGTATTTCGTAATTCAAAGTTATTAGGTTGTAGCTTTTTAGTTTCTTATGGACATCACATTTAGAAACCGCCTTAAAACATTACCTTGCAATTAAGATTGTTTAAAGCGTCCTTCTCCCATTGGGAAAAACCTGCCCCGTATTCAGTACGGGGACAGATGAGGGGTGAAAAACAATAACCGCAATCCTGTTTTAGACCGTTTAATTATGGAATTAATGTTCAACCCATTTCACCCCTCACCTGTTCCTGAACTAAATTCAGGACAAGCTCTCTCCCAAGGGAGAGGGACTTGCTTAAACGGTTTTAGGATTATAAACATTTAGCGCGGTTTCTAAATGTGATGTTTATAGATATTTCCACTTTTGGGTATATACACTTTCTCACGGCCGTGAGAAAGTGTATATAGAATCTGCTGATTTTCATCTATTTTTTATAAAAAGAGATAAATTTAATTTTTAATTTTTAATTTTATAATTTTTAATGAATTTCTAATTCTTTAATTTTTAAAGCGCCAAATTCAAAATTACAAATTCCAAATAAATTCAAAATTCAAATGTTCAAAATTCCAAACCGTTTTGTATTTTGAATTTTGGTTATTGTAATTTATTTGTGATTTGTAATTTTGAATTTAGAATTTATTTTCTGTTTAAAAATTGAGTTATTAAAAATTGATTAAAAATTAAAAATTGGAAATTAAAAATTATAACAACTATTTCTAACTCCCTCCTTTGCAAGGAAAGGAAAAATGAGATTAAACGCGCAAGTCCCGCTTCTCCAACCCCCCCAGCCCCCTTTATCAGGAGGGAGGATTCCAACCCTCCTCAGTTCCCCCAACCCCCCAGCCTTCCTTATTAGGGGGGAGACTCAACTCCCCTTAGTCCCCCCTTGTCAGGGGGGAGGGGAAGAATAGTTGGAGAAAATTAGCAGACCCTATTTATAATTGTAATCAGTACCAACTATTACAAATATTTGGAACGGGGTTGACAGCGATATTTAATTTGTTAAAATACTTCTTGAAAGTAAAATATATGAGCAAACAATTCCGTTGCCAATTTAATATGAAATCCCAAACCGAAACTATCGGTTCTGTTTTGGCTGGCGCGAAATTTGTGACTTGCAAAAACCTGCTACTATTGAAATAGGTTGTTCTTAGAATATAGTTGAAAGCAATAGCGCGAAACAAAATAGGAAATAAGAAGCTATAATCTAAAAACAACCCACTTCACGAAGTAGGTTTTTTTATTGCCTTGAGTCGCTGTTAGCCGTTTGGATTATTATTGATAAATAATACAAACGGTTAGCAACGACTAACAATAACGATAAACAACAATAAAAGAGGTGAGAGAGATGAGCCAAATGGTAAAGACTTTCGAGAATATAGACCCTTCTAAAATTCTTCCTCTTATTAACGGAAGAGTTTCCAAGGTTCGAGTAGGTAGTGGTGGCAACATCATCATCATTGAAGATGATAATTTAAATCGTCTAACAGCTCTCTTTCTTGAGCTTTGCAATATGGACAAAGCTGGAGAGGGAAACAACGGATACGCAAAAAATGCGCATTCGGGAACATCCTGTATTTGATTTGAGAGGAAAAATTCCTCTCTCTTTTTTGTTATTTTGTTTATAATGGAACTGGAATGTTAATATGTTACTTTTTATAATTAGGGTCTGATGATTTTCATCTAATTTTTATAAAAAGAGATAGATTTAATTTCTAATTTCTAATTTTATAATTTTTAATGAATTTAGGACTTACGCGTTTGAACCGCATTTCTTAAAACATATCACTTCAATGATATTTTTAGGTAAATAGTAAATAGTAATTGGTAAGTAG
>Ga0190347_1000645_pt1 | contig 10733 bp, 10 predicted proteins | sample 48721356_MG_FD_161652 | JGI IMG/M metagenome (GOLD analysis project Ga0190347, IMG submission 161652) | Hydrothermal vent microbial mat bacterial communities from Southern Trench, Guaymas Basin, Mexico - 4872-13-5-6_MG | ecosystem: Environmental > Aquatic > Marine > Hydrothermal vents >...
CTATCCCCTCCTTGTCTAAGGAGAGGAATAAACTGTATTTCGTAATTCAAAGAATTTAACAATATGACAATTTAGTAAATATGAAAAATACGGAAAAGATAAAAAGAGAAAATAGGATAAAAAGGCGCAGAAAAGTTCGCGCTAAGATTTTTGGGAGCGCAAAAGTTCCGCGCCTGAGTTTGTATAGAAGTAATAAAGGACTATTTATTCAGTTAATTGATGATGGAAAAAGTTTTACTTTGACAAGTGTAAATGACAAAGAAATAAAAAATGGTGAAAACAAAACTGATGCCGCAAAAGAAGCTGGAAAATTAATTGCCGAGAAAGCGAAAAAAGCGGGTATTAAAAAGGTTGTCTTTGACCGCGGCGGTTATAAATATCACGGACGAGTCAAAGCAGTCGCGGAAGGGGCAAGAGAAGGCGGATTGGAGTTTTAAAGTATTATACAATATAACAATCTAATTATGTTAAAACAAGAAGGACCAAGAAAAAATAAACCGAGATTTAAGAAAGAAAAACCGGAGTATGATCAGAAAGTCATTGATATTGCGCGCGTGACGCGTGTCGTTAAGGGCGGCAAAAGATTTAGTTTTAGAACCGCTGTTGTTATTGGCAACAAAAAAGGGAAAGTTGGTGTGGGAGTAGCAAAGGGACCGGATATGAGAATAGCGACTGAGAAAGCGTACGCTAACGCGAAGAAAAATATGATAATTATAAATTTTAAGGGAAATACGATTCCATACTCCGTTTATCAAAAACTTGGCAGCGCGAAAGTTCTTCTAAAACCCGCCGCGAAAGGGCACGGAATTGTTGCTGGAGGAGCCGTCAGAATCGTGATGAACTTTGCCGGAATTAGCGATGTTTCCAGTAAAATGCTTGGATCCAAAAATAAGTTAAACAATGCCCGCGCAACAATTAAGGCGCTGAAGCAATTTGCCGCAAAGAAAACGAGAGAAAGGATTTTGGAGGAAGAGAAAGAAAAAAATATTAAGAAAGTGAAAGAGAAGAAGAAATAAATTGTTATATTGCTAAATTGTCAAATTGTTATGCATAGCATAGCAATTCAATGGTTGTAATAGAACAACATAATTGTGAATATGCGCTATGCATAACAATTTAGCAATAAAACAATTTAACAATTTAATTCTATGCAATTACATCAATTAAAACCAACAAAGAAAAAAGCGAAGAAGCAGGTCGGACGCGGCGGGTGCCATGGGACTTACTCTACGCGCGGGTTAAAAGGACAGAAATCAAGATCAGGGGGAGGGAAAGGAAGAAGTTTTACGGGGGACAAGACGCCCTTATTTAGAAGAACTCCAAAACTGAGAGGGTTTAAGAGCTTGTATGCTAAAAATAATGTGGTTAATATTTCTAAATTAGAAAATAATTTTGAAAATGGAGATATTATTAGCCCAAGAGCATTGCTAAAGAGAGGATTAATCAGCAAAATAAAACCGAGAGTCAAGATTCTTGGCAATGGGGAATTGAGCAAGAAATTTATTATTGAAAATTGTCTGGTTTCCAAAAGCGCGGAAGAGAAGATTAAGAAGGCGGGCGGAAAAATTGGAATAGTGTAAATTTTACATTCATTGATTGTTAAATTGTTATATTGTCAAATTGTTATGCATAGCATAGCAATTCAATAGTTGTATTATAATAGTATAATTGTGAATATGCGCTATGCATAACAATGTAACAATTTAGCAATATAACAATATAATTCTATGTTTAAAAAACTAATCCGCGTCTTTAAAGACAAGGAATTAAGAAATAAAATATTTTTTGTCGCCGCGATGCTGGTTGTTTTTAGAATTGCGGCGCATATTCCGATTCCAATTGTTGACGCTGAAAAGCTCAAGGACTTTTTTGGCGGAAATCAGCTACTGGGAATGTTGAGTATGTTTACTGGAGGAGGGATGGAAAAATTTTCCATAGTGTTGCTGGGAGTTGGTCCGTATATTACCGCTTCAATTATAATGCAGTTATTGACGATGATTTTTCCGCAAATAAAAGAAATGTATCAGGAGTCCGGAGAACAAGGCAGGCAGAAGTTTAACCAATATACAAGAATTGCCACAGTTCCGCTTGCCGTATTGCAAAGTTTTGGAATGATTACTTTGCTTAAAAGACAGGGGATTATCGGCAATATCAGCAATTTTGATTTAATTGTTGCTATTTCCTTAATTACAGCCGGAACGATATTTTTGATGTGGCTGGGCGAACTTATTTCAGAAAAGAAAATCGGCAATGGCATTTCATTGATTATTTTCGCTGGGATTGTCACTGGTTTGCCGATGACAATACAGCAGACCCTCTCAACTATAACCCCAGACAAAATTCCTTCTATCATCGGACTGCTGATTATGTCTTTAATTGTGGTTGTGGCGGTTGTTGTTATAACAGAGGCGCAGAGAAATATACCTGTTTCTTATGCCAGACGGATTAGGGGCGGCAAAACATCTGGTGGCGTTTCAACATTTTTACCTCTCAGGGTAAATTCCGCGGGGATGATTCCTCTTATTTTCGCGATGTCCATTATGCTTTTTCCGGGAATTGTGGCTTCATTTCTTGTTAAGAATCCAAATGAAACCATTGCCGGCGTCGCGACTTTCGTAAATAATCTTTTTCAAGATCAATTATTTTACGGTATGTTATATTTTATAATGGTTTTCCTGTTTACTTATTTTTATACTTCTATTGTTTTTGATTCGAAAAATGTCGCGGAGAATTTGCAAAAACATGGGGGGTTTGTGCCGGGCATCAGACCGGGCGGCAATACCGCGGAATTCTTGGGAAAAGTCCTGAACAGGATTACATTTCTTGGCGCTGTTTTTCTTGGTCTAATTGCCGTTTTTCCTTTTATTGGACAAGCAATGACTCATGTAACAACAATGGCAATCGGAGGCGCGGCTGTCTTGATTGTCGTTGGCGTTGTTCTTGACACCATCAGGCAGATTGATTCGCAATTGACGATGAGAGATTATGAGGAATTGTAATAAAAATTCTGGAGTTCAGGTTTTAACCTGCAAGAATTTTTTTGTTTGAGCTAAAATTGTAATTTTAAAAAACAGCTTTAAGTTTTCTAATTTTTTGGTTTAGGAAATTTATAGCTGTTTCTAATGAATGCCAATGAAAAAACGGAATAACATTTCCGTTTTAGAAAAGGGAGACTTTGAGTTCTGGGAAAAACCATTTTATGGTTGGATCTAGAACTAAAAACTTTGGGAGAGATTTATTTTTTACCTCCCCCTTTTTTATTTTCCAAATAAGATTTAAATAATTTATTTAAAAAAAGTCCTAATTTTACACTTTTGTTTTAGCAATAAGCAATAGCTTGGTCAATAAATATTGATAAAATTTTCAGATAAGAATATAATAATTATAATAAGTTTATTTTTTACAAACAAAAATGCCAACTAAAAACAAACTTTTTATAATTTCCGGGCCGTCGGGGGCGGGGGAGGATAGCGTGATTGAGGGACTGGAAAAACTTTTGCCGATAAAAAGAGTTATAACAACCACCACGCGGGAAAAACGCGAAGACGAGTTAAACGGCGAATCTTACTATTTTATTTCCGAGGAAGAATTTAAAAAAGGAATTTCCGAGAATAAATTTTGCGAGCATACGCGACACTATAATAATCAATTTTACGGCGTTACTAAAGAAGAAATTAAAAAAGTGATCAAGAGCGACAAAATAGGAATTTGGAAAATTGAGTATAAAGGCGTTATAGCCGCTAAAAAAATATTTCCGCAGATCGTTGCTATTTTAATCGCGCCTCCCTCGTTTGAAGTTATCAGGCAAAGATTATTGAAACGGGGAGAAAGCGAAGAATTTATTCAAGAAAGAATGGACTATACGAAAGAATGGTTGAAGCATAAAGATATTTATGATTACGAAGTGGTTAATTATGAAGGGAAGTTAGATGAGACAGTGAATAAAGTAAAGGAGATTATTTTAAGAGAGGTTGGATAAAAAATACTTTGAATTACAAGACATTGTTATACATTAAAAAACTGGAGTCCTTGCGAAAGCAAGGGTGAAATATCACAAAGTATTAATTTATAAAAAATCTTTTGAAGCTTCATTCCCGACTTTTGTCGGGACTCCAATAATATTTTGTAATTAAAACTAATCAAAACTAATGAAAAAAAACATTAACATCATTATTATGGGACCGCAAGGTTCCGGCAAAGGAACTCAAGCGAGGATGCTGGCGGAAAAGTATGATTTGCAGATTTTTGAAACAGGGGATATTTTGAGAAGCATTGCTAAACAGGATACTGAAGTTGGCAGGAAGATAAACGAAATTATTAATGTAAAGGGAGACATTGTTCCCTGGAATTTTATGAAGGAAAAAATACTTAACCAGAAGCTGAGCGAGCTTGATGAGGATAGAGGAATAGTATTTGACGGTACGCCTAGAATAATGGAAGAAGCGGAATACTGGAATAAAAAATTAAAAGAAGTAAACAGAAAAATTGATTATGTTTTTTATGTAAATATATCAAAAGAAGAATCAGTAAAACGTATTTCAAGCAGAAAATTATGCAGAAAAAACGGGCATCCTTTGATTGTTGGAAAAGATATAAAAGAAAAAGATACAAAGTGCCCAATTTGCGGGAGTGAAGTTTACAGAAGAGAAGATGATATGTTGGAAAAAGTTTTAAATCGTCTTGAGTGGAACGAGAAATTATTAAGTCCTGTTATTGAATATTACAAAAGTAAAAATATGCTGATAGAGATTAATGGGGAACAGAGCGTAAAAGAAGTGTTTGAGGAGATTATAAGTTATATAGAATAATTGAGATTAAAAATAAAATTGTCAAATTGTCAGAATTAAATTGTCAAATTGCTAAATTGTTATGCATAGCATGAAAATATAGAAACTTGTTATATTATCGCGCTATGCATAACAATTTAACAATTTAATAATTTAACAATGTAACAATGAAGCAAAAAATAAACATAAAATCCAAATCCGAAATAAGAACGATGAGAGAAAGCGGGAAAATTCTGGCTGGTATTTTGCAATTGCTGGCTTCAAAAGTTGAACCGGGAATTTTTGGAGACGAGCTTGAAGAAATGGCTGAAAAAGAAGTTAAAAAATATGGAGTAATTCCTTCTTTTAAAAATTATGTGATAGATAAAAATATAGCGCCTTTTCCGTCTATAATCTGTCTTTCAATAAATGATGAAATTGTTCATGGCTTTCCATTTGGAAAAATAATAAAAGAAGGGGATATTGTAAGCATTGACTCTGGTGTAAAATATAAAGGATTTCATTCCGATAGCGCTGTTACGGTTGGAGCAGGAAAAATAAGTGAGAAAGCTCAAAAACTTATTGAAGTTACGAAAAAATCTTTATGCAAAGGAATAAACGAAGTAAAAGCGGGAAACAGAATAGGGGATATAGGATTTGCTGTGCAGGAATACGCGGAGAAAAATGGATTTTCCGTTGTGAGAAATTTAGTCGGGCATGGAGTAGGCAGGTCAATTCACGAATCGCCCGATATTCCGAATTTTGGAAGTAAAGGCAGCGGGTTGAAATTATGCCAAGGAATGACTTTTGCGATAGAGCCGATGATAAACGAAGGAGTATACAATATCAAATGCTGTAATGACGGATGGACGATTAAAACGGCTGACGGAAAATTGTCAGCGCATTTTGAACACACGATAGCGGTGACGGATGACGGGTGCGAGGTTTTGACAGAATGGGAATAAAATTCTAAATTTTAGCCTGTCATCCCGAAGGAGCGATAGCGACTGAGGGATCTAAAAGCATGATTATTTATATCCTTCGTATTTTTTATTGTTTGTAGTATTTGCTGTACTCTCAGATTCCTCGCTTCGCTTCGGGATGACAAAAAACAAGTTTTAAATTTTTTGCTTTATGAAAATACTTTCCATTGACTACGGCGACAAAAGAATCGGGCTGGCGATTTCAGATAAAAACGGAAAATTAGCCAGCCGTTTTTTGATGCTTGAAAATAAATCTTTGAAAAAATCAATAGTAGAAATAAAAAAGATTATTACGGAAAAAAATATTCAGAAAATAATTGTTGGCATTCCGATCGGACTTAGAGGCGAGAGCGCGCAAACCAAAAATATCAAAGAATTTTCTGTTAAACTAAGCGAAAATATCAGTATTCCGATTATAGGAATGAACGAAGTTTTTACATCAAAAATGGCTGAAGAGAATCTGAGAAAAGCGGGAGTTAAAAAAGAAGATATAAAAAAAATTATAGATCAGGAAGCGGCAAGAATAATTTTGCAGGATTATCTAAATCGGAAATTAGAAAATTAGAAAATTGATTGATATTATTGCAATAAATATGAAAAATTTAAAAAATTTCTACAAGCTTCTAAATAACGAAAAATATTATCCTTTTTATGTTCTACTTTTAAGCGCCGCTGTTTTATTTTTTCAATTAGACGGATCGATTGGCAGTTGGGACGAGTCAATTTACAGCGAGGTCGCGAAAGAAGGCGTGATGGGAAATAACTGGATAGATTTTTTTTATAAGGGCGAATTGTGGTTTGAAAAGCCGCCTTTTGTGATTTGGCTCACAATGATCTCATATAAAATTTTCGGCGTGACTGAATTCGCTACTTGGTTTTTTCCAGTCGTCTTTGGAATTTTTGGCGTAGTTGGAATTTATTATTTGGGCAAATATTTATTCAATTCAAAAACGGGGCTGCTTGCTTCTTTAATACTTCTTTCCATTCCGCACTATGTTTTGATGGCAAGAAATAATATGATGGATGTATTTTTGGTAAGCAATTCCGTCATATCTTTTTTGTTTTTAATTAAATCCAGAGAGAACAGTAAATATTTAATCTTATCGGCTATATTTTTGGGCTTGGCGTTTATGTCAAAAAATATTATCTCATTATTAAATTTGCCAATATTTTTTTATTATCTCTATATAAGCAATCAGTTAAATATTTTTAAAAGCAAATATTTTTATATATCTATAATTGTATTTTTGGCGATAATACTGCCCTGGCATCTGATTATGTTTTTGAAACACGGATCAAGTTTCGTGAATAATTACATAAATTATCATTTAATAGAAAGATATAATGAGAATGTTTTGCATATGGAACATACAACGGATGTTTTTTATTATTTCAAAATTATATTGCAAAGAGCCGGTTCATGGTGGTTTGTTTTTCTAATGACATTGCCAATTATTTTGAGCCGTATCAAGCAAAAAGCGCCTGAACACAAAAAACTTCTTCTTCTTATTTTATGGCTTGTGTTCATTTTCATATTTTTTACTTCGTCAGTTACAAAAATAAATCATTATATTTTGCCCATTTATATTCCATTTTCATTGCTAATCGCGTACGGTCTGCATAAATATTACGAGAATAAATCTGTTTTTTTGCTTTTGTCTATTTTGGTTTTATTTATGAATGTGAGCTGGACGGTTATTTTACAAGTATCCGATTTTGGAGGATCAAGATTATTATTCCCGCTTATTTTACATAAACTGTTTCATCTTCCCGCTAATGTTATTTTTCTTTTTATTTGTTTATTGTCTGGATATATTATTTACCATTATTTTTTAAAATCCAAATCTTTAGCGGTAAATATTTTGCTAAGCGCGCTTTTTATTTTTAGTTTTATCTTGCCGTTTTATTTAGATAGATGTCCTTTGGCTAAAGAGGTGGGTGAATTAACGGAAAGAAGCGGCATTGAAACAATATATTTTTATAATTACTATGGCCACAAGATATCAAATATAAAAAATCCGTTAGTTTTCTATAATTATCCGATAGAAATAACGCATTTAGAGCTTGAAGATTTAGAGCAAGCAAAATTTAGCAAGGACAGTTCCGCTTATTGTTTAGTCAACAAAACAGATTTTCGTAACTGGTATAGATCAAAAGGTTTAGATTATGATTTTTATCCGTGCGAAATTGCAAAATAAAACTATAACCTCTTTTCTGCGATCGCAGAAAAGAGGTTATAGTTTTATTTAATTTTATTTTTGAGGAAGTGAAATTGACTTTTTTTGTCTTTGCTATATTATTAAGTTGTTGTATTACTCTATTGCTATATTGTTGCTATATTTTTAAATTTATCTCTTTTTATAAAAAATTAGATGAAAATCAGCAGATTCTATAGCAGGTTATAACCACTTTACCCACGATCGTGGGTAAAGTGGTTATAACTACCATCTTTAAATAAATTTATTTAGGCTCTGCTGATTTTCTCCAATTATTCCCTCTTTGTAAAAGAGCCTGTCCCGTACCCGATACGGGAGGGTTAGGGGGATTTCCGGGCAGGATTGACTAAAACAAGCTAAATTATTTTTTTAATATTTTCTGAATTTATCTCTTCTTGTAAAAATTAGATGAAAATCAGCAGCCCCTACTTATAGATCTTTTATATAAACTTGGAACGGGGTGAGCGGATAAAGCGCTTATTTTAAAGTATTTCTATTAAAAGCAAATTCTTGCGTTTACAGATTCCCATTCGGCTACGCTCAGGGCAGGCTCTCCACTTGCTCCTAAAGCCTGTCCCGTACTCCGATATGGGGTCGCTCGGTCGGAATGACAGCAAACGCGTAATTTCTAATATTCATAAAAACAACTAAATTGCGTATAAGCAGGAAAACCTGCAAGTTAAAAAGCTAAAACGGGGCGTAGCGTAACGGCTAACGCACTTGGTTTGGGACCAAGGGACTCCGGGTTCGAATCCCGGCGCCCCGACCAAATACAACTTTCAGATTTTTGAGGCGATTTATAATGACTCGCTTGTTTCGCATGTGGCGGGGTCAAAAGTGAGCAAACAAGCTGTTTGCAAAATTCGCAGTGTTTAGATTGGTTACAATTACTAAACGAAGCGTGAACCTTTTTTGAGTAAAATCTGAGCAAAATCACGAATAATTGCCGCGCTTCGCGCGGCAAAAAAGAAACCAAAACGAAACATTCGGGCGGAGTGGAAAGAAAAGAGGATGTGAGGGGAATTGATTATCTTATTTGAAATTTAGATTTTAATTATTGAGATTTATTTAAGATTAAAATTTCGGGATGTCGTATAATGGTATTATGCGCGCATGGGGTGCGCGTGATCCGGGTTCAATTCCCGGCATCCCGACCGAATGCAACTTTCCCGATTGCTGGGGAAAGGAGATGGCTCACTCCGCGCCGCTGGCACGGTGCTCGCATTTTTCGGCTCATACGCAATTTGGTTGTCTTAATAAATCGGGACAGGCAAGTTCCCCCTTTGAAAAAGATCCTGTCCTGTACCCGATACGGAGGATTAGGGGGGAGGATTTTCTCATCTATCTAAGGTCTGCTGATTTTCTCCAATTATCCATTTTTTCTCTCCTGACAAGAGGAGGAGTAAGGAAGGTTGGGTCTCCCCTCTGATAAGGGGGGACTGGGGGATTAAGGGGTTTGAAAAAGCAGTTAAAACAAGCTAAATTATTTTTTTAATATTTTTTGAGTTTATCTCTTTTCTATAATCTTGAGCGATTTTCGGTTGATCTGGATTTGATTTACTTGATAAAGAAAAAGAGAATTATGTTTTTGAGCGGACAAAAAAGATTTTGGAAAATTATGGCGCGCTTAAACAGGCAGAGAAGAAAAGATTTAATTTAATCTATGTTTTGTTTTATTAGCGGAAAGAGACAGGACGCGCAAATTGGTAAAACAAATCGCGATATTTTTGATGTTTGGTATTTTTTACAGAACGAGTAGCCGATTAATAGGAAAATCGTGGAAGACCGCACTGGTATGGATTTTAAAGAATTTCTTCAGGAATGTATTAATTTATTGGAGAAAATGAGCGATTAAAATATTCTTTTGGGTTCCGCAAAATGCTCGCTGGTCTTACCTCCATTCTCGCGCCAAACTTCCGACTATTGGCAAAGATTTGGACGAAGCAATGGAAAAGATTGAATCGCACACGAGAATTTTCTGACGAAGATATTGCCAAAGTAGCAAGCACTTATCACGAATGGAAAAATAAAGACGGGAAATATGAGGATGAGCCAGGATTTTGCGCCTCAATAAATTTGAAAAAAGTACGCGAACTGGATTATGTGTTAAGTCCCGGACGTTATGTCGGCTTACCGGAAGAAGAAGATGATTTTGTGTTCTCTGAAAGATTTTCGGAATTGCAAAAAGAATTTGAGAATCAGCTTAAAGAAGAAACAGAACTCAACAAGCGGATTTTGGAGAATTTAAGCAAAATTGATTATAAAGGATAATATAAATTTTTTTATTATCTTTTTTGCTTGTAAAAAATAATATAATATGATATATTATTCGTATGAAAAAATATACATCAGGACAACTAAAAAATACTAGAGGTGTTTTTATGGGCAAGGATATTGCTTATGAATATTTTTTGCTTTCTCTAGTTAATCGTGAATTTACTATTGAAAATAAGAAAATCATTTTGGCGCTAGAGGAGGCAAATCGTTTACTTGGTGAATTAAATGCGTACGGGACACTTATCCCGGATGTGGATTTTTTTATTCAAATGCATGTAGTTTCCGAAGCGGTCGCTTCGTCAAAAATTGAAGGAACTCGCACCAGCATGGATGAAGCATTATTAGAAAAAGAAGAAATCAATCCGGAAAAAAGAGATGATTGGCAGGAGGTACGCAATTATATTTCCGCTATGAATAGCGCCATTGAACATTTGAAAGAATTGCCGGTCTCTGAACGGCTTATCAAATGTACACATAAAATTCTTTTGAGT
>Ga0190347_1000650_pt1 | contig 10706 bp, 7 predicted proteins | sample 48721356_MG_FD_161652 | JGI IMG/M metagenome (GOLD analysis project Ga0190347, IMG submission 161652) | Hydrothermal vent microbial mat bacterial communities from Southern Trench, Guaymas Basin, Mexico - 4872-13-5-6_MG | ecosystem: Environmental > Aquatic > Marine > Hydrothermal vents > Microbial...
CGTCCTTGACGCAGACGGTCTCGCCTTCGGCTGCGTTGTCCTCCGCGGCTTGAATTGGCGTGCCGCTGCCGTTAAACACGCCGCCGTCTCGCCACCAGCCTGTCTCGTTCACGCAAATGTCCCCGCAGGTACAGGGCAGTGCACTCGCTACTCCCGCGGTTGCAAAAAGGGCAAGGGTAAAAAACAAACCCGCCAGCCCCGCCACGGTTAAAACTCTCGTTCCTGCTCTGTTTTGAGTTGTGCTTTTTGATTTTGTTTTATTTTCGGTTTTTGATTTTGCTTTCTCTTTTGTGTTCATTTTTTTATTTCACCTCCTAATTTTTTACTTCGCGGGGTTTTATTTCACCTCCTAATTTTTTACTTCGCGGGGAACCGTCTTCTTGAGTTTAACTTGAGTTTGGTTTGACTTGTTGCTTTCTTTTTCTTCTCCCCCTTTTCCTCTTCGCTTCGCCTGCTCGATATTTTTCTCTCCTGCTAACTCACTTGACTTCCCTCTCGTTCCCCTTTACCCTATTCCTAGTACTTCTATAAATACCTTCTTACCAAATCAAACACGAGTATAAAAAAGTTTCTAAATTTTCGCCCTCGCCGCTGCCTGCCCTCGCGAAAACACTGCACTCGTGGTGTGTCTCGGTTACTTTTACGCCGCGCGCTCTTCCTACAAAAAGTTCTCTCTTATTTCACCCGCTTTCTCAATCCCGAGCTCGACCATTTCAAGCACCTCGTCCTCCTTCAGCCCACCGCTCCCGCTCTTCTGCATTCCTGACAGGCTGCCGTCCGCGTTTGAAATTACCGTTAACTTTGTCGTGGCTGCGTTCTCCTCGTTAACATTCGGGTCTACCAAAATCTTCCCCTCGATTTTCGCTGTCGTTACCGCTACTGGCGTCTCCCGAATCGGCAGTCTGCTGCTCTCTCGCCCTTCCTCTTCTTCCCCTTCTCCTGCAGGAGCGGGCAAGCCCCACTTCTCGAAGGGTATTCTGGCGTTCAGAAGGGCAGAAATCGCACCCAACGCAGCCGCGTCCACCAAGTTCCCGCCGTTGTCCAAAATATGAATGTCGATAAAAACAATCCAAACCTTCTCGCCTTCTTCAATGCAGAGTCTCTCCAAGTCAATCGCTTCCGAGCCACGAATCCCGCGGTCCACTACCCTCGCCAACTGCACGCTGTCTTCCCTCGGCGGTCCCGACTCAAACTCGGGCGACGCCAGCGGAACAAGCTCCGCGTTCGTTATTATTACACCCTTGTTTGGCGTGTCTGGAAACGGCGCACCAACATCGAGCTTCACGCCAACTAAAACATCAGAATCCCCGATTTTCACCCTCGCCGACCCCTCTGCTCTCTCCGCTACTCCTCGCTCCACACTTATTTCCCGAAACTCGCGAAATCCCCTGCCGTCTTCTCTCTTCCCACTTGCTATTAAATTAGCCACATAATTCTGCTTTATTTCATCCATAATCTCAAGTCCCATTTTTATTCCCCCCTTTTTTCGCTTTTACTACCACTGTTGCTGCTGCTGCTGAATCGCTCAATTAACGCTGCTCGCTGCAACTCGTAAATCTGACGGCACGCGCCCATCGCGAGTTTCAGCCCACGCCCAAACTCCTCGGCAGTCAGGTGACCGTCCATTTGGAGCAGTGTAATCGTGTTCGTCCTCGCGACCATCGCGATCGGCATATCCGCCTCGCCGTGGTTGTCCTCTGTCCCATTCAAATCCAAGACCACCTGCCCGTCTATTTTGCCAACCGCGACCGAAGAGACCAAATCTTTCATCGGAATCCCCGCGTCCGCGAGTGCGACCGACGCTGCGTTTATCCCCGCTGTCCTCGTCCCCGCGTCGGACTGCAGAATCTCGACATAAACTTCTATCGCAGCCTTCGGGTAGAACTCCCGCATAATTACAGGCTCAAACGCCTCTCTGCTCACTTTTGAGACCTCTACGCTCCTCCGGTCCGGTCCAGGTCGTTTCCTGTCGTCCACCGAGAACGGTGCCATATTGTAGCGGAACTTTACCACCGCCATCTTCGCGTCTTGAGCGTGCCTCGGGTGCATTTCCTTCGGACCGTAGACCGCAGCAATCACCTTGTTCTCGCCCAACTCAAAGTAGCACGACCCGTCCGCCCGTTTTAAGACGCCAACCTCAATTTTTATCGGTCTGAGCTCTTCAAAACCCCGACCGTCCAACCTCTTCCCGTCTTTTATGAGTTCTCTTTTTTCTACCTCTTCCTTTTCTCTTTCTTCGTTCATTTTCACTTCTCTAATTTCATTTATTCCCTCTAAAAGGCTCTAAAAAATCCGCTATTCTGTCCGTTAAACCCGCGGTGTGTGCCTCGCTCACGATTTTTGAAATCACCTCTGACACGAGGTTCATATTTTCTTCACTCCCTTTTATCCAAATGCGTCCGTTCTCCGCGATAAAAATAGAGCAGTTGCACTTCTCCTTCAGCATCCTAACCATCGAACCGCTCCTGCCGATGACGCGTGGCACTTTAGTGTGTGAAATTTCCAACAACCTCCCGCCACCGCTGCCACCTCCACTCCCGCGTCCAATCTTGAAATCCTCTTCTAACGCCAAATCCACCCGCATTAGCGCATCTACTTTCGCTACCTTCGCCACGATTAAATCGTCTAAATCTAAATATTTCTTCATATCGCCAAATTCGATCCGCTCCTCCCTCGCCCCTCGCCCTCTCGCTGCACTCACTCTCGCTGCACTTTCTCTCGTCCCGCTCACTCTCGCTGCACTTTCTCTCGTCCCGCTCACTCTCGCTGCACTCACTCTCATCCCGCTCCCTCTCGCCCCTCCTTCTCTTCCGCCCCTTCCTCTAGCGTTAGAACCAGCACCTCTCCCAGCACCTGCAAATTCAGAGCTGTGCAGCCGAGCCTCGTAAGGAGAGGCAATGTCAACAATCCAATACGGAAAAGAAATCTCAACCACTTTTCCTATTACAACATCCCCCTGCGTCGGCACGTACTTCCCTGAAAGTGGCATCACTTTTATCTCGCCTTTCTCGTTCAGCACGCCGTACCGCGACGCGTAGACCTTACCGTCCTCAACGTAAGTCCCCTCGCCTGCACGACCCGTCTCTTCGGAGAGCAAATCCCCAGGAACTGCGATTTTGTACATTTGTGAATAAAAATTAATCGCACAGCAATAAATAAGCCTTTCGTAATTCCGCTCCACCTTTTCTTTTGCAGAAAATTCATCCAACCTCATCCAACCAATTCTTCGTACTCACTGCACAGCACCTCCTTCAAACGCTCTGCCGTCTTTTTTCCCACACGCTCAACCTCCCTCAGCTCCTCCTCCGACGCCGTTACCAGCCGTTCGACCGTCTTGAACCGCCTCAGCAAGTTCCTCGCGGTCACGACGCCGACATTTGACAACGCGGAGACGAGGAACTCCTGCTGCTCTTTCAACGACGCCGAGGGCTTCTTTCCGTGCGGGTTCACCTCTGTCTTCGTTCCGTTCGCGTTCGGCTGCTGCTCTCGCTTTGCGATTAGGTAAATTAGCGACGCCGTGTCTAGTTCGTCGCGGGTCTGCAGCACGGGAACCGAGAAGTCAAGAGCGATCGCAGCCAGCACGCCCCGCACCGCGTTTGGGTGCACACGCCGCTGCCCCTCCTGTCCCTGCCCGTAAACCGACCCCCTACCCTCGAGAACGAGCAGTGGTTTCTCGTACTCGCTTCGCAGCCGCCGAACCTGCTCCAGCAAGTTCCTGCGACCGTTCACGAGCGAGTCCAGAAAATCTGCAGTGGTCTTACGCTCGATGCAGACCTTCTCTGAGACGACGTAGTCGCCGACGCCCAAATTCTGCAGTTCTAACACCGCACCCGCCTTCTCCAAGAACCTCGGCACGCCCGACTTCGTCTCTCGTGAGTCCACGACGACGGTTACTTTTTGCTCCGCTGCCTCGTCGTCATTTTTTAAGTCAGTAATTTTGCGTTGCTGCTCGCTCCTTTTTTCCCTCGCCTCTTCAACCGTCGGCGTCGCCCCGTTTCTCATTTCGTTAATCCGCTTCCGCATTTCACGCTCCTTGTTCCTACTGACCCAGTAGTAAGCCTCGTCCCTCGTCCCTTTTGCAATTAGCACGACCACCCGCCCTATTTTTTTGCGAGCGGTTCTTCCTTTCCGCTGAATGCTTCTTATCGCGGACGGAATCGGCTCGTAAAACAGAACGAGGTCGGTCGCGGGAATGTCAAGCCCTTCCTCCGCCACTGAGGTAGCGACCAAAACATTGAAGACGCCGTCTTTGAACTTCTTTATTATTTCTACCTGTTCCCGCTGCTTCAGTCCCTTGTCCTCTGGCTTTGACGCCTGCCCAATGAATTTGACCGCTCTTATTCCTTCTTTTTCTGAACCCTGCTCCTGCAAACCCCTCCCCTGCAAAGCAGAGAAAACCATCTCCGCAGTGTCGCGGTAGTTGGTAAAGACGATTATTCTCGTCTCGGGGTTAGCACGAACCTCGTTCCGCAGAATGTCGAGGAGGACGCCGAGTTTTGGGTGCTCACCCTCGTAAGAGGCAGCCGCGAACACAGCCTCCACGAACTTGTGGTCCTTTAGCAGCCGCTTTGCAGCCTTGCTGCCCTGCTTCGAGACTGCCTCTGCTCGGAGCCGGTCAAAATACCGCCGCAGTGCGAAGATGCCCTGCGTCTCCACCAACTCAACCGCGTGCTTTATTTTTAGCACCTCCGCCTGCAGCGAGAGGGCTTGGTAGAGGCTCGGCTGCCTCTGTCTCGCCAGTTGCGTCTCTATTTTCCCCCGTAACTCCAGGAGTTCGGTCTTTGAAATCTCTCTCCCCACCCGCCCGCTCTTCTTCCGCAGCAGGAAGCCGAGTTTCTGAAGTCTGCGAACCCGCTCCTCCAAGACCTCCTCTAACACCCGCTTCTGCCTCTGCATCTCCGCAGGGACCTCAACGCTCCGCCACTCCAACTCCTTTCTGAAGATGTAAGGGGCGACGTCGCGGTCGTGTTCAGTCCTGCTCTCCACCCTCGAGATGCCGAGTGCGGTGCAGATTTCCAGAATCTTCTTCTTGTCGCTGCCCGGAGAAGCGGTCATTCCCAAGACTAACGGCTCTCTCCCCTGCTCCGCCGTCTGCTCTGCGTACTTCTCCGCGATGTAAACGTACGAGTAGTTCCCGACCGCCCGGTGGCACTCGTCAAAAATCAGGAGTGCAACTCCGCCGAGGTCAATTCTGCAGCTCAAAAGGTCGTTCTCAATTATCTGCGGCGTTGAGACGACTACGCTCGCGGACCGCCACTGCTCCTCTCGTTTTGCCGGTGCTACCGTGCCCGTGAAGGTCTGAATTAGCGAACCGTCAAGTCTCAGCACCGCCTTTAAGAACGCGGAATGCTGCTCGACCAGTGGTCTCGTGGGAGCGAGAAAAAGAATTTTTCCGTTCGCCTGCCGTTCCAGCCGTTCAACCAGAACCAAAAGAGCAACGGTCGTCTTACCCAAGCCCGTCGGTAGAACGAGCATCAAAGATTCCTTCTTCGCGGCTTCCGCGATCGCGGTTTGGTACTCCCTCCGCTCTACTACCCCCTCTTTCAAGAGCGGGTGCGAGACGAACTGCGGGGCGAACTTTGGTGCGTTCATCGGTGAAAATAGAAAAGATTTTATAGTTATTTTGCATAAAAAGAGAAAACAGAAAGAAACGGCGTGAGAGCGAGATGAGAAGAGATGAAAATGAAAGACAAAGGGAACATTCTGGATTTGGAGGCTGAAGTGATTTACAACGGGCTGTGCTGCTACTGCGGGACTTGCGGTGCGTTCTGCAAGGAGTACATTTCATTCGAGCAGGAGCGACCCGTGACGAGGAAGAAGTGTTACGAGATTCACGGTGCGTGCTACGATTTCTGCCCCCGGACTTTCTTCGCTCCTTTTGAGGTAGAGCGGGCGGTCTTCGGCGCCGTGCGGCGCGACAACCTGCTGGGCTACTACGCAACCGAAGAAGACATTTTTACGGCACGAGCGACTGACGAAACGGTGAGAGCGCGGGGGCAGGACGGCGGCGTTGTCTCGGCGCTGCTCGGCTTCCTGCTTGAGCGCGGGGAGTTGGACGCGGCGGTCGTTTCGAAGAAGTCTGAAGAAGGAGAAGGAGCGGGTGAAGGAACTGGTGAAGGAACTGGTGAAGGAACTGGTGAAGGAACTGGTGAAGGAGCGGGGGTGTGGGAAGCCGAGCCGTTCGTTGCGACGACCAAAGAGGAGGTGCTGGTAGGAGCGGGCTCGAAGTACACGCAGTGCCCTTCGGTCTTGGGCGTTGGCGACGCTCTCGAACGGGGGTACAAGAAGGTCGCACTCGTTGGGCTGCCGTGCCACATTCAAGGAATGCGGAAGGTTCAACTCTCGCGGGGGTTTGATGTCGGGGCGGAGCGGGTGAAGTTGTGCGTCGGGCTCTTCTGCACCGAGACTTTAGAAATGCAGCGGCTCAAGGCGAAGTTGGCGGAGTTGGGCACGAGAATAGAAGAGGTCGAAAAGTTCAACATAAAAAAAGGCAAATTCATCGTGCAGACGCAGGAGGGGAAGGAGTTAAAAACGCCGATAAAAAAGCTGCGGGACTGCGTGCGCGAGGCGTGCGACTACTGCTACGATTTTGCCGCGGAGTTCGCTGACCTCTCGGTCGGTTCAATCGGCTCCGAACTCGGCTGGTCTACTGTGATTGTGAGAAGCGAGCCGGGGCGGGAAGCGGTGAAGCAGGCGGAAGAAGCGGGCATTTTGGAAACCGCAAGGCTCTCCGAGGAGCAGTTAGAGGCAGTGCGGGGCTTGGCGTCGTTCAAGAAGCAGGGGAACTTGAAGAGCATTTACGAGAAGGCGGAGCGGGTTAGAATAATGAATCTTGAGGTGGAGCCGGAGATGTTGGGGAAGTTTTTTGGTGTAGGTGGAGAGAAAAAAGAGTAGAAAGAAAAGAGGGGTGAAAGAAAATGGCTGTAGATGTTTCGGCACGAGAATACAGGACGATAAGAGAAGCAGCAGGACCATTAATCGTTGTAGGTGATGTAGAAGGCGTTTCGTACGGCGAGGTAGTGAAGATTGTGACGCCCGATGGGGAAGAGAAGACGGGGCAGGTCTTGGAAGCGAGCAAAGGGCTGGCGGTAGTTCAGGTCTTTGAGGGCACCAGCGGAATTGACACTGCGAGGACGAGGGTGCGGTTTACGGGCGAAACAATGCGAATTAGCGTCTCGCAGGAAATGGTTGGGCGGTTCTTTGACGGGCTGGGCAGGCCGATTGACGGCGGACCTGAGGTGGTTCCAGAAGACCGGCTCTCAGTCATCGGCGCTGCAATAAACCCGACTGCACGCGACTACCCCCGCGAGTTCATTCAGACCGGCATCTCCACGATTGACGGAATGAACACGCTCGTTCGTGGTCAGAAGCTGCCGATATTTTCAGGGGCAGGAATGCCGCACAACGCCCTCGCTGCTCAAATCGCGAGGCAGGCGAAGGTGCTGACTACAAGCGAGCCGTTCTCGGTCGTCTTTGGCGCGATGGGAATAACGCACGAGGAGGCGTCGTTTTTTATGCGTGACTTCGAGCGGACGGGTGCGATCGAGCGGATTGTGGCGTTTGTCAACCTCGCGGACGACCCTGCGATTGAGCGTGTGATAACGCCGCGAATGGCACTGACGACCGCGGAGTTCCTTGCTTACGAGTACGATATGCACATTCTCGTTATTCTCACTGATATGACGAACTACTGTGAATCGTTACGGGAGATCTCGGCGGCACGAGAGGAAGTGCCGGGCAGGAGGGGCTACCCCGGCTATATGTACACGGACTTGTCGATGAACTACGAGCGGGCGGGTCGGATAAAAGGACGCAAAGGCACGATTACGCAAATTCCAATTTTGAGTATGCCCGACGACGACATCACGCATCCAATTCCCGACCTCACAGGCTACATCACCGAGGGGCAGTTCGTCCTCTCCCGCGACCTGCACAGGCGTGGGATTTTTCCCCCTGTTGATGTTTTGCCGTCGCTCTCGCGGTTGATGGACGAGGGAATCGGACCGGGCAGGACGCGGGAAGACCACGCCGGCGTCTCGAACCAACTTTATTCCGGCTACGCGGAGGGCCGAGATATGCGGGACTTGGTCGCGGTCGTCGGAGAGGAGGCACTGACAAGCAGGGACCGGAGCTACTTGGAGTTCGCAGACGAGTTCGAGAAGCGGTTCGTTACGCAGGGCAGGAACGAAGAGAGGAGCATTGAGGAGACGCTGGGGCTTGGCTGGGATTTGCTGGCGACGCTGCCCGAGGGCGAGCTGAAGCGGATTGACGAGGAGATAATAAAAAAGTACCACCCGAAATATAGGGAGGGGGTTTAAAGCCAAAGCCCCATAAATTCTTTAAATACACGCCTTTTATCACACAAATATCAACATCCAAACTCGCACCCGCGTACCCCTTAACAAACCACGCAGTCTCGTCTTTTACACCCTCGCGGTCCTCTCGCGCACCGCAGCCACAATTATCGGCAATGCGATCGTGGCGTCGCAGTAAACCGTAACCGCCCGCGCGTTCGCACCGACCTTGCCCCACGACTTCGCTTCGTCCAGCGTCGCACCGCTCAAGCCCCCGTTCTCTGGCGTCTCGGTGGTTATTTGAATCGCGTAGTCAAAGCCCTCTCGCTCTCTCTCTCGCTCTTGCTCCTCACCTCCGTCTCTCCCCTGCACCCGCGGCGGTGCGACCAACGCGGTCTGGAAGATGAAGTTCTTAGGCACGCCGCCGCCGAGAATTAGCACCCCTGTCCGTTTCGCCTCGCAGAAAATATCCACCAACTCCTTCATATCCTCGAACGCGTCCACTCGTAAATCGCTCGTCTGCTTGTAAATCCAAGCGTGAAGTCCGATCATAGAATCCGCAATCGCAGGGCAGAACACGGGCACCCCACTCTCCGCTGCACTTCGTAAAATAGAATTCGGGTCCGAGAGGCTCTCTCCAATCGCTCTTGTCAGTTCCCTAATGCTGTACCGCTTCTGCCTCTCCTCTCTCTCCTCCCTCTTCTGCCTCTCCTCTCTCTCCGCCCTCTTCTGACCGAGTTTTTCAAAAACGCCCCTCAAAAAATCCTCCAACCTCGCAAACGCCTCGTCACGCACAATTACATCGTAGATTCTGTCGCTCCCTTCGCCTCGCAGCCACACGTCGTCCACCGCTGCACCTGGGTCTGCGCCGCCTACGGCTTCGCCTACGATTTTGTAGTGCCGCTCGCCGAGTGCTTCCAGAATGTCGTGCACGAGGTTTGCGCCCGTCGTTACCACCACATCCACGAGCCGCTCCCGAATCATTTCTGCCAGCACGGTTCGCATTCCCGCAGGAACCAACGCACCAGCAACACCCAGGAACTTTGTCGTCTTTTCGCCCTCTCCCCTCTGCAGCATTTCCTCGTAAATGTCCACCGCCTCCGCCAACCTGCCGGCTCCGAAGGCACAGCCGCCCAAACCTCTCACAAGCTCGTCTACGCTCGTCTTCTCCTCGATTTTCACGCCCTGCACTTCCTTTAGTCGCATTTGCACTTATTTAAAGAACTTGAAAAATAATAAAAGACGCAAGAGAACGCAAGAGAAGAGGGACGGGACGAGGGGCTGTAAGGTAGCCAGGCATCCTCCCAGCTCGGGGAGCTGGTAACCGGAGTTCAAATCTCCGCAGCCCCATTTCGCTTATTTTATCCTTAACTCCGAAAAAAGTTTTCGATGAAATTAGCACGCAAGAACCAAGAACGATTCATAAAAAAGCCCTGGGCGGGACTCGAACCCGCGCTCTCCACCTTACCAAGGTGGCGCATTTCCACTATGCTACCAAGGCACCAATTTTTTCACTTTTTTATTTTTGTGTTTATTTTATTTTTGTGCTTAACTTTATATAGAACCGCAAATATACAAAAATAAAAAGTAAAGAAAAAACAAGGAAAAAACAAGGAGTAGAAAAGAAATGGCACAATTAGGCGGAACGCCGGTATTGATATTGAAGGAAGGCAGTGAGCGGACGAGAGGAAAGGACGCACAGAGCAGGAACATTCTCGCAGCGAAGACGATCGCGGCTGCGGTGAAGTCTACGCTTGGACCGAAGGGGATGGACAAGATGCTCGTGGACTCGATGGGGGACGTTGTGATAACGAACGACGGGGCGACGATTTTGAAAGAGATGGACATCGAGCACCCTGCGGCGAAGATGATGGTCGAGATCGCGAAGACGCAGGACGACGAGGTCGGCGACGGTACGACGAGCGCGGTTGTAATCGGTGGCGAGTTGCTGAAGAAGGCGGAGGACTTGCTCGAGCAGGAGGTTCACCCGACGCTGATCGTGACGGGCTACAGGCTCGCGGCTGAGAAGGCGTACGAGGTCTTGAAGGACTTGGCGCTGGATGTCACGCCTGAGGACACCGAGACGCTGAAGAAAATCGCAACGACCTCGATGACGGGCAAGGGCGCAGAGGTTGCGAGGGATTTGCTAACCAACCTTGCAGTTGAGTCGGTGCGGGCGATCGCGGAGCAAGACGGGAAAGGGAAAATCGACATTGACCACATAAAACTGGAGAAGAAGACAGGCGGGAGCAAGGAGGACACGGTCCTGATAAAAGGGATGCTGGTGGACAAGGAGCGGGTGCACTCGGGAATGCCGAAACTCGTGGAGAACGCGAAGATTGCGCTCGTGAACTCTGCGCTTGAAATCGAGAAGACCGAGGTGGACGCGAAGATTGAAATCACCTCGGTCTT